>Ga0182019_10000007_pt1 | contig 110261 bp, 82 predicted proteins | sample 812E2MmetaG_FD_120483 | JGI IMG/M metagenome (GOLD analysis project Ga0182019, IMG submission 120483) | Permafrost microbial communities from Stordalen Mire, Sweden - 812E2M metaG | ecosystem: Environmental > Terrestrial > Soil > Wetlands > Permafrost | place: Sweden: Stordalen | collected...
ACTGGGTGAATTGTGGGCTATTCCAATAATGTTGCGATTGGCCCTGATTGAGAACTTACGCCGTATTGCCGTGAGAGTAGCCGCCGGCAGAGTCGACAGAGACCTGGCAGATTCGTGGGCAGATAAGATGACTAAAATAGCGGAAAAGGACCCTAAGAGTCTGGTCCTTGTAATTGCCGATATGGCAAGATCTAATCCGCCAATGTCAACACCATTTATTTCAGAATTTGTCAGGCGTCTACAGGGACAGAGTCCGGCTTTGGCATTTCCGTTGACATGGATTGAACAACGTCTTTCTGAATCAAATCAGACCATAGTTCAATTAATTCAATATGGTAATCAGCAACAGGCTGCAGATCAGGTTTCTATAAGCAACAGCATAGGCAGTCTTCGATTCCTTACTGCTTTGGATTGGCGTGAATTCGTTGAATCAATGAGCAAAGTAGAGCAAGTTCTGCACGATGACCCTGCTGAAGCTTATGTCTTAATGGATTTTAATACCCGTGACCATTACCGGCATGTTATAGAAAAGATGGCAAAAAAATGTGACTTTTCGGAAATTGAAGTGGCACATAAATCGATAGAACTTGCAAAAAGAGGAGCTGAACTGAATGGAATAGAAGATCGTACCGCCCATGTCGGATTTTACCTTATCGGGAAAGGTCAGACTCAACTCGGGAATCTTATAAAATTAAAGAATACTTTATCTTCAGTATGTAAAAAAATTATATTCCGACTGCCCCTGTTTTTCTATCTGGGTTCAATTATATTCCTGACATTGTTCTTTAGCTGGAGCATACTGGAAAAAGCCTATAGCGATGGAATTGATAACTGGCATTTTTGGGCACTGGGTTTTCTCCTTACATTATGCACCAGCTACCTCTCGATAGCTCTTGTGAACTGGCTGGTAACCATTTTTGTCAAGCCGAATCCATTGCCCCGGCTTGATTACTCAAAAGGAATACCCCCGGAATCAAGTACGTTGGTCGTTGTGCCTACGATGCTTTTAAACATTCAAAATATTGATGAATTGACTGAAGCTCTGGAGGTCAGGTTTCTGGCAAATCAGGATAAAAACTTATATTTTGGTCTGTTAACCGATTTTAAAGATTCAGCACAGGAAAAGACTGAGGATGATGACCAGCTTATTCAAGCTGTCAGTAAAAAAATTAAAGAACTAAACGATAAATATCAGAGAGATAATAAGAACACATTTTTTCTTTTTCATCGACCCCGGAAATGGAATCCAAAAGATCGCATCTGGATGGGTTATGAACGAAAGAGGGGAAAACTGGCAGATCTGAATGCCTTACTGCGGGGAGGTTCAGAAAATGAATTTTCGGTGATCATTGGCAATACTGAATTATTAAGTAAAATCAAGTATGTCATTACACTTGATACCGATACACAACTGGCTCGCGATTCCGCCCGGCAATTTATAGGGGCCATGTCGCATCCTTTGAACAAACCAAAATACGATATAGTAAAACGACGTGTAATAGACGGATACACTATTCTTCAACCAAGAGTTGCCGTCAGTCTTCCGGGAACAAACCGGTCAAAATATTCAATGCTGTTTGGTAGTGATGCCGGTATAGATCCGTATACCCGTGCCATATCCGATGTATACCAGGATCTGTTTGGTGAAGGATCCTTTATAGGTAAAGGTATATATGATGTTGATGTATTTACACAGACTCTGAAGGATCGTTTTCCGGAAAACCGGATTCTGAGTCATGATCTTCTGGAAGGCTGTTATGCCCGATCAGGATTATTAAGTGATGTTCTCTTGTTTGAAGAGTATCCTGCAAATTACAAGACAGATGTAACCCGGCGTTCGCGCTGGATAAGAGGCGATTGGCAATTGATCCCATGGCTATTGCCAATTTTACCAAAGCTAAATGGTATATCCCGGAAAAACCCTTTGTCACTTCTGTCCTGGTGGAAAATTCTGGATAACCTCAGACGCAGTCTTATTCCATTTGCACTGACATTACTTTTGTTATTAGGCTGGACCATTTTACCATCACCGTGGTTCTGGACTCTGGTGGTGATCGGAATAATTTTGATTCCTTCATTAATCCATTCTGTGGTCTATATTTTACAGAAACCGGAGGAAGTTCTTTTAAAGCAACATATAAAAGGAGTAAGACAATCGGCTTTGAGGCAATTATACCAATCGGCATTTGTGCTGATAAGTCTCCCTTACGAGACATTTTATAGCCTTGATGCTTTGTTGCGAACATGCTGGAGATTGTTTATCTCAAAGAGACGGCTTCTCGAATGGATTTCTGCAACAAAGGATGAACGTCATAACAGGTTTGAACTCATTGAATCTTTCAGGACTATGTGGGAATCTCCCTTTATTGCAACAATTGTTGCAACCTGTCTTTTGATTTTCTTTCCAAAAACACTTTTGATGGTATGGCCGATAATAGGACTCTGGTTTGTTTTTCCGGCTATTGTATGGTGGATAAGTAAACCGCTTGTCCCTCATGCAGCACAATTGACTGATATACAATATAGCTTTCTCAGAGAATTGTCGCGTAAGACATGGTCTTTTTTTGAAACGTTTGTTGGCCCTGATGATAATTGGTTACCACCTGATAACTATCAGGAGCATCCTGTTTCGGTGATAGCCCACCGGACGTCGCCGACAAATATTGGTCTTTCGCTTCTTGCAAATATGTCAGCAAATGATTTTGGTTATATTTTTACCGGGGAGCTTCTTACCCGGACTAATAATGCTTTTATTACATTGCATAAGCTGGAAAGATACCAGGGTCATTTTTTTAACTGGTATGATACTCAGTCTTTGAAACCACTGAAGCCGCTTTATATCTCATCGGTTGATAGCGGAAACCTTGCCGGTCACCTTTTAACTCTGAGGCAGGGACTTTTGGCACTGCCTGATCAATTAATACCCGGACCACGGATTTTTGAAGGGATCGATGATACATTGCAGATTCTGATAAATAAGTCAGGGGAATCAATCCCTGACGAGATTGTTCAGTTCAGGAGAAATCTGGATGCAATTTTAATTGCCCCCCCCGATAAAATAGGATACTTGTTCAAATGTCTGAAAGAATTATCCGTTTCGTCTGCTGAAATCGTAAATAAATTCACAACCGAAAGGGATGATAAATACAGACTTTGGGCTAATAATCTTTCACGGCAATGCCAGAACGTCTTTAATGAATTAACCCATTTGATTCCATGGATATTGCATCCGTTTTCTTCAGAAATACTGGACAAATATCCGGATAACAATTCTTTTCCAACATTAAGTGAAATTGCATCAGGCAATCTGCTCTACCTGGAAATAGATTCAGGGGATCAGAAAATCAATGCTGAAGTTAAAAGTCTTTTCAAAAAAGCCATTGATAATGCAGCGGAAAGAATTGAGCTTATTGACTCACTTGTGAGACAATCAGAAACATTTTCGAATATGGAATATGGGTTCCTCTATGATATATCGACTCATTTACAAACTGTAGGTTATAATGTTGAAGACCGGCGACGCGATTCCAGTTATTATGATTTATTAGCGTCAGAAGCAAGATTGTCAAGTTTTGTAGCTATTGCACAGGACCAGATACCACAGGAAAGCTGGTTTGCACTTGGGCGTCTGCTGACAAATATCAACGGTGAGCCAATTCTTCTTTCATGGAGCGGCTCAATGTTTGAGTATCTGATGCCGCTTATTATAATGCCTGATTATGAAAATAGTTTACTTTTTCAGAGTTGTAAATCAGCTGTAAAAAGACAAATTGAATATGGAAAATTAAGAGGAGTTGCATGGGGTATTTCGGAATCGGGATACAATAGTGTTGATGTGCAGCAAAATTACCAATATCGGGCTTTTGGGGTACCTGGTCTGGGGCTCAAAAGAGGACTTTCTGAAGATTTGGTAATAGCTCCTTATGCTACAGCGCTTGCTTTGATGGTTATGCCAGAGGAAGCATGCGATAATCTTGAGCGTCTTGCAGGGGAAGGGTTTATGGGTGAATATGGTTTCTACGAAGCTATAGATTATACTTCTGTTCGCCTGCCGAGGGGGCAGTCCAGGGCAGTCATTAGGTCTTTCATGGCGCATCATGAAGGCATGAGTTTTCTCTCCCTTGCTTATGTCTTATTAGACCGGCAGATGCAAAAGAGGTTTATGTCTGATCCTGTATTTCAGGCAACATTATTGTTGCTGCAGGAAAAGATACCTAGGGCTACAACATTCTTTTCGCATATTTCCGGCGCTACAAATATTCACCCTTCGGCGAATAATCAGGAAGCGCCGTTTCGTGTATTCAATACACCTGATACCCCATTCCCGGAAGTCAATTTATTATCAAATGAGGGAAGGTACAGGGTTATGATTACAAATTCCGGTGGTGGATACAGTCGCTGGAAAGATATCGCAGTGACTCGCTGGCGCGAAGACATTACTCAGGACAATTGGGGTGCTTTTTGTTATATACGTGATGCTGAAAATGGAAATTTCTGGTCAACGACATATCAACCTACACTTCAGAGGGCAGAAAAATATGAAGCCATTTTTTCAAAAGGCAGTGCAGAATTCCGCCGCCGTGATTTCGATATTGATACACACACAATAATTGTGGTATCACCGGAAGACGACATTGAATTGCGAAGAGTACAATTAGTAAATCGCACCCAGTCAAAAAGGATTATTGATATTACCAGTTATGCGGAGGTTGTGCTTACTCCACATGGAGATGATTTAGCACATCCAGCATTCAGTAATCTTTTCGTTCAGACAGAAATTATTTATCCCAGACAGGCAATTCTCTGCACCAGGAGGCCCAGGTCATTAGGTGAACATTCACCATGGATGTTTCACCTTATGGCTGTTCATGGCGCTGAGATAAAGAATATAACATACGAAACTGACCGGATGCAATTTGTCGGACGCGGGAACACTCTTGTATCACCATCGGCGATGACAAATTCCAAATCACTTTCCGATAGTCAGGGTTCAGTGCTCGATCCGATAGTTGCCATTCAGTATCAGATACTTCTGGAACCTGAAGGAACAGCAACAATTGATATAGTTACAGGTATTGGTGAAACACGCGAAGCAGCATTAAATCTGGTAGAGAAGTATCAGGATAAGCAAATAGCAAACAGAGTTTTTGAACTGGCATGGACACACAGCCAGGTAGTATTACGACAAATTAATGCGCTGGAAGCTGATGCTCAATTGTATGGCAGGCTTGCCAGTTCCATCATTTATGCAAATTCGTCACTGCGGGCCGAGCATGGAATACTTATTAAAAACCGCCGTGGACAATCGGGTTTGTGGGGGTATTCCATTTCAGGTGATTTACCGATTGTACTTTTGCAAATTGAAGATCCGTCCAATATTAATCTGGTACGCCAGCTCGTTCAGGCGCATGCATATTGGAGATTAAAAGGATTAGCTGTCGATCTTGTAATCTGGAACGAGGACAGGGCAGGTTACCGTCAGTTGCTACAGGAGCAGATTATAGGATTAATTGCTGCTGGAATTGAAGCAAATATTATTGATCGGCCGGGAGGGATATTTGTACGATCAGCTGATCAGATATCAACTGAAGACCGGATTCTTTTCCAAACGGTGTCAAGGGCTATTATCAGCGATACAAGGGGAGCATTGGAAGATCAGATTAAACGGAATGGCTTTGCAGGACAAATAGTTTCGCGTTTCAAGCCAACCCGTACCTATAGGTCTAAAACACAACCGGAAATGGTATTACCCAGGCCAGACCTGATTTTTCATAACGGAATAGGAGGATTTACATCAGATGGACGGGAATATGTAATTACAACATCGAAAGACAAGCCGACACCGGCGCCATGGGTAAACGTTCTGGCAAACGATAGATTCGGGACTGTTATTTCGGAGAATGGGATGGCATATACCTGGGCTGAAAATGCCCACGAGTACCGTCTTACACCATGGCATAACGATCCTGTGACCGATTCGAGCGGAGAAACCATGTATATTCGTGATGAAGAGACAGGCCACTTCTGGTCACCGACACCTTTAACCGACAGCGGATCAAAATTATACCTGTGCCGGCATGGATTCGGTTATAGCGTATTCGAACACAACGAAGGAGGCATAGTTACCGAGCTTTGGGTATATGTCGCTATAGATGCATCGGTAAAATTCTCGGTGTTGAAAGTCAGGAACGAATCAGGACGATCAGTGAAATTATCGGCAACAAGCTATGTGGAATGGGTATTGGGTGATTTGCGTTACAAGACTGCAATGTATGTAAATACCAGCGCTGATCTGAAAAACAGTGTGATTTATGCTGCAAATCCCTACAATACAGATTTTGCTCAGCGGGTTGCATTTCTTCAGACCGATGATACATCATGTTCAGTTACCTGCGATCGTACCGAATTCATTGGACGTAACGGGACACTGAAAAAACCGGCTGCAATGTCAAATTCCAGACTTTCAGGAAAAAAAGGAGTAGCATTAGATCCTTGCGCAGCTATACAGGTAAATTTTGAACTGAGCGCCGGAATGAGCCATGAAGTAATATTCAGGCTTGGTGCAGGTCATGATTTGGATGATGCGAACAACATTATACACCGTTTTCGAGGTTCAACTCCGGCTTATGCTGCTCTTGAAGCAGTCTGGCAATATTGGAACCATACACTTGGTGCCGTGCAGGTAGAAACATCTGATTCATCAATAAATATTCTTGCAAACGGATGGCTTTTATATCAAACTCTGGCATGCCGGGTATGGGCACGTACAGGATATTATCAATCGGGTGGAGCATTTGGTTTTCGCGACCAGTTACAGGATGTAATGGCCCTGATTCATACTAAACCGGTTCTCCTGCGGGAGCATCTTCTTCTATTTGCAAGCCGGCAGTTCCATGAAGGAGATGTCCAGCACTGGTGGCATCCACCGGTGGGGAAAGGTGTTCGTACACATTGTTCAGACGATTACCTCTGGTTGCCCCTTGCTGCATGCCGCTATGTAATATCAACCGGAGATAAAGGAGTTTTGGATGAAACGATTCATTTTCTTGAAGGACGCCTTGTAAACCCTGAGGATGATTCTTATTATGATCTTCCAAACATATCATATGAAAAAGCTTCATTGTACGAACATTGTAAACGTGCTATCATACATGGACTGAGATTCGGTATTCATGGTCTTCCATTGATTGGTACCTGCGACTGGAACGATGGAATGAATAAGGTTGGGAACCTGGGAAAAGGGGAGAGCATCTGGCTAGGCTTCTTTCTATATAAAGTTCTGATTCAGTTTATCGAAGTTGCAAAGTTTAAAGGTGACTCTGAATTTATTGAACTATGCAGGACGTCAGCCGATAAAATGCAAAAGAATATTGAAAAAAACGGATGGGATGGTGACTGGTACCGGCGTGCCTATTTCGACGATGGCACCCCTCTCGGATCGTCAGATAATGAAGAATGCCAGATTGATTCTATTTCTCAAAGCTGGTCAGTTCTTTCAGGAGCAGCCGGTGCAGGTCGCACAAGGATAGCAATGGAATCTGTAAATAAAAGACTTGTCAGGCGCGAAGATTCGTTGGTTCAATTACTTGACCCACCTTTTGATAAATCAGATATGAATCCTGGATATATAAAAGGGTATGTACCGGGTGTAAGAGAAAATGGAGGACAGTATACCCATGCAGCTATTTGGGCTGCAATGGCATTCGCAAAATTGGGTGACAGTAAGAATGCCTGGGAAATTTTGAAGATGATCAATCCTATTAATCATTCCAGATCGCCCGAAGAGGTTGAAAGATATAAAGTTGAGCCATATGTAGTTGCAGCCGATATTTATGCCTTGTCACCACATGTCGGACGTGGAGGCTGGACATGGTATACAGGCTCAGCAGGCTGGATGTACCGGCTTATTGTGGAATCATTGCTCGGTTTAAGGCTTGAAGCAGATAAATTATTCATCGAACCGTGTCTTCCTTCAGACTGGGTTACATCTAAAATTAATTACAGATACAGGGAAACAATATACCGGATTACTTTAACGCAGTCAAAAGGAGATAATACTAAACTGACAATTATACTTGACGGAGCTGAATGCCATAATAAGTTTATTCCCCTGTCCGACGATCGTAAGGAGCATCTCGCAGAAGTTAATCTTTGCAGAAGCAATATTTAATGCAGGGTATACTGCAGCAGGATTGCAGAATCAGAATGAGGGCTTTTATTTTGTGTAATTTAGATTCATGTATGAAAGAACCTGATCTGATAGCATTTTGTTTGCGAATTTTATCAGCTCTCAGATCTATGTCGTATAGAGCAATCAAACACTTGGCGCTTGGATAGGAGGAAGCACTTAAGCAGATCAATTCAGCCAACTGCCAATAACTTTTACTTCATCTTCTTGATTTCTATTTCTACTTCCTTTGCTCCTTCTGCATATAATTTTTCTTCACCGGGGGCAAGCTCATAGAGTAATCTCAAAAACTCCCCGGCGTGTACCAGTTCCTCATCTGCTATGTCTTTGAGCACCTCCACAGCAAGTTTGTTGTCAGTTGACTCGGCAAGTTGCATGTACAATTGAGTTGCTTCATACTCTGCCGCTACCATAAAACGTATTGCTCTGATGAGCTCCTCTTTCGTGAGCTTCCTCTCATTTGCTAACCCTGAAAAAGGTGATCCAAATACTGCCATTTTTTTACTCCTTTCTTAATTTATTTTTCTAACTAATGATAACTTTTCAAATTATAATACTTCACCCAAATGCTTATAATTAGATGAAATAATTTTAAATGCCTCATCCATCCTACCACCTAACATCATTCTCCCCATATATAATGCCATACCTTTCATCTGATCAAATTCCAGCTTGGGAGGCATGGCTAATGCATTCGGATCAGTCTGGATAGTAACCAATACAGGTCCTTCGTGTAAAAAAGCCTTTTCTAATTCCGGTTTCACCTCAGCAGGATCACTAATTGTAATGCCAGGCATTCCCATTGCTTCCGCTATTTTTGTGAAATCAGGGTTCATCATTTCAGTTTCCAGGTCAGGAATCCCTGCTACTTCCATTTCCAGTTTCACCATTCCAAGTGTTCTGTTGTTAAAAACAATAATCTTCACAGGTAATTTATATTGGATAATTGTCATCAGGTCGCCTAGCATCATTGACAAGCCTCCATCACCGCAGAAAGCAATCACTTGTTTGTCGGGACATGCAAGTGCTGCGCCTATGGCCTGAGGCATAGCATTTGCCATAGAACCATGATTGAATGAGCCCAGCATTTTACGTTGGCCTGTTCCTTCAATATAGCGAGCTGCCCATACACAACACATTCCTGTGTCAACCGTGAATATGGTGTCTTTGGCTGCCAGCTCATTAATAATTGAGACGACAAATTCAGGGTGAATAGCGTTTGTTTTTCCCGGATCCTTTACATAGATCTGTAAATTCTCTTTTACTTCGTTATAAAACTTCAATTGCAAATCCAGAAAAGAGGAATCTTCCTTCATCTCCAAAAGAGGTAAGAGCGCCTGCAAAGAATCTTTTACATCACCACAAAGTCCCAGATCGAGCTTAGCTCTTCGTCCTAGGTTTTCAGGTTTAATGTCAATCTGAACAATTTTATTATGAATGGGCATGAAGGGGGTATAAGGAAAATCTGTTCCTAATAATATTAGTAATTCACATTCATGCATGCTATGATAAGCCGACGGGATTCCAAGCAATCCTGTGAGTCCCACTTCATAAGGGTTATCATACTGTATCGCCATCTTTGCTTTATAAGAATAAGCTACCGGGGCTTTTAGCTTTTCGGCCAGTTGAATTATTTCTTTATGTGCCTCCGCCGAGCCCAGTCCGCAGTAAATAGTGACCTTTTTATGCGAGTTTAGTAGTTCAGCCAGTTGAAGCAGCTCATTTTCCGATGGCCTGACGACAGGCTTGTTCCGGAAAAGAGTAGTTGTAGTTTCTGCTGCTGCTGCGGGAAGGTTGGTAATATCACCAGGTAATCCCAGGACAGCTACCCCTTTTTTGTGGACGGCATTTTGAAGAGCGGCCTGCAGCATGCGTAGCAATTGTGCAGGCGTAGCAGCAATCTGGTTATAGCAACTGCAGTCGTCAAAAAGTTTGATTGTGTTTGTTTCCTGAAAAAAACTTGTTCCAAATTCTTTGGTAGGGATAGTAGACGCAATAGCCAATACTGAAGCCGACGAATGGTGTGCATCATACAACCCGTTTATCAGGTGGACATGTCCGGGGCCACTGCTGCCTGCGCAACACGCCAGACCATTCAGCTGAGCCTCAGCTCCGGCTGCGTAAGCAGCAGTTTCTTCGTGGCGCACATGGATCCATTTGATTTTGCCATTTCGGTGCACAGCTGCATTTACGTGATTGAGACTATCGCCTGTTATTGCATAGATCCTTTGGATACCTGCATCAACTAAAGCTTCCACCAGTTGATCTGAAATGTTTTTGCTCATATCTTATTTTCCAGCAAATTTGATCAGCTCTTTATTGAACTTATTGGTCTCTTCAAGAAAAAGGCTATGACCGCTTTTCTCAAATACAACAATGTGTGAATTTGATATTCCGGCTTTCATCTGTCCGGCAAGATCAAACGAACATATTTTGTCTTTTTTGCCATGCATAATCACAGTAGGGATTTTTATTTTAGCCAGATCAGTTCTCAGATCCGTATCCCTTAGCGCTATTAAACATTGAGCCGTTGCAAAAGAAGATGCACTTAAACAAATACTGTTTAACCAATTACCAATTCCTTCATTTAATGAGGTTTCAGTTGCAGAAAATATTTTCGCGAAATCCGATAAAAGTTTTGGCCGGTCCTTATAATTCAATTTAATTAAATCATCGACAGCACTTTCTGGAAGATTATACGGGAAATCTTTACGTTTTGTCCAGATAGGAGCGGCAGCCCCAAACAAAGCCAGCTTCGAAACATGCGCTCCTTTATAATTTGAAACGAAACGGATTGCAATGGCTCCGCCCATGGAAAATCCTCCCAAAACAGCATCTTTTATATCAAGTTTAACCAGAACCTTTTTTATATCTGAAGCATGTATATCGTAATTATATTCTCCATAAGGTTTATCAGATTTACCAAAACCTCTCAGCGTAATGCCAATTACACGAAAGTTATTATTTATCAGATCATTATATTGATATTCATACATTTCATCGCTTAACGGCCATCCTGGCAATAAGACAATAGCTTTGCCACGGCCTGCATCAGTAACATGAAGTTGTACATTTGGTTCTACTTCAATATATTCTGCCCTTGTAATTACAGACATTAATTTATCGAGTGTTTTTTCCATTGTTATTTTAAATTATTACCGTTTTATATTTGATTTTTCTTAAAATGAACAAATTTGACTTTTCGTAGCCCGATTAAACAAACTTCTTAAGTTAGTTTTGGAATTCTTAAGGATTCTTACATGAACTAATGAGTGTTGAAAAACCTTTTTTTTGACTATGATTATTGTGAATTAAAAAAGTAAATTCTGTTTGGTGGCATTAGGCTTCTTACTAACCGGTTAATAGATAACAGGTTCAAACGGGAAACTAACCACCAAACAGAAATTCGCTACTTTATAGCAGCTTTGAGTCTAAGATCCACTGATTCCGAATGTTTTAATTCCTTATTTTTTTGCTACCATCTCCATTCCGCATTTTGGGCATTTGCCCGGGACATCTGATGTTATTTCAGGATGCATGGTGCAAGTATAGGAAGTCAATCCTTCACCTTTCTTTACATTATTTCCGGCTTTAGCTGTAGTCTTAACCAGTTCCATACCGCATTTTGGACATTTACCGGGGCTATCCATCCTGACTTCTGGATGCATCGTACAGGTGTAATATACCGAATCCTTCTGCATCTCCATGTTTGTCTTAACCATCTGTTTCTTTATGATTTTCGTAGTGTCCTGCGCTAAAACCATAGTATTGCATAATACTAAAGCGAAAAGAGTTGTTAAAATTTTTGTCTTCATATTGGATAATCTTTAAATTTTCCTTCAGTTCCGCTGTTGCCCGGTCTTCAGGTTCACTATTGCCCGAATTTGTTGATTAAACATTTTTAGAATATTGAAAATTTGATGAGCACCATTTTTATGGAATTGAGCCAAATTTCCAAAAAGTAAAGATCGAGTCTTTAGTTCTGAAGATTGTTACATAATTTTTGTAAAAAATTGCATCATTTACATCAGGGATGAAATTTATTCACCATTCATGTTTCATTGGCAAATAAAAACCTTTATCAGGAACATCGGTGACCAGGATATATAATCATGTTCTCCGACATGTGAAATATGTAACTTATTTATATGATAATGTAACACTCAATTTATTTGAATTCTGAACTTTGCATTAATACGTTAACCTTTATATAAAACAAAATTTTGGAAAATATTACAGATAGCGTGATAACCAATAGGGCAGGCACAATATCAAATTTAAACCTTCCCGGCAGATCGGGAGATTTTGCAGTCGACAGCGAAGCTGTTGATAAATTGATTACTGAGGGGGGTGAAAGTTTCTATGATTATGTTGCTGAACTTGGATTGGTGAAAGACTCCAATCTGATTGTACTTTCTTCTCTTCATAATTATTTTTATGATTCTGATGAAATGAACAATGCAAAAACTGTTATTAACCTGAAAGAACTTAACCAGATAAAGCAATTAAAGAGTCTGCTATATTCTCACCTCCATTTTCTTCCCCAAAAATGCAATTTCGTGGGATGCTTTGTTAATAATGAGAAGGTTGAGAGATATGCATTAAGAAACCATACACATCCCAGTGAAAAAATCATGAATAATGATGACGTAGAATTAGGTATAGTCTCAAGATTTCCGCTTGTAAACATGTTGTATAGTATGATGGATTTAAAAACAAATATGTTTATGTCAGAAAGAAGCGTCACTTTATTGCTTAGAGTTAATGGTTTTAAAGTCCTGGATATGACGGATTTGAACGGACTTACATTTTTCCATGCTCAAAAAGTTGATGAGACTTTTAATTAATAAGCATTCATAATAATCATCATTAATATTTTTTGAAGTTGTTTATCCGGGTTGAAGAAATCCTTCGGCTGAAGTACCATTTACCCATTGACCATTTGTTTCTCTTGAAATAAGAAAAGCTAAGAGATAGAAGCACCTTTCTAATTCCCTCCCGTGCGGAAAATTGAAAGGGGAAAATTCAATAAATAGTGGGGTGGAATCCGTGTCTGAATTCTGAAGTATAAGAACTCTCACAGATGTTTTCTTTGATTGAAATTGCAGATTGCTTTAGTCTTGTCTTTTAGTAGGAATGATGAATAGCGGTATAGTAGTATGGCGCAAAACTTTTTCAGTGACACTTCCCATGAGTATATTTTCGAGCCATTTCCGGCTATGGGATCCAAGAATTATGATATCTGCGTGCAGCTCTTTTGCACTCTTCATAATTGAATCTGCAAAATCTCCTTCTTTTACCAGAGTCTTGATGGAATTATCACCAAGGTGTTGTCTCGTTTTATCAAGAAAATTGAGTGCAGCCTGTTTCAGTCCCTCAGTACTTTCCAATTGCATCTGGCTTAAATCGAGGAAGCCATTAAAACCCATTATAGGAGAATATTCTGTTGAAGAATAATAGACAAAATCTGATATCACATGCAGCAATACTATTTCTGCATTCATCGCCTTAGCTATTGAAAAACCTACTTCAGCAACTTTTTGGGCAGTTGGATTATAGTCGATGGCAATTACCACTTTTTTCACCTTATCTGTACTCATATTCATATTTAAGTTAATTTTAATTAATAATTATGAAATCTATCCGCCGGTTCAGTTTTCTGTCTTTCTCGAGAAAATTTGGTGCAATAGGTTTTGATCCTCCAAATCCCATCGCAATTATTCTTTTAGTATCTATACCTCTTTTTATAAGGTAGTTTACCAGATATTGAGAATGTCTTTGTGACAATGCAAGTTTGTTTTCGGCCGGACCAGTATTATCAGTGTGAACATCTAATTCAAGTTTCATTGGCGGATATTTGTTCATAAGCTTAAATATCTGATCGAGCATAATATAAGCATTTGATGTCAACCTTTCAGATGTGTCAAAATAAGAATCGGCAAAAGCTCCGTTAATTTTTATCAGATTATGGAGTTCCTTTTCAGATTTGTCTTTAAGTAAATATATTTTTATTCTGGCGTCTTTAAAACCAAGTGCTGTTATCTCCCTATAGGAAGGATATGTTGCCATAAGGCTCATCTGCTGATCAATAGTATAACTATAAGAAGCAGTGTCAGAAATATGTTTTTCGGTAATACTGAATTTTTTAGGTACTTTTCTAAAAAAAATATTATTTAATGGAATCCTGCTTTTGGATGTAGCTAATTCAACCACAAATACTGCATCGAGGTTAAAATCATTTTCTGCGGAGTATGAATCAGTTATCCTAACATTTTCATTATCATTGGGATCGAGATATTTTGCTTTCGCTGACGCCTTTTTGACCGGATAAGAAGCTAATTCCTGATGATCATCTAAAACTATAATTTTCTTTGAAATGCCTGTTTTGTTAACTTTTCCGGTTGATGCGGATTTTAATGTCAGCCCCAGATTAACGGAATATTCTCCCTTCTTTTTATACGAATGTTTGACATTTACGCCTGATGATCTGCTGCCGTCTCCAAAATCCCAGGCATAAGTTAAGATCTTAGCTCCAGGCAAATAAGAATTAAGTCCGTTAAATTCTATTATATCCCCTTTGATTGCTATATCAGCAGAATTAATATATGGTTGTTCGATATTCCTGATTTTCAAATTATATGACAATATTGTGAAAAATAATTTACCTGTATTTTTTTCAATCAGATCAAGCTTAACATTATAATCACCCGGTCCGTCAAAGCAATGGCTTGTAATCATTCTTTCAGACGATTTTCCGTCTCCAAAGTTCCACTTATAGCGAAGATTTGAAGTATCTACAGCTATCGATCCGGTATCCCTGAACATGAAACAATATTGGTTTTCTTTTTGAATAGTATGATAGAATACCTGTGGAATGGCTGTCTTAAAATGAAAGATTTCGGTGGTTTTATTTCTGTCGGTTGAAAAATATCCTTCATTCATAAGTGAGTCGGTGATTATTCCAAAATCGTTGTATCGGGAGTTTATTGGAGGATCAAGCCGCACTGGAGCAAGCCATTCCATGTTTGAAAATTGAGAGTAGAAAATGTCCATCCCGCCAAGGCCGGGATGTCCGTTGGATGAAAAGAAGAGATCTCCGGAGGGATTTATGAATGGATATGATTCGTTCCCGGCTGTATTTATTGCTGCACCGAGATTTATCGGTTTGTCCCAGTAATCACCTTTCCATTGAGAATAATAAAGGTCATAGCCTCCTATGCCTCCTGGCTTATCTGATGCAAAGAACAATTTTTTTCCGTCGGGCGAAAGACAAGGCGCTGTAACATTATATGTTTCATCATTATATCTGAATTCCCTGACTTTTGTCCATTTTCCGTTAACCAGCACTGCCCTGAAAATACCAAGTTTATTCCCCGGACCGGCATGGTTGCTTTTTTTATTAGTCAATGACAGATTTCTTGAATAGTAAATAGTGTCTCCGGTAAGATTAAAGGTTACAGGTCCGTCATTTACATTGGTCTTAAGTTCACGGGAAAATAATTTTGAACTCCGTGACTTTCCTTTATCTAAAGTGTTTGTGCAATATATTTTGAATTGACTTACGTTTTGAGAACCGGAAAAATTTAAAATTGAATTTGAGCTCTTGTTAGTACAAAATACAATACCTTTTTTATAATAAACAGGAGAGAATGCACTATATTTTTTTGAACTGAATGGAGCAATTGCAACTGAATAAGTTTCAGGCTGTGCTGCTATAAGCTGTTGAATCAGAAAAATTATCAGAATACTTGCTTGAAGTTTTTTTCTCATAATATTATGCATCAATTCGAAAGGTTGAAGTGAAAATAAAAGGCTGATCTCTCAATCGGCCTTTTATTGAATTGACTAAATTAAAAGTTGAGTCTGACTATTGGACTTTGAAATCCTTCAGATCTTTTGCAAGAAGATCCAAATCATGATTGAACCTTGTCTTAAAAGTAGCAAATTGGGTTTGTCCTAAGACTTTATAATCTGCCAGTTCCTTTTTAAGGCTGCTGTTTTTATCTTCCAGGAGACTTAACTTTTTCTGATCTGTAGCCTTATCTTTTGAATTACTTTTTGTAATGGCGGCTCTTAAATCAGCGATGCTTTTCTCATTGCTTTTGAATTTTAATTCAGATTCTTTAGTAAGTTTTTGATATTCCGAAACAGAATCTTTCTGAGCTTCCTTCAGATCCTTCTTCGCCACTACTACATCTTTTTTCTCTTCCTTCAGATTTTCCCTGGCTTTCACTGATTGCTTATCAGGCACCTGACCGAATGTGGTTGATGTTGCTCCTGCTATAAAAGCGATCGCAACAAGAGATAATAATAATTTTTTCATTTGTTTAATTTTAATGAGAATATTTGGATAATTAAATTACAATGTAAAGATCCATTCCTTTGCTTCGGGAACCATTACAGAATTCAGGGAATAAGTTACATCATTCACACATCTTGTTTATGAGGGATAAAACATGTGCATCAAAGCAGGTTATCCTTATCTGTTGTAAAGGGAATGACCTTAACTAACTATACTGCCTCACATTGATACTGAGATCAGAGTTGGAACTTTTCAGTTGATAATATAACTTCCGTTCCCGGATATTGAATACCTGCATCATCTTCTGCAGTTATAAATATCTGGACCGGCTTATCTGAGGATACTGTCTTAAAAGATCCTTTAAGTTGCTTTGACATGAAGCCTTTTGAACTATTTAATTGTCCGATATTTTTTGTTAACTGCCGATCTGTAATCATCCAGACAATATAAGTTAGTTTTGATGGTTGCAACTTGGTAGCTTCAGCTAAATCTGTCAGTGAGATCTGAATAACATAATTCTTATTGTTATCTCTTTTGACTTTTACAGTTCCGCGTGCAGCCGGAACAACTGATGAAGTTAAAAAGCTTACACTTGTTGCACATGAGCTTAATGAAAAAACAATCATTATAGCAAAAATACCAAGAAGGATATTTTTTTTAAGATCATTCAATCTCGTTGTTTTCATTGTAGTTTAGTATTATTAAGTGAGAGAAAATATCGTTTGTCAAATTTCATCGGATTTTCCTTATACAAAGTTGATTCGAATAACTTAAGAATGTGTTACAGAATTGCTGAAAATAGTTACAACATTTACATATTGAAGGCGTAAAGGCGCAATGGCGTAATGGCGTAAATTCGAAAGGGTGCGTTGGTCTTAGGAATATAACCCGCCAATATGATCATGTAAGAGATCTTTTTCTTTTTTATCTGTACATCACTATATCCGGTTTTCCGATTTCAAAATCGCGGAAACCGAAATCAGTAGTGCTGAATGAGTTCATTTTAAAAATATTCTGCCCGGCTCCGGGGATTATCGGGTAAAATGAAATTGATATCTGAAACGTATTAAAAACCAGGTTTTCATTTTTTATTAAAACTCCAAACCCTATTTGTGAATAGAGTTTCTGTTTTTTAAATCCTGATATTGCATCCCCTAGCATACCAAGGGAACAAACAAGAAAAGGTCCAAAACGGAATCCGATAAAATTCCATGGCGCATATGATTGTGTTTGTAACATAAACAGGAACCGGTTAGTGCCTGAGAAACCTCTACTGTTAAATCCATCAATACCTCTGCCATCATTCAGAGTTAAGGTATCGTAAGAGAACCTGTTTATTCCTATTGTAACTTGTGGTTTAACAAATTGTCTGAACTTCCATTTCCCGATTTCAAATAATCCTGTAAAATAATTTACACCGATTGTAACAACACCCTGTTCAGTATGTGAAGCACGAAAAAATGTTCCGTATTCAATGTTGGTACTCAGGTATCCCCATTCATTATAGTTTCCAATAGAAAACAGCATTCCTAAGTATGGTCGCCAGGTACTATTTCGTAGCTGATAGCCTCCTGTCAATTCAAAAACCTTTCCGACCGGAACATCTTCAATGGTACCATATTTAAAAATATACTTATCCTGAACATATTTACGGGTAGAAATGCCTATTCCGGCCAGGTAAAAATTCTCGTTTGAATAAATATTTAATGGGTCATTAATATTTGTTGGTTTATTAAGGTAACGGATACGTAAAAACCGTGCAGAAAATATTAAATTAGTTGCCAGTTCATCTTCAGTAGACCCATTGAAAATGCGTATTGCCTTAGCCGCCCAAAAGTCCTGGGTTTTAAATTTTAGATTTAAAGGAATATATAAAGGAGTTTTGCCCACGAGAGAATCTCTAATGACCTGAGTGGCAAATGATATGCCTCCGGCCCACTTTGCGAAGGGAGAATAAAACGGCCGGTCAAAAGCCAGGCTTCTTCTTATATTTCCATAACCATCAACCTGATAATGTAAATTTGAATTGATATATGTTGTTTTTATATTCGGGATGAAATAATTAGTACGGAATGAATTGATCCCGGTACTGATATTTCTCGAAAAGACATTCTGAAATTCGTGTCCGAGTCCTAAAAAGTTTTTATCTGTTATATCAATCTTCATAGCTGAAGTTGAAATGGCTACCTGAGGAATGATACTCCAGTTATCAAGTTCACGGATGAAAATATCTACCGAATCGGATTTTGGTCCGGCAGAGCCAACGTAAAAATAAACATCGTGCACAAATTTCTGGCTACGGATCAAGCGCTCTGATTCTTTTACAGAGAATGAGTCAAATGGCTTATTTTCATGGATAAGCAAAAGGTTTCGGATAGCTATAATCTGTGTTTTAACATGCAAATAATTTCCAGCTTTAGTTAATCTGTTTTGTTCTGACTTTGAAGTGTCATTTGCCCTGTTACCAAAAGGATCCAGAGTAACAATGTCGATTTTTCGGATAATTTTCCCTTGAAAAGTGCTGTATGGTTTCTGAATCAGTTTTTTATATACTTTCTTTTTGACTTCTTTTTTTGATATGATCGTTATCGGTTTGAAAATCAGCTGGTACATGAAAGTATTAAACTTGTTTCGCTTTGAATAGGTTTCAATATCCTTATAAAGATGAGTTGAATCTGTATTAACTGGAGTTTGTTGCCCAAATGCAGATACAGTTAAAATAACTGAAACAACAGACAATATGGATATCCTTCTGAACCACATTTGAAATTCTCATTATTTAATATTCTATAAGCAGCGGGTTATTTTTTCTTTTTTTCACTTACCTTGATTCCTTCTTCCTTTTTTTCAATGGAGTCGGCCCTGATTTTTTCAGCTGCTTTTTCTTTCCTCCTATAATAGCCTCTGAATAGAAAATTTTCTTTGGCAGCATGCATATTTTCATCAAGTCCCTTACTGCTCTTTTTAAGATTCACGATTGTCTGATTAATATTCTCAGCAATTGTCGAATCCTGGATAAATCGCCCGAGAGTCCCGTTTCCACTGTTCACTTTTGTCATAATCTCTGCCAGTTGCAATGAAATAATTGCGGCATTATCAGCAGTTACCTGCAGGCTTCCCATAATTGCATCCGGTTCAACAGGTTCTTTCGATGTGATCTGTTGCCCGTCTTTCGCTAAAGCAGCATCAAAACTTCCTTGAGTAATAATTAATATCCGGTCTCCAATAAGTCCGGCTGAACCTATAACCGCTTCACAATCTGCTTTAATAAACTTCTGAACATTTTTCTGAATCAGCATATCAACCTGAACAGATGAATCATTAATTATTTTAATGTTGTCGACTGTGCCAACATTGATTCCTGAAAATCTTATATTATTGCCAACCTGCAATCCGCTCACATTATAAAATGTAGTAGTGAGTTTATATACAGGAACAAACAGATTTTTCTGTCTTCCTATTATAAAAACAGTTACTATAAAAATCATCAGTCCCCCGGCTATAAACAATCCTAACCTTACTTTAAATTTATTTGTGTGCGTTTCCATATTTTATTGTATTAAATCTGTGATATATTAAGTAATTATTTAAAAAATGATCTGATCAGGGGATCAGAGGACTTCTCATATTCTGCCAGCATCCCATTCATATAAATTTCACCATCATTTAACATGATAATACGGTTTGCCGTTTTACGTGCACATTCTATATCGTGTGTGATAATCAGAGAAGAGGTTTTATATTTTTTCTGAACGTCGTTAATCAATGAGCTTATTTCATCCGAAGTGGCAGGGTCAAGTCCTGTGGTGGGTTCATCATATAACATTATCATTGGATCAACAACAATGGTTCTTGCGAGGCTGATCCGCTTGCGCATTCCTCCTGAGAGTTGAGATGGCATTTTGTCAATGGCGTCAGACAGTCCAACATTTTCCAATGCCTCAGTGACTTTTTCATTAATCTCTTTATGAGTGAGATCCTTTTTAATTCTCTTTAAAGGGAATTCCAGATTTTGTCTTACTGTCATGGAATCATAAAGTGCACCACTCTGAAAAAGGAAACCAATCTTTTTTCGTAACTCTCCTAAATGCTCATTGTTTAAAGTGCTCACATTCTCTCCGAGCACATTGATTGTTCCGGAATCAGGAATAAATAAACGGACAATGCATTTTATCAGGACAGATTTTCCGGAGCCAGATTTTCCAAGAACTGCAAGGTTTTCGCCTTTAAAAAGCTGTAATGACACATTCTTTAATACTTCCTGTGGTCCAAATCCTTTCCTAAGGTTATTTATTTCAATAACCTGTTCATGGCTTTCTGTCTTTGCCTGAGAAACTGCTTCATTATGGAGAGGGTTCATCTTTTTAAGCTAAAAATTTTCAAAAAACAGACTATTGTTGTAAAGTTGTTATGTTGTAGAGTTGTAATAGTTGAAAGTTATTTGAACCATCTGTTCCTGTAACTATTTTTATAACTTTTACAACCTAAATAACCTTTACAACCTATATCAAAGTAAATCAGTTATCTGTACTGCAATCAGATCAACAATTATCACCAGGAGAGAGGATAAAACTACAGCTGAATTAGCAGCAATACCTACGCTCTCAGTTCCACGTCCGGCATTATAGCCCTTATAACAACCTACCAGACCAATCACTGCTCCGAAAAAAAATGATTTAATGATGGCAGGCATAAAATCGATAAATTCCATGTGGCTGAATGCCTGTGAGCAAAACAGAATGAATTTAACATCTCCCTTAATATTAGCCCCCAGCCAGCTTCCGAATAAGCCAAGAAAATCAGCATATAATACCAGTATGGGTATCATAATGGTAGCTGCCAGCACTCTGGTAACTACCAGAAATTTCATTGGGTTGGTCGATGAAACTTCCATTGCATCAATCTGCTCTGTTACTTTCATTGACCCCAGCTCTGCACCCATGCCTGAGCCGATCTTCCCTGCGCAGATCAATGCCGTTATAACCGGTCCCATTTCTCTTATGAGCGATAAAGCAACCAATCCGGGAAGCAAGGATACGGCCCCGAAATGAACCAGAGATGGCCTGGCCTGAATTGTAAGAACCAATCCCATAATAAATCCGGTCACTGAAATAAGGGGCAATGTTTTATAACCGATCTTAAAAGACTGGACTAAAAACTCTTTGAATTCAAAATCGCGGGAAAAAGTTTCTTTAACCGTATGTGAAAGAAATAAAAAAAAATCAGCGACATCTGTTAAAAGGTTATGTACTTCAGCAGTTTTTGCTATTGCTTTTTCGCTAAGCTTAATGGATTGCTCCTTCGCAATACTTTTTACCTTGATAACAGGATTATTCTTTTTCATGATAATATTTGATTTCACTAGCCCCAGTCTGATTTTATACCTCCGGATAATTTGACCTGGTAAAATATGAGAATTTATCAGCGTTTACAGATTCAGATTTATCAATGCTTTATAAAATAATAACCGGATCATAACATGGTGTATTTAAAATTAAAAAGTCACCGTTCTACGATTGCTTGTAAACGATGACTTTCACAAAATGAGCTACATTAAAGTGCAGCAATAATATTGCGCAATTCTTCTTTTGTTTTGCCTAACTTTTTTTGAAGTCTTCCAAACATCTCGTCTTTCTTGCCTTCTGCAAACATGAGGTCATTGTCAGTCAAGACTGCAAATTTCTGTTTGAGTTTGCCTTTTTGCTCATTCCAGTTTCCTTTTAATTCAGTTGAATTTGTCATATTATTTCTATTTAAATGTAAATACCTCTTAAATTGCTACAATAATGTTAAGCAGTTCCTGCTTTGATTTTCCCAGCTTATTTCCCAGCATTTCAATCATCTCCTTTTCCTTACCTTCGCGGTAACGTAAGTCTTCGTCAGTAATGACCGGAAACTTTTCCTTAAGTTTCTCTTTTTTCTTTTCCCAGTATCCTATTACATTTGTGTTCATGGCGTTTGATTTAGGGTTAAATAAAACTCTGTAATATTGATTTTATTTATTCTGCTTTATATCCTTTTCGTTGTTGGAATTCTTTTGCTCAGCTTTTCTGTTGTTTTTCGCTGATTTTGCAGCATTAGATTGCTTTCCCCTTCCTGTATTCTGGACCTGATTTGTATTTTGTGTCTTTATGCTATTTGATTGCTGTTCTCCCTTGATATTCTGAGGAGGATTCAGATTCTGTGTCTTTGCATTATTTGGTTGTTGTTCCCTTTTGAAGTCCTGGGCTGGCGTTGTATTTAACGTCTTTACATTTTTCGGTTGCTGGGCTTTTTGAATATTCTGAGATGGCGTTGTATTTAATGTCTTTACACTTTTCGATTGCTGATCTCTTTGATTATTCTGAGAAGGATTTATATTCTGTTGTTTTACATTAACCGGTTGTTTCACTGTTTTGGTATCCACCGAAGGATTTGAATTCTGTGTTTGTAAAATCTTTGTATTGTTTGAATTTTTTGGCATATTAACAGTGTTTGTCTGCCGTACCTCTTTGCTATTATTTGTAGAATTTAAGTTTCCCTGTTGATTTGTCACTTTCCTTTCGGATGGGTGTTTTACATCCTGCAGGTTAGTGAGTCTTGCAGGTGCAGGTTTCTTTTCTTTATCGTTGGTTTTCACTATTTCAGGCCTGTATATGGTCAAATGGCCATTACTCAGAGTTTGTCCAGGTTTATTATTTTCCTGAATAGTTACCGGGTTTACCTGTCTCCCGGTGGCTTTTTGAAAATCATTCCTGGCTGGTCCAGTCACAAATGTGGTATGTCTTCTGTTGTCGGAATATGTATTATTTATCACTGACGAATTTCTGATAATTCTGTCCTGATCGGTCCGGTTTATATAATAATGATTGATATCAGATCTGTCAATATCCCTGTCTCTTACGAAGGTCCAATGGTCATTACGGTTGTCATAACTTCTGCCAAAACTGACTGAGAGACTAATTCCCGATTGCATAGGAGCCCATCCATAATATCCGTCAGCTCTTCTCCACGAAACCCATGCCGGGCCCCATTGATTATCCGGTACCCAGAACCATCCATAATTATTATCCAAATTCCAGCGACCGTAATGAAATGGCGCCCAGCCCCAGCTGTAATCAGACATCCAGGTCCATCCAAAGTCTGTAAGTATCCAGTGTCCCTGGGTTGAATATGGAACAAAATCTGTACCGGCATCAGGAATCCATACATAGCCATAATCAGGATAGCTTACCCATTCTCCATAAGGACTCAACTGATCATAAAAAACCTGGAAACTTACATTAGATTGCTGAGCCGATGCCTTCTGTGTAAACAATAAGGAACTACTAATCAGAATGAATAAAAATAAAAGAGCTTTAATATTTGGTTTCATAATGATGCATTTGTAATTTTAATACCTGATTCATAAGCTCAATCCGTCATTAACAAGGATAGTGATTAACCTTAACAAAATTAAAGTTTTGACGTCGGGCGAGTGTTATATAACTTTGAGAAAGAGTTACATAATTCACACCTGAAATGATGAGATCAGGCTGTTCATTTATCATGCAAATTCTTCTAACTGTTCAGCTGTTTCATAAGTAGTTTTCTAGCAAGGAATATTCTGCTTTTTACGGTTCCGATCCTAAGATTAAAGGCATCGGCTATTTCTCTGTACCTGTATCCTGCAACGTACATTTTAAACGGCGCCCTGAATTTATCTCTTAATTGTTCAATTCTTTGAGTCATCTCTATAACAGAATAAATCGAATCGGGATTATCTGAATCCGCAGATTTTTTCTGGTTAATGTATTGTGACTCTTCTGTACGATCACAATGGGTATTCAGCAGAACATTATGCCTGTAGTTATTGATGAAAGTGTTTCTCATAATTGTGATTGTCCAGGCTTTTAAGTAGCCGGTATCGACAAATTTATCACGACTTAAGATTGCTTTCAGGAAGGTTTCCTGAACCAGATCTCTTGCGTCTGATTTATCCAACCTGAGCCGGTAGGCATATTTCAGTAAGCTTTGTTCGAGATCCAATAATTGCGTGGTGAATTCAGTTGCTGTCATGTATCTGGTTTTAATTAGGTTTATTATTAATTAATGATCGGTATGATGACGCATTTCATCAAAAAAAGGAGTATGTTTTACTTCAACACATTTTACCGCATACAGATATAGTGCAGCACTCCATGTTTGCCAGTCCTGCCCCATAGGTTTGCCGTCCTGAGCCTTTAGCCATTCGTTAAATCCAAAGCTGACCTTTTTGGTACTTGAGATTTTAATAATGTGAGTCAGAGCAATAAGCTTCTCTCTGGCAATTCCGTACTTTTTGGCAGCAACCAAAGCTGCGACGTAAAACCCGCATATAAAAGGCCATATACCACCATTATGGTATTCTCCAGGTTTATTATAAATGGCATATCTTGGATGCCAGTCGGGATCTTCAGGTTTTACATAAGGGAAAAAGTTGGGAGGCAGGTCAACGGCAAGATCACCTCTTTCTCTCATGCTGAAACACTCTTCTTCGATCCATGATATCATATCGTCAGCTCTGGTGGGTGAAGCGATTCCGGATAGAATAGCAAGGCTGTTTCCAAGAAGATCAAAACGTTCACTGCTATGTATTTTGTATGACCAGAAAGCATAGTATGGCTTATGTTTTACAACAAGACCTTCGTGAACATGACGATGTATAGTTCCGCCGGTAATGGTGAACCGGCTCATTTCGCTGTGCATTTTATCGGCTTTATCATCCTTGCCAAGCAGCCTCAGATAACTATAAACAAGTGTGTTTACAAACAATCCATAGCCGGTTACCCATTGTTCATCTCTCCAATCGCTTGTTGGCTGCTGGGCAATAAGATACCTGTCAGAAGGGCTTTGATAATCCATCCAAATCAGGGCTTTTTCAACTGGTTTTTTAAGAAAATCAATTTCTCCGGTTACCTTTCTGAAGATACCAACCCCTAACAAAAACAAAGGAGTTGTATCACTTGATCCGCGGTCATCTTTATCGTGTACCAGAGATGGTATATGGCCACGCTCGGTTTGGTTTGTTGCCAGAGTTTCAAGAACCTTCCGGATGCTTTCAAGAAGCTTTTGGTTCCCCGATACTCCAATTCCAAATATTGAAAACATCAGATCTCTTGTATATGGTTCAGGGTATCCCCATCCAGCAGTTCTGGGTAGTCCGCGATATGGACCGTGCGAATTATAAAGCAGCACTTCAATCGCAGCTTTCCTTGCCTCTTCAATCTCTTGCTGGTCGGTAATTTCCATTATATGGCTCTTAAAGTTTGTTAATTGAAAATTGTAAAATCAGATCATTTTATACCAATTATCTATACTGGCACTATATTTTCAAATTGTCTTATTTCCAAATTATTTAATTCCTAATTTATCGTTCATAATCTGTACAAATCGTCTTGCTACAACCCGATAATCAAAGTTTTTTACTACTCTTTCCCTGGCTGCTTTTCCCATCTTTTCACGTAGAACTGCATCAGTCATAAGAAGCAGGAGATACTTGCCAATATCGTGTACATCAGCACGGTAATCGACTGTTCTGGGTTCTTCAAAAGATACATTATGATGCGCTTCAAAACCTGATTCACTACCCACAATGACATGGTCGACAACTATTCTCTTAGCTACCTTAGCGAGAAAAGCTGTTTCACCGTCTATCAGAGTGTCTAGCATTCCCATTGCTTTGATCCCTATTACAGGTTTTTCGCAAGCTCCGGCTTCAACCTGTGGCATTCCAAATCCTTCGAGTCTTGAAGGCGCAGCATATATGTCGCAGGCTCCTATAAGATAAGGCATAAAGTTCCTTGAAATGGTATTTGTTGCATATATAACGTTCTTTTCAATTCCAAGATGAGTAGCCATATCCAGATCGGCTATGTTTTGTGTCTGTGTTCGTGGCTGGGGCCATACCTTGCAGACATACTTCCAATCGGGTGCTTTCGCATCAATGATAGCAAGCGCCTGCATTACCTCCTGAGCCCCTTTTGAGGCTGCATCACCACCAACAGTAAGGATCATAATCTGATCGGGGGAAATGCCAAGCGATTCACGAACAGCCACGATCTTCGGGTCGTCCTTACTTTGAGGAATAAAAGAATCGGTATCACATCCAACAGGTAATACTTCTATATTATCACCGTTTATCCCGTCACGGACATACATTTCCTTTACCCAGTTTGATGTAACCAGGATAAGAGGAAGAGCATTTAGCACCTCCTGATAATTTGCAATATAACCATCAGCAACCAGCCAGGGTACCGGCTGAACGCCATACCGTTGCGGATGGAGAACGAGTTGAGGCGTGTGTCCCCAATAACCTACACCAACTACAATATTTGGTTCAAACCAGCGATAATACCATTCTTTCTCCTGTGCCGATTCAAAATGCACTGCCTGTGCATCAATACCCATTTCGAGAAGTCCTCTGTACAGAAGATCTCCCTGTGTCGCCAATCCTGCGGGTGAAGGTGGATAATCATATAATAGTAGTACTTTCATGTTAAATCAGTTTTATTAAAAAATATTTCAGCATCATGTGGTTCAGTAAACTGCCAGAATGATTCTGCCCTTGGTGTTGTTTCCGTTTCAAAACCACCTTTCTCAAATCCGTATGTGTCAGTTATTATGCCGTATTTTCGAAGCCAAATTCTTTTTGCCAGCACTTTGTATAAACTGGCATTTTCAATCGCTACGGGATAGTGTTTTTTATCATCATCGGTATAAGCAAATGTCCATAATTCAGCTGCTGATAATTTTCCAGCATTCCATAGTCTAATTACAGCTTTCCCTGTTTCTTCATGCCTGAGATGCCGGGTATATTCGCCTTTCGGATTATGAGTGATTATAAGATCGAAATAATGAGATGGCACTAAGTTCAGGATCACACGCTCAACCTCCTTTTCATCCATTGGCTTCTGTTCAGGGCCATCATCCAGATCGCCCATTATCCCGTCGGATTTAAGGATTTTTAAAGCGTTTAAAAACCTGGGATACCGATCATCATCATCCCCCCTGCAAAGACAAACTATAAAACACTTCCAGGAAGGATGGTTCAATATTGTACCTCCGGCCCATAATGTTTCATCATCGGGGTGGGCTACTATAACTGCAACGTTTCTTGTGAATAATCGGGTCATTTTTAATAAAGAATTAATTAGTCCCCATATTCATGATTATCACTAGGAGCGCATGCTGTGTATATCGCATAAAGAAAAAGTAAAAGGTTTGCAACAGAGTCAAAGATCTTTTTCATTATGCCGGTTTAGTGTGAGTATTATTATACAAATATCAGCCACCTTATAAAGTAAATTGTTACACAACTTTATAATTATTTTGCATTATTCACAGATATTCAAAAATCATTTGGAGTTGTTTTATTCCTGAAAGACAAGCAGTTCAGAGTTTTACTTATATACTAAGTTGGAAACTCTGGCAACTCCGGATTTATTTTGAGTTCTTAAGTTCACTCAGAAGTTCCTTCATATCGACCGTGGCATATGTTGAAGCATAATCAGACATAGCATAAGGAACGATTAAGCTTCCATTGTGAATTATGGAACCACAGGAATAAACCACATTCGGTACGTATCCTTCCCTTTCTTCATTATTGGCAGCAAGAAGCGGAGTCTTCAGCCTGCCAATTTCATTTTCAGGATTATTAAGTTCAAATAATGATGCTCCTAAAACATATTCCCGCATAGGACCTACACCATGGGTTATAACTAACCATCCGGCTTCGGTCTCGATTGGTGAACCGCAATTACCTATCTGTACCAGTTCCCAGGAATATTTTGGTTTCTGAAGCAGTTTAGCTTCCCTCCAGATATTGATATTATCCGAATAAGCCAGATAATTATTTATGCCGTCTATTCTGCATAAGATGGCATATTTCCCGTTGATCTTCCTGGGGAACAAAGCCATTCCTTTGTTTTGTGCGAGTTCTCCATGTATGGGTAAGCCTTTGAAACTATAGAAATCTCTTGTTGACAACAGCTTTGGCAATATGAACAATCCGTCGAAGGCAGTGTAGGTGGCATAGTATATTCCTTCGCCTTTTTCTTCAGTGAATTTAACAAACCGTGCATCTTCAATGCCATTCTTTTCAGAATCGGAGATTGGAAATATAACTCTCTCGGAAATAGCCGAATCGAGTGAAAATTCAATTTCATAATGGGAAAGGGCCAGCCACATCATTTGATTAATGATTAATTCTTTATTTGGTGAAAGCTTATGTGTTTTTCTTATTTCTTCAACCGCTTTTTTCAAATCACCATAAGTGAACCGGTCGGATAGTTTTTCCAAAACAAAAAGTGGTGAAAGCTTGTTACTGAAATCATGCATTTCATCAAGCTTTTTAATAAAGGATTTTTTGTTGTAAATATGTCTTTTGATGCGTTCCGCTTCTGCCAGCATTTTACCGACGGGCTCAATAATCAGGTTATTATTTTTATCGATAACAGCTGAGCGAAAAACGATGGAGGAAATATGCCCTTCACCGGTAGCTCTGAAACTAAAAATGAGTCTTTTCTCATCAGTTCCTGTTTCCGACTGATCAGGATCTTCCACAACTGAGGGATTAAAAAATGCTGCGGATTCAATTGAATATTCCATTGTGAAATAAGCACCTATCAGCGCTTTTCGTGATTGGTTTACTTTAATTGGTTTTATTCCCAGCTCTTTAAATGAATCTGACAGTTTAATAAAATGCAAATCCAATACCTTTGAAATATTTCTGTGGCGTCTTGAAAATCCTCTCAGCACTTGGTTTAATGCAATAAATACTTCGCTATCAGACATAGCTAATACGCTGGTTATAATATTTTTACTTCTTTCATTTGAAAAATTGCAAAATCTGGTGATTACCCTGCCGGGATCAGGAGAAAATCTTATATTCTTCCTGGTAACAGTAATTTGCATGGCTCTGGTATTTTACCCTGATTTTACTTAAAACGATTTAAAATAAATCTGTTATATTAACAATATGCCGGATTCATATAGTTCAGTTCATTTTATCATTGCATTAAATATCTCCGTTTCTTTTGACTAAATCGGATGAGAATTTTGTAAAGTTATAGGATGTTGCTTTTGACTGATTTTCAGTTGTAAAATATGATGCAGTTTCAGCTTTTACTGTTTTTTTTTCAAAAAGGGATTGCGATTTCCTGTAAGATTTTGTGTTCTCCTTCTTGTACTTTTCAACTGTTAATCGTGCCAGAAGGTAGCTTATTGTAGATTCCGCACCCTGGTTGAGATTCACATGCGTTTCTTCAAGACCATCATAACAACCTCCGGTGCATGGATTATAAATAATCTGATGCAAGCGGTTATTTCCTAAAAACCAGTTAAACGCGGTTTCCATTTTTGCCAGATAGTCTTCATCATTAAATGAATCATAAAATTTGCTTAATGTCATTATGGTGTATGCAACATCAATTGGTTGTTCTCCAAAATGACCCGCTGCAACGCCTCTTTTCAGCCAGTTCTTATTTGAGATTACTTCTATACCGTTTTCATTAAAAATTTTCGACAGAAGAAAATTGAACGATGAAAGTGTGATTTCTTTATAGATGGATTCCCCTGTCAAAAGCCATGCGTATAACAATGCTTCGGGCAAGATGCTGTTTGCATAAGTAAGATATCCTTCAAACCATTGCCATTTTTCGTTGGATTCGTGCTTAAACATTTGAACCAGCCTGTCAGCGAGTGTTTTAACAAGATTAAAGCTTTCAGGTGATTTTGTAGCCGTGTGGTAATAATACAATCCTTTTATAGCAAAAGCCATTGCCCTGGTTGAATGTATCTTTTCAACATGTGGAAGCACTTTATGAATGATTTCAATTGCCCCGGAACTTATTTTCTCAGGAAGTAACTTCTTCTCTGAAATTAAATACCCCAATGCCCAGAGCGCTCTTCCATTCGAATCATCTAAGTTCACTGTTTTGTTCTGGTCAGTAAAGTTATTTTCAATATCTACATAGTTTAAAAAATCACCGTCAGGTTGAAGGCAGAATTTAATAAAATCGAGATACCTGTTTATGTACCAGATACTTTTGGTATCGCCTGTTGATATAAAATGCATACACATGGCTACCAGCGCTCTTGAATTATCATCGAGCGTATAACCGGAACAGTTATCAGGCTGATTGATTTTTGAAAACTGAATTATCCCCATATCGGTGGTCATATGTCTGATATGGTTCAGATTAAGAGGAGGGAGAGTATATTGAATTGCGATTTTATCACCTGCCATTTTTTCAAACAGCATGGCATGTTCCACTGCAGAATTCTCCCAAGCCGTTGGAACTATTTTCTGCAATGTATTTATTCTGATATTCCGTCGTAATCTGGAATCGTTCAATAATCTGAGAACGCCATCAGCTAACTGTTGTGAGTTACGAAAATCAAAAATGATTCCGGTATCCTCGGTCAATACCTCCTTAGCGTGAGGAATAGGAGTTGAAATTATTGGACAACCACAGCTCATAGCATAAGCAAAGGTACCACTAACCGCCTGGTTAGGGTCATTGGTTGAAAAAACATAAATATCGGTAAGCTGCAAATATTCAAGAAGATCCGGCAACGGCAAATAACTATTAATAAATTTTACATGTTTAGTTAACTTATTACTGGTTATCATTTCAACCAGGCTATTACGGTATTGTTCTCCTTCCTCTTTCAATACTTCAGGATGAGTTTTCCCAATTATAAGAAACAGAACTTCAGGGCACTTTTTTACGATTGCCGGTAATGCTTTTATTGTTGTTTCAATACTCTTTCCCGAACTAAGGAGGCCAAAGGTTGTAAGAATTTTCCGTCCCTCAAATCCATATTTCTTTTTCAATACATTTTTATTCAGGTGAGGTACCAGGTGTGTTCCATGGGCTATCACTGATATTTTCCTTTCAGACAGACCATAGTCTTTGATTAAGATCTGACTTGAATTATGAGTCATTACAATAACTGACTCACAAATTGCAACAATGCTTTTTATTTTTGATTCAAGCTGTTTATCAGGATGAGGAAGCACTGTATGAAAGACTATAATAACCGGTTTTGTAAGATCGGTTAAAAATTGAAGAAATGGTTGTTCCTGTTTTTTAAAAAAACCGAATTCATGCTGGATCAGTACAATTCTGATTCTATTATCTTTATTAATCTTAAGTGCCAGTTTCCCGTAACTCTCAGCCATTGATGTCTTAAGAGTATATTTTACATCATCAGAATATTGATAATCAATATCGCCTGATTCCAGAGCACAAACTTTTATTGTAAAAGAATTACTGAATTTATTATTAATGGCTTTTATCAAATCCTGTGAATATGTTGCTATTCCGCATTCTCTTGGAGGATATGAGGTAATAAACAGTATTTCAGCAAGATCATCGGTTTTACTCGAAACAGGCTTCTGTTTAACTGTAACCGCTGTAATGGATGGATGTACTGAATTTTCAAAATCAGTGAATACATCACGCTCAAAAGCAACCTTCCTATTTTGATTTGAAACCGTTTTATTTTTCATCTTTCGATTTATAAGTTAACAGTTCATTTACCAACTGATTTAAATTCACCGAGGCACATGCGATCAAAGTATCTGCAGCCCCGTAATAGATAAATAAGGTATTGCCAAACACGGTTGTTCCGGTTGGGAAAACCACATTATTAACTTCTCCTTTTAATTCCCATTCATATTGTGGTGAGAACAGAGCATAAGGCAATCTTGCTATTATTTTGCCAGGGTTATTTAAATCCAGCAAAGCGGCACAGGCAGAATATACATGATCTTTGCCGCAATGCTCCACTCCATGATAAATGAGAAGCCAGCCATGTTCGGTTTCGATTGGAGGACAACCACTGCCAATATAGCTTGACTCATGCTGATAAACCGGATCGAGTACAATATGATCCTCAAGTTTTAGAAAATAATTATCCCAGAATTCTTTTGTGAGATCCTTTATGTGATTTATCGCAACAATCTGAATCCCCGGTCTTATACGATGAAGGAATACCAGTTTCCCGTTTATTCTCCTAGGAAAGAAAACTACATTTTTATCCCATAGCATCATTTTTTTATCAGGATCTGCATCCTGGTAGTAAAATTTATGGTTGAGGTAATAATTTTCATTTATTTTTTTTGAGGATTCGGCAAGGAATACGAATTCTGCATATGTAATGGGAGGAACGATGATCCCTTGTTTCTTAAATTTTATTAAATCTTTTGAAACAGCTAAAGCTCCCCTGGCGTTAATGCCATCATAAGCGGTATATGTCAGAAAAAACAGGTCATCAATTTTAACTATTCGTGCATCTTCCACTCCATGCGATTCATATTCGCTTTCAGGGACTATGATAGGCTTATCCCACCTTTCAGTCAGGGTTAAAGGACCATCAAGTTTACAATATCCGATAGTGGAATGATTACCTTGCTGTACTGCTCTGTATAAGATATGAACACTGTCCCCAATACGTATCACTGCCGGATTCAAAACACCTTCATTTTCAAATTCGAGATTTGTTTTTTCGAGTAGTATACCTTCTTTTTTTACCTCAATCATAGGGAATATTTTAACCTTTAATTATATTAAATTTTTGTTCTCACATATCTGCCTGGTGAAGTTTTGACCTTTCTATCTGCTTCAACTGATTTGGCTCTCTTTTGTTCAAATGGACCAAATACAGTTTCCTTAACATCATCAAAAGTTACAGCGACAATGTCTATAAATTCATTAAATATTTCTTTAATCGGTTCAGCAAAAACATCGACCTTCTTTAATAATCGTTTGCGTGAGTTCCGGGCCTTGATACTTGCAAATAATACTACTATCAGCGTGCCACCTACCAAACCGGCAAATACGCGTAATAATCGCTTTCCTATACTCATGGCTAATTCTTTGTGCAAAGGTGGAAAAGTAACGAGTCGGAAGTGTTACAGAACTACTGCAAAAAGTTACATGATTCACACATATAAGTTCATGGCTATATGAAACCAAACATGCGATCAAAAAACTATAAATTTCACTTTCAAAATGATCAGATAAAACGGGATGACATCCTCTCCATATACCATTCCAATGATTGCTCTAATTTCTTAGTATCTAAAATGATGGCGATTATCTTATGTAACCTTAAAAAAGCTGTTTCGTTCTTTACTATATAATCGAAAGCTTTATGATGTATGCAGTTTATTGCCACTTCAATTTTATCCTGTGCGGATAACATCACAACTTGAATACCGGGATTGATTGCTTTTATTTTGTCAAGGGTTTCTATGCCATTCATTGCGTGTTTATCAACACCATCAAGATGATAATCCAGAATGATCAGATCCGGCTCGTGTGACAAATTCTCTATGCAAATTTCTCCTGTTGCATATGTTTCAAGTTTAAAATGGGGATATTGAAGAAATTCAATTTCTATTAATTTTAAATAGATTGCATCGTCGTCTACCACAAAAAGTTTTATTTTATTTTTATGATTCATCGCTAAGTATTTTTAATCATATCATACTCTTCCTCCAATTCCATACATGCCTGATTACAAATGTCTTCAAGCTGTAGGACCAGGTCAGGTATTTTTTCTGTCTGTTGCAGGGTGCCTGCATATTCCTGAACTTTTTTTGCCATGTTTTCGAAATCAGTTGTTATTCCCACAATTGAAAATGAAGGGATTAATTTATGTACTGATGTGCTTAATAAATTCCAGTCCTGGGTCTCTAAGCTTTGTTTCATAGTTCTTATCAATGGCGGGGTTTGTTCCAGATAAAGCGAAATCATCTCCATCATTAATTCCGGATTGGACTTTGTATGGCGCTTTAAAAAATTCAAGTTTGTACATTTTGACTTTTTGTTTTCATTATTTAGAGTTACGGTATGTTCGTTTAACAGTATATTTTTTTTAACAAACGCCACAATTTTGACATACAATAATCTATCGTCAACAGGTTTTGCGATGTAATCATTCATACCAACAGCCTTGCATTTCGCCAAATCAGCTGTAGTTACATCAGCTGTTAAGGCAATGATGGGGATAAGAGAATTCATTGTGTTCCGGATATATTCTGTTGTTTCAAACCCATTCATTTCAGGCATTTGAAGGTCCATCAAAATAATATCGTAAGGCTTAGCCCGGAGCATTTCGATGGCTATTTTCCCATTGGTTGCAATATCGCATTCAAATCCGAAATCATCCAAAAGTGTTCTCATTAATAATTGATTGAGAGCAATGTCTTCTACAACCAATACTTTTATGTTTTTGATTTCACGGTCCAATTCAACTATTTCAGATTCAATTGCGACATTCGCTTTTGTTTTCTGAAAAGGCAAAATAAAACTAAAGGTTGAACCTATATCGATTTTACTTTTTACAGAAATGGTTCCCCTCTGTGGTTCCACCAATTGTTTGACAATCGCAAGTCCTAATCCTGTTCCACCGTATAGTCTGGCAGTATTGCTGGAAGCCTGCTGAAAGTTATCAAAAATCTTATCTATTTTATCTTTTGTTATTCCGATGCCTGTATCGGAAATGGAGAATTGAATTGTTACTTTCTCATCATCTTCATTAAGCAGTTGAACACTAACTGAAATCTTCCCTTTTGATGTAAATTTTACTGCATTACTTACAAGATTTAGAATGATCTGGTGCAAACGCACCGGATCGCCAAGCAATACCTCAGGGATCCTGTCATCATATTCTTTGACCAGTGTTAAATTCTTCTCTTGGATTTTTGTCTCGAATATGTGAAGCATAGCGGCAATGGATAGCGACATTTTGAAAGGTATTTGTTCAAAAGTCATTTTCCCTGCATCTACTTTTGCCAGGTCGAGTATGTCGTTAATGAGCACTATCAAAGCATCGCCACTCATTTTTATAGATGTCAGATATTCTTTTTGTTTTGCTGACAGATCTGTTTTAAGCAACACCTTTGTAAATCCAATAATCGCATTCATCGGAGTGCGGATTTCATGGCTCATGTTTGATAAAAACTGTTGTTTCGCCTTCACTGCATTTTCTGCGATCCGGGTGGCATTTTCAGCTTTAATTTTTGCCTCCTCAGCCAATTGGGTTGCCAACTCGGCAAATACAATCGCTTCCGTCAATTCTGTAGCAATTCTTTTTTGGTCGGTTATGTCTCTGGCCACGACAACTACTCCAAGCACATTTCCTCGGTCATCCTTGTAAACCGATCCATTAAATAACACGTCGGTAAGCTTGCCATCTTTATGGCGAAGTGTAAGAGGATAATCGGCAACAGAGCCATTTGCAAAAACTTCCTGGTAAACTTTACGGGCTTTTTGTGGCTCGGTGAAATAATCAAAGAAATCGGTACCTGTCAGTTTTTCGCGGGCTATCCCCGTAATATTCACTGTAGCATGATTCATGTCCGTGATCTTCCCTTCGGGGCTTATAGTAATCAATGGATCAAGACTGGCTTCGATAAGACTGAGAGAATATTGCGATGCTAATTTTAATGAATAGCTGAATTTTTCAAGTTCTTTATTTGCAATTTCCCGTCTTTCTTTTTCTTCGTTTTGATATATAAGTTCCTTGGCAGCAATAATTAACTCTGCTGCGCGTTTTTCTTTCTCTTCGTTTTGATAGACAAGTTCTTTGTCAGCAATTTTTAGCTCAGCTGCGCGTTTCTCTTTCTCTTCGTTTTGATAGACAAGTTCTTTGTCAGCAATTTTTAGCTCAGCTGCGCGTTTTTCTTTTTCTTTTGTTTGATAGACAAGTTCCTCGTCAGCAATTTTTAGCTCAGCAGCGCGTTTTTCTTTTTCTTCATTTTGAAAAATAAGTTCTTTGTCAGCGATAATTAACTCTGCGGCCCGTTTTTCTTTTTCTTCGTTTTGAAAAACAAGTTCTTTATTAGCAAGTATTAATTCTGCCGCCCGTTTTTCTTTCTCTAAGTTTTGAAATAGAAGTTCTTTGTTAGCAAGTATTAATTCTGCTGCTCGTTTTTCTTTCTCTAAGTTTTGAAATAGAAGTTCTTTGTTAGCAAGTATTAATTCTGCTGCTCGTTTTTCTTTTTCATCGTTTTGAAAGGCAAGTTCTTTGTTAGCAATAATTAACTCTGCTGCACGTTTTTCTTTTTCATCGTTTTGAAAGGCCAGTTCCTTATTTGCTATGCTTAACTCTACAGCACGTTTTTCTTTTTCATCGTTTTGAAAGGCAAGCTCTTTATTGGCAGCTCTTAATTCCGTTGTCCACTTTTGCTCCGCAATATCTCTTGCCACTACTACTGCCCCAAGCACCTTTCCTCTTGTATCTTTATAAACAGATCCATTGAATAATACATCGGTAAGCCTTCCATTTATATGTCGAAATGTAAGAGGAGAATCGGTAATAAATCCCTTAGCGAATACTTCCTGGTAAACCTCAAGTGCTTTTTGTGGTTCCGTGAAATAATCAATGAATTTAGTGCCAAGAAGTTTTTTACGGTCAATACCTGTAATATTCACCTTTGCCTGATTCATATCAGTGATTATACCTTCGGTATTGAAAGCAATTAGCGGGTCAAGGCTTGCTTCTATTAAACTACTGGCATATAGAGATTCATGTAACTTTGTTCTTTCCATTGATGACCACATATTTAATAAAAGACTTTAAAAAGTACATTGAGGTAAATAAAACTTTGATAGGCTGCTTGGTAAAAGTCTGTTACAACAATTCTAATCAAGCTAAATAGCTGAGGCAATTTTTATCTGACTTTCCCCATTTCAGAACGGGTAAAAATATGGGTAATGGGTATCAAATTGTTATACAATTAATTGTAATAGTTACATAATTCACATGTGGTTTGTAAGTTTTCTTACATGTAGAAACAGAGACTAATTCAGGAATACTAAAAAGCGGGCAGAGATTTTTTAAGTTAACTTTTTTAAAGCGTCTTACGCTGATTTAATTTTTTTAAATATCGTTTTGATTTTTATTATCGGAGGCATGGTATCGCCTAATAAGAACCCCCAGGGTTTAAGTGGCTCTATATGATCGCAAATCAGCTTTATAATTGCCAGCAATGGCATGGAAAGAAACATACCGGGTATTCCCCATAAAGCATTTCCTGCAAGAACTACAATTACGGAGAATAATGCATTGATTTTTATTTTTGAGGCAACTATATATGGAACGATATAGTGATTGTCAATAAGCTGGATTACATAGTAGGCCGCCAGAACATATATTGCATACCATGGAGATGCTTTGGTGACCAGGGCTACCATCATTGGCAATGCCACGGCAATGATCCCTCCGATATAGGGAATAACGTTGAGCACTGCTGCAAGAATACCCAGAATGAATGCATATTCAATTCCAAGAATCAATAATGCTGCTGTATTCATTGCTGCCATCAGAACAGCCTCTATAAACAATCCCACCAGATATCGTTGAATAACAGTTTTGATCTGGGATACTATTTCCCTGACATATGTCTGGTAGTTTGCCCCGGATAGCTTACGTACAAACTCAATTAATAAAGGCTGATAAAATAATATCATAAATATATAAAACGGGATTAATAACAATATTACCAATCCATTACCGAGAACAACAATAGTTTGTCCTATTGCAGCAGTGCTCACATTAATTATTTCACCCTGTGTTTTTGTAATCCAGTCATGGATTTGCTGGGGGTCCTTGTTAAAATAATCGGAGGCATCAGCGATGTTCTGATTAAGGAGGGAAGTAAATTTTTCAACCAATGCCGGCCATGATTCTCCAAACCGGCTTGCCTGGGAAATTAAAACAGCACCAAACCCTGCAATTACTAAAAAGGTAAAAAACATTGTGAGTAGTATGGCCAGCACCCGGTTTATTCTCATCCGCACCAAAAAATTAACAACTGGGTGGAGGACAATTGCAATAATAACTGCGAAAACGAGTGGAATGACAATACCCTTTGCAATATACAATATTGCAAATAAAGCAATCAGACCCACCAGAAGTATGGTCACCTTTGCATAGAATGGCACTTTTAATGATTCACCCGACACGCTTATTTGAATTCATTATTTTTTTACGGAAAAAATGGTGCAGAACGGTCTGACCAACCGATTTGATTACATCAGAATTTTGGGCTACAATATTGGTAATCCCAAATTGAAGAACAGAGCCGATAAGTTTTTTTATCAGATTACCGGAGGTCCCGACAAATATTTTTCTTGAAAGGAACCCGCTCAGGAGCCCCATGGCTGAACCGGAGATATTATCTATGAGATAAGGTGATGAAGAAATTTCTTTCAAAGTCTGCTTGATAAGATTGACAGGCTTCAGACTTTCGTATGTAAGGAATAATTGATCTTTCAATAGCTGACCTTTAATACTTTGCTCAGCTTCTAATAAGAGGATTGAATTTTTAAGTCCTGCCACGGAAGTTATGGTTTGCATATATTCTTATTTAAGAATGTGTCTGATAAAAGAATTGCCGACAAGCTTCTTAATCGGATCATGCATAAAAAAATGAATGATAAGCCCTGTAAGAATATAAAATGCAGCTACGACAAAGAATCCGTAAAATGCTTTGCCAAGGATATCTCCAAGCCATAAAGCCAATCCCAGATTTAAAAATAGCAGGAATGTTGAAATGAGTATAATAACAACGGAATGTGGCACGGCAGAAGATACAATATCTGTTGTCTTATCAAGTGTTTTAAGCTTAACTAACTCAAGGCTTGTTTTTCCATATTCAGCAGCTTTTTCAAGCAGCGATTCAAGCAGCTTACTATTGTCTTCCATCTCTAATGGTCTTGATAAAGTTATGCGATCACAAACATCATTAGTTACTTATATGTTTGGGATTTGTGCCTGAAATTGTTAAAAGAAATACAGTTTCTTCATCGGAAGTGAGACGGTACTTAATGTTATCGTTGAGTGTCATCAACTGACCTTTGTTAAGGGTAACTATATCCTTCCTGTGATGAAACCTCAGCTTGCCTTCAATTATCTGAAATGTAACCGAGTCATTTGCCTGAAAAGACAATATTTCGGTTCCTTCATGCATCGCCGTGAGAATGATCTGTTTTTCGGGACTTTTTAAAAGAATCATTGCATTAAGTTCCCCGTTTGCCCAGGTGTAACTTTGTTTCATGTTATCAATTAAGGAAGGCAAATCAAAAGCTAATAATTTAGAACCTGACGACCTGTTATTCTTTGTATAGAGATGATTGATATTTAGTGTTTCAATTTCCATAATATTTTTTTATTGTCCCTTTAATAACTAAAATGATATCATTTCATCAAGCTTCATTCTTAGCTTCTTTTTTTGCTCCTGAAACTTTGGTTTTGACTTGTTCTGTAAAGTCGGAAACTTCTTCCTTCACCTCATCAACTTTTTCTGAAAGACTTTCAATAAATTCATCGAATTTTTCTTTCAAATTATCTGCATAGTCTTCTCCCTTCTTGGCGATCTTTTTGCGGGTGTTCCCTCCTTTATCAGGTGCAAACAAAATTCCCAAAACTGCACCGGCTGCAACCCCGGCCAATATGCCTAGTAAAACTTTTCCTGAGCTCATAATTTTATTTTTTTAATGATTACTTAATAAACTGATGTTGTTAATGAACTTTTCTTAATTGTGTAATCCTGAGTTTTCGCGTACTAATTTTTTCTCAAGAATAACCCTCATCACTACTAATGAAAGTGCGAGAACCAGCAGAATATGAAACATACCTCCAATCCCGTATCCAATAAATCCGATTGACCAGGCAAGGATCAGTATCAGGGCCATTACATAATAGAGGCTTTTCATAATTGTTGGGTTTTTATAACCGGGATTTTAGTCACCTGTGTTATTATTAAAAGAGCGAATTGATCATTTAATTGACAAAGGTATATATGGTAGTGTTTTTATATATTACACTTTTCGATGAATAAGTTACATTATTCACACATCTTGGTATAATCAAAGCAGGATTGTGTGGTCAGTTTTTACCGGCAAGTGTAAAGAAGCTGAAGAAACGTGAAGAGTTGGTTACAGGGTTCCCAGGGTGCTTCGTTTTTTGCTCTTTAGATTTTTAAAGTGCGATGGGGTAAGCCCGGTCATCTTCTTGAACTGGTTTGACAGGTGGGACACACTGCTGTAATGAAGTTTCCAGGCAATTTCGGTTAAGTTGAGCTCGTCATAAACAAGTAATTCTTTTACCTTTTCTATTTTATTAGCCAGATAAAACTGTTCAATGGTTGTCCCTTTAACTTCGGAAAAAAGATTGGAAAGATATGTGTAATTGTGATTTAGTTTTTCGCTGAGGTAATCGGAGAGGTTTATCTTAATCTGTTCGTCATTAAAATGGATGAGTTCAATAATAGTTGTTTTGATTTTCTCAACAAGTATTTTTTTATTATCCTCCATCAATTCAAGCCCGGTGGCTTTAAGTGCATCACTGAGGTTTTCGAGTTGGTCTTCTGAAAGCTTATCCACTATTTCGACTTCTCCCAGTTCAACAGTCTTGTAATGCAGGCCAAGTTTTTCAAGTTCGTATTTAACAATCATCTTGCACCTGATGCAAACCATATTTTTGATGTACAGCTTCAATTTTGCTTCTCCGAATAAATTATTTATAATTTACAAATATAATTTTTTTTATTGGCTTTTAAGATGAGAATTAGACTTATCCAATAATTTGTTATTTGGATTTTCATTTATCAGATAAAAATACCAGAATATCTTTAAAGATATGCAGCTAAATCTTAACCACTTCCAACAATTTCGTTCCTTTTTATTTTCATCCTTAAGCATGGCAAGGGGATAGGGAATGGGGAATTGTTAAGAAAATAAAAGAGATGAATTTCATTAATGTAACCAAATAACGCAAAAATTATTATTTTTGCACACCAAACTCATGGTTCGCCTTCGCTATCCCTCGACAAGCTCGGGATGAGCTATGACGTACGGTCGGTTAACCGAGTGGCTAGGTAGTGGTCTGCAAAACCATTTACGGCGGTTCGAATCCGCCACCGACCTCAATTTGAAACCCTATTAGTGCAATAGATCAGCACGATAGGGTTTTTTATTTAGCAATTTGTCCCATAATTGCCCCATAATATGAAATACTGCACATTTTGAATATATAGGAGGATAGATTTCTGTGTATTAAGAAAGTTAATTTGATTTAATGAGATGATATTGTTTCTAATCCTAATTTTTTTGTTTAATTTTATTTCACATAGTTTATTAAACTGACTCTTAAAATGTCACATATCATTAGCTTTTCAATAGAGGGTTTAGCTGGAAGATCAACTACTTTTAGCAAAAAACTAGACAGACATACCAATGTCTTTTTCGGTCTAAATGGCTGTGGTAAAACTTCCTTATTAAAGATACTTCATTCTGCAATGACAAACGATGCGTCCTCTTTATTTTTGGTACCGTTTACTTCGGCAAGTGTAACTATACATTCCTTAGCTTACGATGCTAATTTTGAAAGGACAATTGAGAAGAAAGCTTCTCAAGGGGGAAACATAAGAATTGAGGAGGCAAATGAAGTCATTATTAACCAAAGCCGAATTTTACTATCTTCAGATGAAGAGAAAGAATCTTTACAATGGAAGACCTTCCCGATCATAGAAAACGCATCAATTTCACGCTGGTTTCATCAGTATTTACCAACATCCAGGTTGATCCTAGGTCAGCAAGACTTGCCATTTTTTAGAGGTGTTAAGCAAAATGAAATCCATAATATTTCTGAAGAAGAAATCGACAATTTTTTCGCTGACTCTATAAAAAAATTATGGAGCGAATACACCTCAAACCTTAACCACAACATCAGGATTGCCCAGGAGGCTGGAATGGTAAGCATCCTTAGAGAAGTACTCACTCCTCCAAAAGCTAATAAAAACCATAGTAAAACTGAGCATGAGACACACCAGGCATACCTGAGGATGAAAAAGTTTGTATCACGAAAAAATTCTGACGATCTTATCTCAAGTGAAGAAACATTTAAAAAACGATACAATGAGGATATTGTATTACAACGTGTTGTTCAAGATATTAACAGTACAGAACTGCAAATCGAAGAAGCATCAGCACCTAGAAATCGATTAGAGGACCTAGTTAAAAATTTATTTTCAAGAAATAAAGAAACTACGTTTTCGGATAGATCAATTGACATCAAAACAACTTCTGGTATTAATATTGGCATATCTTCTTTATCATCAGGGGAAAAACATGTCCTACGATTGCTGGTCGAAACTTTACTTGCTGGGGAAAGCTCTATTATAATTGATGAACCAGAACTCTCCTTGCATATTGATTGGCAAAAGGGACTTATTAAAATGATGCAGACTGTGAGTCCCAAGGCTCAGCTCATCCTCGCCACCCATTCTCCTGAGGTCATGGCAGAAATTTCAGATAAGTATATTACTCGAATGTAACTCCATAATGCCTCACAGACGTCTTTTCCATACTCATTCTGCATATCTTAGATCTATGCAGATGTCAAGTGCGTCACTTTTTGCCTTTGTTGAAGGTAAAGACATTGATCGATTTTTTTATGGACATATATGTTATAATGTCTGTAATCCACAAGGACTAATTTATGAAACATGCAAAGCTGACGAATTGCCACCTTTTGCTGGGGGGAAGAGTACACTATTAGAATTTTATAATTATCTGCGTTTAAGACATTGTCTAGTTTCGCACTTTGGGGGAAAGAAAACCACAGCAGTTTTTTTTCTGGACAAGGATATAGACGATTTAAAACACATACGGAAACGGTCAAAACATGTAATATATACCCGCTACTATGATGTCCAAAATGAAGTCTTTCATAACGGGAACTTAAAACGTGGAGCAGCGAGTGCCGCTTCTCTTGATGAACGAGTTCTTGATCCCCTAATTATTAGTTCAAATAATTGGTGCAGTCATGCGTCTAGAAGATGGCATGATTGGCTCGTGTTATGCATAATATCCTCTCTCAATGGCATTAGATGTCAGTACAATTTTGGTTCTTTATCTCAAATTCAATGTCCAACGACTAGGCTTTCAGAACCTACCCGCCTCGATCAAGCAAAAATGACTCTGGCAACTCTCCTTGGTTTAAATGCTATCGATTTCCAAATCCTCTATGACATTATTTCCTTACGAGTAAAAAGATATTTTCGATCCGGACAACACAATATTATCTTCAAAGGTAAATGGTATCCATATCTTCTTGAAGAGGACATTATTAACCTAGTGGGCAGAAACAATTATACGCATAATGGATTTTCTAACAGAGTTTCTTCATCTGTGGCTTCAACTCTAGATTTCGAACAAGCCTGGGTTGATTATTATACTACTCGTCTTCAGGCAGCGATTATAAAGAACTAATCATTTTCTTAAAGCAAGGATATTTTTTATTTTTCACGCTCCTTGATATATTTCGTTTATAAGGTTTTGTTTTTATACTAGTTCTTCTGCCAACAACTTCGCCTGCTCTATCACCGTCTGAATAGCCTTTTCCTGCTTATCAGGAGGATAACCATACTTACGGAGTATTCTCCTTATGTTTCTTCGCAGAGTCGCCTGGACGCTCTCCTTGATGGTCCAATCAATGGTAGTACTATTCCGAACACTTTGTAACAACTCCCTGGCTATTGTTCTCAGAATATCATCACCCAAGATCGCAACCGCACTATCATTTATCTCCAGGGCATCATAGAAGGCTAACTCCCGGAAATCGAGATTAAGGTTAGTCCCTCGTTTATCTGCCTCCCTCATATCCTTTGCCATTGGAATAAGAAAATCCTCCAGGAAGGTAATAGAATCAATCATGCCGTTATGGTATCTCTTGACTGCGTCCTCTAACATCTCTGAAAACTTCTTACTCTGGACCAGGTTAACTTTCATTTTGATCCTGATCTCATCCTTTAGGAGCCTTCTGAGGAGTTCCGCAGCCAGGTTCTTCTGTGGCATATTTTTCAACTCATTCAGGAACCTGTCATCAAGAATCTCAATATTGGGTTTCTTCAAACCGGCTGCATCAAATACATCAATAACATCATCAGATGTAATGGCCTCGGATATGATCTGCCTTATGGCTGTTTCAATCTGCTCTTCAGTCTTTCCAGTTGGATCAACTATAATTTTTACAATCCTTGCCTTTACCGACTGGAAGAAAGCCACCTCATCACGTATAGCAAGGGCATCTTCATGAGGGACTGATATAGCAAATGCCTTTAAAAGGCCAGTAACTTTATTTACAAATTGATTCTTAACGTCAGGTAATGATAGAATATGATCGGCAGCCACCGGCAGGAACCTGAATTTCTCTTCGGGTGTGCGTAACTTAAAGAACCGGCTATAATCAAACCCTCTGAACATAGGGACCACTGATTCATAATACTCCATCATTGTTCGTACGGCTTCTTCCTGGTCAAATGCGGGTTTCCCTTTACCGCCACTTTGTGTATATTCTGCCAATGCTTTTTTAAGGTCCTGTGCGATACCCAGATAATCAACCACCAATCCTCCAGCCTTGTCCTTAAATACTCGGTTAACCCTAGCAATGGCTTGCATAAGGGTATGTCCCCGCATAGGTTTATCAATATACATTGTATGCAGACAAGGTACATCAAACCCAGTGAGCCACATATCTCGCACTATAACTAGTTTCAACTCATCCGCAGGATTCTTCATTCTTTCCCCTATTGCCTTTCGCCTGAGTTTATTTCTGACATGCTGTTGCCAGGGAACAGGATCTGTGGCACTTCCTGTCATTATTATCTTCAAGGCTCCTCTGGTATCATCCTCATTGTGCCACTGAGGTCTTAACTTAATTATAGCATCGTACAATTCAACGCATATCCTTCGGCTCATGCAGACTATCATTGCTTTGCCTTCCAGAACTGAGCTTCGTATTTCATAGTGATGGACTATATCTTCCGCAATCTTGGCTATACGGTGTTCATCTCCGACTATAGCCTCCAGCCTGGTCCATTTTGATTTGAACTTCTGTTTGTCCGTTTGTTCCTCGGCCTCGGTAATCTCTTCAAATTGCTCATCAACCTTGATCTTCTCAGCCTCATTGAAATTTACCTTTGCCAGCCGACTCTCGTAATAGATGCTGACAGTTGAACCATCGGCAACAGCCTGCTGAATATCATATACATCAATATAATCACCAAAGACAGCCTGCGTATTCTTATCAGTAGTCTCAATAGGGGTGCCTGTGAAACCAATAAATGATGCCTGAGGAAGAGCATCCCTCATGTGTTTTGCAAACCCGTCAAGGAAATCATACTGACTCCTGTGTGCCTCATCGGCAATGACAATTATATTCCTTCTCTCACTTAACGGTTTATTCTTGACAAAATATAGGTCCGTATTCGGTTCCTCAACCGGATCAGACTCCTCCCCAATGGCTACCTCATCCTTATCCAGTACCGGCCAGAACTTCTGGATAGTGGTAAAAACTATTCCTCCGGAGGCAACATTTAGTAACTGCCGGAGATGCCGTCTGTTCTCTGCCTGTACCGGTATTTGCCTCAACAACTGTCTGCATCCGGTAAACGTATCGAATAGCTGATCATCAAGATCATTCCTATCAGTAAGTACAACTATTGTAGGGTTATCGAGTGACAGGACAAGTTTCCCTGTATAGAATACCATTGAAAGACTCTTACCACTGCCCTGGGTATGCCAGATAACACCAGCACGTTTGTCACCTGTTGCTCCTGATGCAGTACTTGTAGTAGTTACTGCCTTGTTTACTGCATAATACTGATGGTAGGCCGCTACCTTTTTAAGTGTTTGCTCCTTACTCTTTTCAAATACGATGAAGTGCCTTATCAGGTCTAGTAGGGTTGATTTATTCAGCATCCCTTTGAACATAACCTCAATCTGTGGAGAAGTTGTTTCTGCTGTTGTCCTTCCGTCTTTTGACTTCCAGGGAACAAACCTGTTCCAATCACTTGTAAGAGTACCACACCTTGCCTCCCATCCATCGGAGGCAATCAAGAGGGAATTATAGGTGAACAGAGTTGGAATTAAGTGCTTGTACGTTTGCAACTGATTAAAGGCGTTCCTGGTTGTTGCCTTTTCATCAGTGGGGTTCTTTAGTTCAATAACGACAAGAGGAAGCCCATTGACAAACAGAATTAAATCAGGACGTTTATTATTGTTATTCTCAACAACAGTGAATTGGTTGATAGCAAGGAACTCATTGTTCTCAGGATCATTAAAATCTACTAAGTAAACTTTATCACCTCTTATATTCCCATCCTTACGGTACTCTATATCAATTCCCTCAGTAAGGTACTGATGAAATATCTCGTTATTGATAAGAAGGTTAGGACTGGATGTCCGGAGAACTTTTTTTAATGCCTCTTCCCTGGCATCACTACTGACCAGAGGATTTAGTCTGTCAATAGCACTCTTTAGACGGCTAGCCAGGATTACTTCATTATAAAGTCTCTCTGGAAACATTCCATCAGGAGAAATATCAGGACCATAGAGAAAATCATATCCCAGCTCCCTGAGGTATTCAAGGCAGATACTTTCTATTTGGGTCTCGGTTATAGTTTTCATAAATCCATAAGAGTAGTCCAGTTTCTATTTATATAAAGTCCTATTCCCTTTCCTGGTTGATAGTCCTTATATAATTCTATAAAATCATGGAAAGCCTCATTAAAAGTGCCATTTTTAATTACTCTTTTATTTGCCAAATAGATCAGAGCTATTGAGGGAGCTCTTGATTGGCCTAGATTGCAGTGGATAAGTATCTTATTTTGCTTTATGCGATTATCTATGAACCTGATTGCTTCAGTCATTATTGGGTTTGTGAATCGGGGTAGTAATTCATTTTCCATGTCAACCATATTAAGTGCTAAATGATTCCCTTTTTCAATGATCAAATAACAAGCATGGTTCTGGGGGAGGATTCCTTTGTAACCAACAATCTTTGTATGACATGGGTGCTTACACGCATGAACGAATACCCATCCTTCAGGATTATCATAACGGCAGTCTAGTTCCGTTCCTACAAATAAATTTTTATAAACCTCTATCATTTCATTCTTATTTTGCCGGTCATTAATTTCGGTAAAAGTGTATCTCGAATTTGTGATAATGCAGTATTGTTATCTGAATTTGATTTAATTTTCTGGAAAAAAGGGTTTATCAATTTATCAAACTTCTCCATCAATCCAAGTTCAATTTTTGCTATAGGGAAAGAATATAACATATCAGTTTGAACTCTTTGTCTGCCCGAAGTTCCAACCATACTTTTAATTGCAAATTGTCTGAATCCTTGATCTCTTGACAACAAATAAACATAATAAGGACTTACTCGTACTTTTGGCCTCATTACAATAAACTCAGTTGAACCAAAACCAACCTCTCTTGGATTCAGGAAGTCAACAAATCCAGTTTTCCCGTTCTCTAAGCATGGAGTAATTCTTGCTAGTAATGTATCATAGTTTTGAAATTTTGATCCTGCTGAAAACAGCCTATGAATGAACGACTTTATTGAGAATCCTTCTAATGGTAAGTTAGCCATTTCAATATATTTAACTATGGCCCCCTTTTTAATACTTTCTTTCGGATTTAAATCAACATAGTCTGTTAATTTAGAAATCTTTGGGCCTTCGAACCACTCTTTGAAGATTGCCTGTGCTATGGTTTCAAGGGTCTTATTCATCATGAGGTTGAGTTCAATCTTGTCGTCAAGGGAAGAAAGGATTGAGACAATGCGTGATTGTTCGGATATTGGTGGTACTAAAACATTCACATCTTTTAGTGACTTGGTGGGATTCGCTATTGCGGGAACTCCAACTTGAGAAGCATTTTTCAAGAGTTCCTTCTGCCCTATATGGCTGAGGAAAAAGTAGTATAAAAACCGGGGAATCAGATATTTTTTGTTTACTGAAAGCCTCATCTGACTCTGTGAGACTAGATAATAAGGGTACTGAGTATTCGGAATAATACCAACTTGTCCGATGGTACCCCGATGAGTGAATACCAAATCATCAGGATAGGCAAGGCTTCTTTTTAAAGATTTTGCTTTAGTTTCAGAAACAAAAACAAAGTTATTTTTATGGAATCCTCCTTTATTAAGATTTGAACCTCTTATGACAGGGACGCCTGAGTTTATGAAGTTATCAACTTTCAGGTTTGAACCAAAAGGCCCCATAGCGACATCTTCAACAAGATCAACTAATTTATATGTTTCCCATCCTTCTGGTTTCATACCTGCTTCACGTTTATTTAATGTAGTAATTCTCAATATGAATAGGGGAATACTTATTTCTATACATGTTGATCCGGATCTGTATAGGAAACTGTCTTTTTCTATACATGTTAATCCGGATCTGTATAGGAAACTGTCTTTTTCTATACATGTTAGTATTGATCTGTATAGGAACCAGCCTTTTCCTATACATATTAATCCGGATACTATCTAAAATTGTCATTATCATTCTAATAGAAGTTATCTTGATGATATGTCAGGATTGATTGTCTTTATAGGTTCCGTTTCCTGAACTTTAATAGGTTCCCCAATGAAAAGAGAAAACAGAGGTGCGTTAATGTAAAAGTTACTTCTCCCGATCTTTTCTTTATTAAGGAACCTATGACTCACCAGAAGTTCAAGATACCTTCTGGCAGTAAGTCTTGAAACCTGTAAATCCTTCATAACAAACTCAATCTTGGTGTATGGATGACGAAACAAGTTATTAAGGAGATCCTGTGAATAAACTTTTGGCATTTGAGCGCGAATACCTTGTTTATACTTCAGCATGAGTTTACGAATCTTAACGATAAGATCTATAGTTTCTTTAGAGGTTTGTTCAATGCCGGTTAGAATATATAAAATCCAATCCTCCCATCTCCCGGTTTCACGTACCTGTTGTAGAAGTCTGTAGTAGTCACCTTTGTATTGGATGATATAGCGGCTTAAATACAGTATAGGAATGTTCAATAATTCATTCAAGACCAAGTAAAGAATGTTTATAATACGTCCTGATCTGCCATTCCCATCATAAAAGGGGTGAATACTCTCAAATTGAAAGTGGATTACAGCCATTTTTACCAACGGATCAATGTCATGCATTTTATCATCATTCATGTACTTAATGAGGTTGGTCATAAGGTTGACAATGGTATCATAATCCTGTGGTGGAGTATAGATTGTTACCCCGGTTTTTTCATTGATAAGTGAAGTTCCCGGCAGCCTCCTGTAACCTGCATCATTCTGTTCAAGAATTTTCTGGATCTCAAGGATGAAATTTTCAGTCAGAAGTTTATTTTTTCTAACCAGTCCAAATCCTTGTATTAAAGCATCAGCATATCTGCTCACCTCTTTTGCAGATGCACTGACGAACATTTCCTCAAATAGCTGTGCCTTATACATCTCATCATGAGTAGTAATAATATTTTCTATTGCTGAACTGTCTTTGGCTTCCTGGAGGGCAAGAGTATTTATCAAAATAGTCTCATTTGGAATAGTTTCTGACATTCCTTTAAGTTCAGCAAGATACCGGTTTGCTGATGCAACCTTCTTGAGGATCGCCTTAGTTTCAAGATCAACCTTAGGAGGTAAAGGTTTTATACTATATTTCATATCCTAATGTATTTAGGTTCTCTTTAATCAGGGTATCAAGTTCGGAGCCTTTATCCATCTGTTCTTTAAGATCAGAGGTAAGTTTCTTCATCTTACCCTCGAACACCTCTCCATCATCTCCCTCCTCTTTAAAATCAATGTATCTCCCTGGTGTGAGTACAAAGTTGTTTTTCCGCACCACATCCAGAGGTACTGATTGGCAAAGCCCCGGAACATCTTTATACTTGCTCTCCCACTCTTTACATCGCCAGTTATGATATATTTCTCCAATGGAAGCAATATCCTCGTCAGTTAGCTCTTTCTGCCTTCTATTTATCATGGTTCCTATCTCCCTGGCATCGATAAAGAGGAAGTGACCTGAACGGTTCCGGTATTTACCATTAATCTTATTCCTTGCAAGAAACCAAAGACATGCAGGTATCTGAGTATTGTAAAATAGCTGTGTTGGTAGCGCAACCATGCAATCAACCAGATCACCCTCAATAAGGTTCTTTCGGATTTCACCCTCTGTGTTAGTGTCACTACTCATACTCCCATTAGCCAGGACAATCCCTGCTGTTCCTCCTGGAGCCAGCTTACTTATGAAATGTTGCAGCCAGGCATAGTTAGCGTTACCTGGAGGAGGCACACCGTATTTCCAGCGGTGATCATCCTTCTGGATCTGGTAGTCACTAACGTTGAAAGGAGGGTTAGCCAGGATATAGTCAACTTTAGTATCAGCTAACCTATCGTTCAAAAGTGTGTCCCCTAACTCAATCTTTGCTTCAATACCCCGGATAGCGAGGTTCATTCTACATAGTTTATAGGTGGTAGGATTACTCTCTTGACCGAAGATGCTTATCTTCCCCTTACGGTGTTCATGCATCTCAATGAACTTCTCGCTCTGAACAAACATGCCTCCACTTCCGCAGCATCCGTCATAGACTCTCTTCTCAGCCTCTGGAGCTAACATCTCAACCAGGAGCTTAACAATGCTCTGGGGTGTATAGAACTGACCTCCCTTCTTACCTTCGGCATCGGCAAACTGTCCCAGGAAGTATTCAAATACGAACCCCAGAACATCTCTTCCTTTACTGTTGCCTGTTCCATTTCCACTTAATGTTATGGACCCAATAAGGTCTATCAGTTCACCGATTCTCTGCTTATCCAGTGCCGGTCTAGCATAATCCTTTGGAAGTACTCCTTTAAGAGTTGGGTTATCCTTCTCTATGGCATCCATTGCCTCATCAATGTCCTTCCCAATAGTCGGTAGTTTTGCTCGTTTCTGTAACCAAGTCCATCTTGCTGATGGAGGGACATAGAAAACACGTTCAGCTGTATATTCGTCCTTGTCCTCAGGATCAGCACCGGTGGATGCTCCTTCAGAACTCAGTTTATTGTAAAGCTCCTCAAAAGAATCAGAGATGTATTTCAGGAAGATTAGGCCAAGTACCACATGTTTGTACTCAGCGGCATCCATATTGTTTCGCAATTTATCGGCTGTTTTCCAGAGAGTTGTTTCAATCTTATAGTTATCTGACATGTAAAAGAATAGTATTTATTGATTAAAGTTAAAAAAAGATTGGACAATGGAAGCTGAATTTTTTAGGATTGAGTCTAATCAATCAATTAATTTTTTAATACGCACAATATTCTTCCTAATTCCATCAATTTTATTATCATCAGATAACTTCTCGTTAATTTTTGCTGATCTTTCAAGATATAAAATTGCATTCATAAGGTCTTCTTCTTTCTCAAACAATTTTGCTATTATCACGGAATAGGCTACAGTTTCATATTTTTCATTATTTCTCTCAGCAATTTCAAGTACTTTTTTATACCAAACAATAGCTTCATCAAAGCTGCCTTTTGAATCGCAAGCAGAACCCAGGTAGTTATAACAGAGTGATATACCAATAATGTTTTTATTGCTTTCGTTGATCTTCAGCGCTTGTTTATACCAGACTATCCCTTCATCATAATTGCCTTTTGAACAACATGCTTGTCCTATATTATTGAAATTTATAGCTGCATTTGCCAGATCGCTTAAATTCTCATTGATCGCAAGTGATTTTTTATACCATTCAATTGCTTCGTCGTACTTGCCTTTTAATTCAAAAACATCTCCTATGTTATTATAGCATAGAGCAGTACCAACCATATCTTGATTACTATATTTTATCTCAATTGATTTCTTATACCATTCAACCGCTTCATCATAATTGCCTTTGGACTTAAGTGCAAATCCTATATTGTTAAGATTTGCACCTACGTTTACTATATCACCATTACTTTCATTGATCTTAAGTGCTTTCATATACCATTCAGTTGCTTCATCATACATACCTTTTGCCCTAAATGCTTTTCCAATATAATCATAATCAACAGCCATGTTTTGCCTGTTGTTAATATTATGATCAATCTCAAGGGCCTTCATATGCCATTCGATTGCTTCATCATATTTGTCCTTTTGACAGTAAGATGATCCTATGTAGTTATAATTTAATGATATGTTTGCCAGAGCTCCATTACTCTCATTAATCTTAAGTGCTTTTTTAAACCATTCAATTGCTTCATCGTCCTTGTCTTTTTCACTAAATGCAGATCCTATATATGTAAAAGCTTTAGACTTATTTACAATGTCGTTGTTGCATTCATCAATCTCAAGGGCTTTCTTATACCATTCGATTGCTTCATCATACTTGCCTTTTTCTTCAAATGCTAATCCGATGTATAGAAAGCTTTTTGCCATTTCTACATTATCGTTAGTACTTTCATTGATATTAAGAGATTTTTTAAACCACACAATAGCTTCATCATAATTGCCTTTTAAACGATACGCTGCTCCGATGTTGTTATTTTTGTTAATTATACCTAACTGGTTTTTATTAATCTCATCAATCTCAAGGGCCTTTTTAAACCATTCAATAGCTTCATCGTAATTGCCTTTTGAACCAATCACTGCTCCGATGTTGCTATATCTGATTGCTATATTAACACTATCGCTATTTCTCTCATCAATCTCGAGGGCTTTTTTAAACCATTCAATAGCTTCATCATACTTACCGGCAGAATAAAGTACGGCTCCAATTGTGTTATATGTATTTGAAAAAAAATCTAATAAATTCGCTTGTTCTACTATTTCAAGCATACGCTTTGATTCATTTTCTGCTTGATTATAAAAGCCTAGCCATTTAGAGGCCAATGCTATATTTTTAAGAGAATTATATAGAGTTTTTGCAAACCTTGAATTAGTCAGGTCAGTGTTAATTAGAATCTCCTTTGCTTTAATTGCATGATCTAGGCTTTCCTTCATTGCATAAATTTCATATGCATGATTTGACTTGGTTAGCTCTTGTTTAGCTGCATCCAAAAGGGATAATTGGTCCATTTTTATTAGCTCTTCAGGATCTGAGAGTTTGTAGGTTATGGAGTCAATCAGGCCGTTGCCAATTTGAACATGTCTATTATACTCTGAAATAAGTTCAGGCGATTTCTCCATTTCTTCTCCTAACAATATTTTCATTGCTTTAGCAACTTCTCTATGATATACCTTACGAGTATTTATATCAAGTTTCTCGTAAACATATTTATGAATTAATGAGTGCTTGAACCCGTAAATTTCAAGAAGAATTTTCTCGATTGTCATAGGTTCAATAGAAACAACCAAATCATGCTTACATGCTAGTTCGTTAAGCATCTTTACAAGTTTTATTTGTTTTTCACAGGTAATATATTCTAGTATCTGAAGTGAAAATTTTTCTCCTTCAACACTAGCACAATCTAATACCTCCCTTAAATCATTGGTTAACTTCTGGATTCTTTCAGCAATAATTCCATTTATTGTTTCTGGCAGATTAGTTAAAGATGAGACTTTTAGATGATAACAGACATCATTATCCAAAAATATCTCATTCCTATCTTGCAGATATTCGAGTACAGAAGTTGCAAAAAGTACGTTGTTCTTAGAAATCCGGTTAAGTTGTGTTGCGAAATCACCAGGGAAGTCATTTACAGGAAACTTTTTCAATATGTAGTTTCCTATTTCGGTTAACCCAAAAGGAGGTATGGCCAATTCAATCAGCCATTTATCTGTTCTTTTGATTTGAGATTCAGTCCTTTTATAACTCTGAAGATTATTAAGGAGACTAACTAATTCCTGATTTTTTTCAAATTCATTGCTCCTGAAAGTGCATATAAGCATAAGAGCATACGGGGTCATACGTTGGAACATAGATAATGCAAATATAAGATCGAGAGTTGATGGATCAGCCCATTGAATATCGTCAATAAAAACGATCACGGGTTTTTTCTTAGCCAATTTTCGCAGTTCATTATCAAAAAGCCGTTGTATATCTTCTGGTCCATTAATACCATTCCCGTCATTCTTTTTGCCAAAATGATGTTTTGTGGCTTGGAATGTGCGTATCCCTGCAGATACGAAACCCCCAACAACTGGTATGACAGAAATCCAATCCGGTCCTGCTTGTCCTATTATGCCAGATAACCGATCATAAACAGTTTTTCTGTCTTCTGAACCTGCAAAAACATCGGCATTAAGCTGTACCAGAATGTCTTTAGCTGGTAAGTAAGCATCCGACATGTTTTTACTAAAACATTGTATCTCAGCAATATAATTTTTTGTTTTGTTTATACTAAGAAACTGATGGACTAGTTCAGATTTCCCGAATCCAGCTTCAGCACTAATAAAAACTACTTTTCCAAGATTAATAGTAGTTTCGTTAAGAAGTTCCTCAAGAAGCTTTAGCTCATTTTCTCGTCCAGTAAAATTTGAAGCCATAATATATGATATCGTAAAGTGAAGTTTATTTGATTATAAGCATATGAAGAAAAATTGCAGCACTAATCGTCTAAAAGGATGGGTCCTGTTTTTTTTTATTAAAGGTAAAATTAAATTGGGAAATAAGAAGACCTCCCAGTATTTAGAAGAAACTAAATAAATGATATATTGATAAAGAAAGTGTACGAATTTTTGCAAGGACATCTAAAGATCTGTTGAATGATGATCTGCTTATTATCTTATCAAAAGAATGTTCCTAATATTTGAAATCATGTTTGGTGCACAATCTCGATGACAGTAGTAACCTCAATGTGCCGTATATAACTTTTATGCATAACTATTTACACTTCAGGGCTGCATTAATAGAGATACAGCCAAGTAATATTTCCTATAAACTGTATTAAGATACTAATTACCTACACCGAATCATGACTGTAATCCGCCACCGACCTTAAAACATAAATTTAAACCGCTTAATTTCAGAGATTTATTTATTCTGACAGAGACTGTTTATGCAAGCATTGTATAATAATTTCAAAAACTTATCATTTCTTTTAACGCAAAAACCCCCTGCTTTCGGCAGGGGGTCTTGCAGCATGTCAGAATGTTTTTGATTTCACCCTGAGTGCCGCTCTAATCTTCATCTATGGTTTATTTCAAAATGACGCTGTTCAGGTTTAAAATTGTTATATAAAGTTAATACATTCATATATACGTGTCAAGTCGTAAATGACCATTTAATTAAGAATTGAATAGTTTTAGCTCTTGTTGGTCTAAGGAATAGCAATGAACACAAACAGGAATTTTCAACTTGTAACAAAATCAATACAATTCGTCAAAAATTAGCTGGATTTTATCAGAAGTAAGGAGAGAAATTTGATTTTTCAGCAATGTTGTTATCTATTACATTGATTACATGTATATTAAGAAATTATCTATACTAAAAAATCAAAAGCTTCGATTTTGACGAACTGTTTAATTGTAAGGATTAAATTTTAGTATTTTGATACAATTCCCTGCTTTTTATAATGAAACTCATTTAAAAATACATCAAAAGGGCGATTTTAATAATTTCTTGAGATTTAAATAAGATAAAAGACTCCCTGAATTTCTCCCGGAGAACCGCCACCGACCTAAACCAATCCCCGGCATGCACTGAGTGGGATTTTTTGTTTTCTCATGATTTTCAAAAAAATTATCCTTTTAGGTACTATTTATGTACAGGAAAGAGCAGCAATTTTATGGTAGAAGGATCATGTGACTATGAGCGCCGGAGCTAAAACATAACCATTTATTTATAAATGCAGACGAGCAAAATTTTTGGGGAACATCGATTATACTGAATTGCTAAAATCCAAGATAATCTACCTGATCGATTATAAATATGAAATTGTTTGCAGGTAAAAAAATTGTGGTTAATTATTGAAAGAAAAATTGACATTGTCTGTCGTGTTGTTTAAATTTGGTATTATAAAAACAAAATATATGAGAAAAAATCTTCTGCTTTTAGTTTCGTTAACTGCTTTATTGATTATTGCAGGTTGTACTACTGCCTCAAAAGAAAAGGAAACGGCAGCGCCTTTGATTGACATGAAATTGTTTTTTAAAAATGGAGAGAAAACTAATTTTCAGATTTCCCCTGATGGCAATTACTACTCCTATCTTGCAAACTATAAAGACATGTATAATATTTATGTCCAGAAAGTAGGGGATAAAGATGCCATTCGTGTTACGAACGATACTTTGCGGAGCATTGTGAACTACTTATGGAAAGGAAACCGGATTATTTATTTACAAGATGTTGGCGGTGATGAAAATTTCCAGCTCTTTTCAGTAACTTCTTCGGGCAAAGATCTGAAAGCGCTGACCCCCTTCCCCGGTTACCGGACTGATCTGTTAGATAATTTAAGTTTCATTCCAGGTAAAGAAAAAGAAATGCTTATAGTCATTAATAAAAGAGATAAGCAATATTTCGATCCTTATCAGATTAATATAGAGACAGGAGAGCTTAAATTAATGTATGAAAACAAACAAAATTTTGATAGCTGGTTCACCGATAATAATGGAGCTATAAGGATGGCCACTAAAACAGATGGTGTAAATATTTCCTATTTATATCGAAACACTGAACGGGATACTTTTAACTTGTTGCTCACTACATCGTTCAGGGAACAATTCTCTCCGCAATCATTCGATGCCGGTAACATGAAAATCTATACTTTATCGAATATTGGAAGAGACAAGGTAGCATTGGTTGAATATGATCCGGTAACTAAAAAGGAAGTAAAAGAACTTTACGCTAATCCAAATTATGATTTAACAAGCTTATTTTTTGATAAAAAGAAGAAAGTTCTTGCCAGCGTATCGTGGGAAGGAGAAAAGCAGGAAGATTATTATTTTGATAAAGAATGGGATGCTATAAATGCAGGATTGAAGAAACAATTTACCGGCTATGAAACATCGATAGTAGCTAGGGACGATGATATGAAGAATGGAATTGTCATTACTTACAGCGACAGGCTCCGCGCTAAATATTATGTCTACAATTTTTCTTCAGGAAAAACAGTTGAAGTTGCAAATCCATATTCATGGATTAATGAAAATGATATGGCTAAGATGAAACCCATTGTTTATACATCGAGGGATGGATTAACAATGCATGGGTACTTGACTTTACCAAAAGGTATTGATGCAAAAAAACTTCCGGTTGTTGTTAACCCGCATGGTGGTCCATGGGCAAGAGACGGATGGTATTTTAATCCGGAAGTTCAGTTTTTAGCAAACAGAGGATATGCTGTTTTACAGATGAATTTCAGGGGAAGTACCGGGTATGGCAAAAAATTTTGGGAAGCATCTTTTAAAGAATGGGGTAAAAAAATGCAGGATGATGTTACTGACGGTGTAGAATATTTAAAGAAGGAAGGCATCGCGGATCCTGAGCGTATTGCTATTTACGGTGGGAGCTATGGCGGATATGCCACTCTGGCCGGTGTTGCTTTTACGCCTGATTTATATGCCTGTGCTGTAGATTATTGTGGTGTGGCCAATTTATTCACCTTTATGAACACTATTCCGCCTTATTGGAAGCCATATTTAGATCAGTTTTATGAAATGGTTGGCAACCCTAAAAAGGATAGCGTATTAATTGCAGCAGCTTCACCTGTTCTTCATGCAGATAAGATAAAAGTACCTTTGCTTGTTGCCCAGGGTGCAAACGATCCCAGGGTGAATAAGGCAGAAAGTGATCAAATGGTTACTGCGCTGAAACAGCGTGGCATTGAAGTGGAATATATTGTAAAAGACAACGAAGGACATGGCTTTAGAAACCAGAATAACCGGTTTGATTTTTATAATGCAATGGAAAAATTCCTTGAAAAATATCTGAAGACAAAAAAGCCATAGCGGAAAGAAAGAAATTTTATTTAAAAAACCTAACCTGTTCCAGTCAGCAGAATCATTAAATACAGAAAAGCATTGCAAAAAGCCCATCTGCCCGATGGGCTTTTTTATAATTGAAACCTGATTGTCGGTATATAGTGAATTTATTGTTAGAGCCTGAAAACGGGGAAATACATTTTAGTGGCCACTTTATGTCAGGCATATTATTTTTGCCAAATATCTTGTACACTAAGTCTAAAATAACTACTTTTTCAGTCTTATTTAAAAACAATATATCATGGTACATTTTAAAGAATTAGGGTTAGTGAATTCGAGAGAATTGTTTAAGAGTGCTTTTAAAGGAGGATATGCAATCCCTGCTTTCAATTTCAATAATCTTGAACAGATGCAGGCAATTATCAGTGCATGTGTTGAGACAAAATCTCCGGTGATACTTCAGGTATCAAAAGGTGCAAGAAAATATGCCAACCAGACTCTGCTCCAATATCTGGCAAAAGGAGCAGTGGAATATGCAAAAGAACTTGGTTATGCAATTCCCATAGTATTGCATCTCGATCATGGCGATTCAATCGAAACATGCAAGTCGTGCATCGAAAGCGGTTTTTCCTCGGTAATGATCGACGGATCACATTTCCCTTATGAGGAAAACGTTAGATTAACCAAGGAGGTTGTTGAGTATGCTCATCAGTTCGATGTTACGGTAGAAGGTGAATTGGGTGTATTAGCCGGCATTGAGGATGAGGTATCATCAGATCATTCATCTTATACCAGACCCCAGGAGGTTGAAGACTTTGTGAAAAAGACAGGAGTTGATTCTCTTGCAATCTCTATCGGAACTTCACATGGCGCTTTCAAATTCAAAGTAAAACCGGGTGAACTTCCTCCCCCTCTGCGTTTTGACATTCTCGAAGAATGTGAAAAACGAATTCCGGGTTTCCCGATAGTTTTGCATGGTGCTTCATCAATACCTCAGGATATTGTGGCAGAGATTAACAAATATGGCGGAAAAATGGAAAACACAGCCGGTGTATCTGAAGACCAGTTACGCAGAGCTGCAAAATCAGCAGTTTGCAAGATCAATATCGACAGCGATGGACGTCTTGCCATGACGGCAGCTATCCGTAAAGTATTTGTGGAAAAACCAGGTGAGTTTGACCCTCGTAATTACCTGGGCCCTGCCCGTGATAAGCTAAAAGAGCTCTATAAACATAAAGTTGTCAGTGTACTCGGTAGCGCCGGTAAAGCATAGCTATACAGACTGGAAAGATTTGATACTTGTCCACCCTTCAGTGATTCTGAAGGGTGGTTTTTTTATAGAGTATATGCTACTCCAAAATTCCATCTGAACCCCGGGCCCGAACTCAAAATGTGGTCTGTCAATTTTGTTTTTGCGCTATCAGCATTTTCGATGGAGTAGGAGACCGGGAAAATGAATAAAAATAACAGACAAAATGATAATCTCATATTTCAGTTTGGTTAGGGTGAAGATGTTATTGTTAAAAAATAATGATCAGGTTATAAGTATGAGGAAGGATAAAGATATTTAATGCTTTTTTAAATACCAATTAATTAAAATCAATAGACATTCTGTCAAATTGTTTTGTATTTCTCTGTTAATTCTGATTTTCAATATTCATCATCAGAATATTCGTTCACCATTTATCAGGTCTGTAAATGATGTAACTTATTTCGAGGATTATGTAACTACCGCCGCGATGGGTAGGCATATCTTTGTGTGGTAATAATTTCACTTTAACTTTTAGGGAGAGCAATTATTATGAGTTCTAAATTTAATAACACAAACCAAATAAATTTACAATCATGGGAAATCTACTTTATGTCGTCGCAGTTATCCTGATTATCGCCTGGGCAGTCGGATTTTTTGCCTTCAGTGCCGGAGGAATTATACATGTACTTCTTGTAATTGCTATTATTGCGATATTGTTCAGAATTATTTCGGGCAGGAAAATACTGGATTAAATTTCCGGTTATTTCGAAATAACAAAACGCTTCAAATCAAGTAATTAATTAAATCAGATTTATGAAAAAATTCATTTTTTGTTTAATGGCAATAGTCTTGTCTCTAACATTTCTCCCTGTTCAATCATTTGCAGCGACTAAAGAAGGTCCTTCTTCATTAGTTGTTACGAAACCACCAGAACCGGCAGAATCAGCGGAAGCAAAGGCCCTGGTGACGAGACTAGACGAGATCAAAGCGATGGATATGTCAAAATTGAAATCGACAGAAAAGAAAGATTTACGAAAAGAAACACGTTCAATCAGACGTGAGCTTAAAACTATAAGTGGTGGTGTTTATGTTTCAGCCGGCGTATTGATTGTTGTATTAATTATACTGGTTATTATTTTATCATAGACTTTAAAAACTTCAATTGATACAAAATCTGATTGTCGCACAGGCAATCAGATTTTTTTTGTTAGAAGCAGTTTCTTGACTTAAGCCTGAACATTATGATTTGAGTTTGAAAGGATTTAATTTATCAAGCCTGAAAACGAAGCGTATCCTTTCCTTGAATGGACCGGTTATTGCATTTACATTATCTGAGACAAGAAATGGAAAATAGACTTCGAGAAAGTCCCATATTCCTGCTTTTATACCTGCTTCACAGAACAAAGTTGATTTAGCCCCGTTACCTATTCCATGATCATTTAGCAACAAATTAACAAAAGCTTTTAAAGGTATCTTTGAGGCTTTTCCGGGCAGACCGCTGGTTAAAGTGAGAGAACAGAGCCATCGGCTGTATCCTAGGCTGTCATTTACAGCTGATACAAGTCCGCCTTCAGATATTGTCATCTGTCTCGAAAAGAAGGTCTTTGGAAACTCAGCGAAACGGTCGGGATATACACCCTCAAGCAAATATTGTTCACGACCACTACGGCCGCTCGGTGAAAAAGAATAATATTGATCAGTGGAACTATTGCTCAGCATTGTTCCTGCAAAAGCTCTTAATTCCAGGCCACTCTTCTTTCCTCTGTAGCTATATCTATAGTTTAATTCAACAGAAGTTTTCTGATAAGATTTCCCCGATTCATAAGATGCAGTCAGATTATAAGGATTTACCACACTGGTTCTTTCCATCTGGTATCCGAATTGCAGAAATGAACGCATTTCCGCATGAGTAAGCGCTTCAATCTGATTGAGGTCAGAGGCTGCAATATAATATCCGAAGAGCTTCTTAACTACAAAATCGGTAACCTTAGAGGGTCGAAAATATAATTCCAATCCTGTCTTTACTTTATGGAAATACTGCTCTCCCGGAACCCCGAATTGTTCTCCTTCAAGAGTCAGCGAAGCAAGCCTTATGAAACTATCATACGGAATTTTGTTGAATGATATTTTTCCGTAACCTGTAACTCCATTATTTCGGAATGAATAAAAAGGCATGGCAAAATATTCAACCGGCTTGGGTATCAATGAGACATTCTGTAAGGCAACCCCTGCCATAAAGCCATCTGCACTACTCCAGTTTACTACCGGGAAATAAATTAAATACCGGTTATCCGGATCTTCAATAGTATATATTAGCTGATATTTAACAGGATCTGCTTTTCTGAAAACCCCTGATGTACGTATGTTGTTATTAAGCCTGAATAACTCAGTCATCTTATGTTCAGGATCGATCCGTATCTGAGTAAGCTTTTCAGGTGAAGTATTGATCCATTTCTGTCCGGCGAAACCATCTTCCCATTTCTCTGAACAGATTGAATCTCCTTTCAATCCTGCTATCAGAATGGGTGCTTTCAGCTCGCCCTGGTTTTTTATCAGCACTTTCCCATTCCTGTACCGGGCTATTTTATAATCGAGTCTTTTGGTTGTACTAAGAAAATCATCAAAAAACCATGTGAGATCTTTATCAGTATGATTCTCAAAGACTGATCTGAGATCCGCAGGTTGCGGATGTTTGTTTTTCCATATCCTGTAGTAATCGTGCATTGCGGAATCATAGAGAGAATCTCCCAGGTAAGCTCTCAGATAATTGAATCCGGCGGAAGCTTTGCTGTATATTATATTTTCGTAATTATTGTAACTATATTCGGCAGCTGGAAGATCTATGCTTTGTTCCAGGTTTCTTCTTGCCGGAATAAGCCATTCCAGCTCCTGAATTCTTTGTGCCGGTGTATTAAGTATGTGGAAAAATGCAGCCATTTTCCTGTTTTTCAGGCTTAATTCCCAAAGCTTTTTCCCAGGATATCTAATGTTCATATATCTTGATTCATTAGCAGTTGCAATGCTTTCATCCATGAAAGGAAATCTGCGTTCATCTGATCCTATTGCACTGTAAAACCAGCTATGACAGACTTCATGTGCTATCACATCATCAAGAAGATAAGGATCGCCAGCCAGTCCAATAACTGTCAGCTCCGGATATTCCATACCGGCACCTGAATTCAAAGCGCTCTGAACGGCAGTAAAGTTATCATAAGGATAGTCTCCGTTCCATTTTGAAAAATACCAGATAGCCCCTTTTTCATAAGATATGGCTCTCATCCAGAGATAATCTTCCTGGTTGGTAAACATTGCCCAGGTAGTGACCTCCCTGCCTGATTCCGGCAGCCTGACTCTCCCTTTCATCACATGAAATCTTTTATCTGCAAACCATGCGAAATCATGGATATTATTCTCTTTATACCTCAAGGTTTTATTATGTACTGATGAAGGCGGAAAATTATCAGCCAGGTAATCAGGTATTCTCATCCAGGCAGTGTCTGAAGCAATTATATTCAACCATTTCTTTTCATCCTCGTTCTGAAGAATTCCTGTTGCACCAACTATATAGTTAGCCGGTAGTGTAATGTTTACATCAAAATTTCCATATTCAGAGTAGAATTCCCCCTGGTCGAGATATGGCATCTGATGCCAGCCTGATCTGTCATATACTGCAGGTTTGGGATACCACTGGGATATCTGGTATGATTGATCTATGTGCCCTAACCTTGATGTTACTCCTTTCGGGATCTTTACGTGAAACGGGGTAGAAACATGTATTGTATCACCTGGTTTAAGTGGTTTGTTAAGATTAAGTCTGCATATGTCAGGAAAACCCGGGAGAATATTCCATATGATACTTTGATTTTCAACCTCAAAATTCAAAGAATCTATATAGCCCTTTAACTCTGGATCCTTGAACAGCTTTGCCTTACCTCCTATGTTTATTAGTTCTTTGGCTAATGCTGTATTATTACTTGAATATCCATTGGGCCAGAGGTGAAAATATAAAAATCCAAGAGTGTCACGCGAATTGTTTATATACTCAATCGTCTCAGATCCGCTTAATTCATGCTTCAGGTCATTTAGGGTTACATGAATTTCATAATTTACTTTCTGCTGAAAATACGCCTGTGCGGATATCTTAAGAAAAGGCCAGATAATTCCAAGGCTGAACAGTAAACATTGTCTGGAAAAATATCTTGTAAAGGATTTATTCAAACTGATCGGGGGCGAACTTTTCATCGGGAAGGATTTCGGCTATAGTCAATAAAGCCCAAAGTTACCCACGCTTAAGGAGATATCCAACTCTAAAGGTTACGGGATTTAGCAGTTACTTTCGGTTGCTGAGCTAATTTTGGTGTGAATTCCTGTTGAAACAAATGAATAAATTATCTTTTCAGCATCAGGTTAGTCAGGTTTAAACAAAAAATTGGATAACTTTATCATCAACTTATCTATTTTCAGAATTTAATTATTCACCACTATGAGACATATTCTTACAATCTTCCTGTTCGTAATAGGGGGTATTTCATATTCACAGGTTTCAGAAAACTCTAAAATATTAAAGGCAAACATATTACCGGTTTGCGGTTTCTGTATCGCAGCTCCGCAATCAAAGGATCTTGATGAGTTCATTAAATTTATTAATGAGGAACTTGCCCCACGATCGGTGAATACCCTTATCCTCAGGGTAGATTACAATTACCAGTATGAAAGTCATCCTGAATTGAGGGATTCATCAGCCCTTTCGAAAAAGGAAGTTAAAATGCTGGTTGCCGTCTGCAGGAAGAATAATATACAAATCATTCCACAGGTAAACCTTCTTGGCCACCAGTCGTGGGCGGGCAAAATCGGAAATTTATTGAAGGTTTATCCTCAATTCGATGAGACACCGCTGGTTAAGATGCCAGAGAAATATGAGTGGCCAAATGCTGATGGATTATACTGCAAGAGTTATTGTCCACTTAACCCAGATGTGCATGGCGTTGTATTTGATATTGTTGATGAGATCTGCGATGTGTTTGAAACTGAGGCTTTTCATGCGGGGATGGATGAAGTCTTTTATATCGGGGAACCTCAATGTCCCCGTTGTTCCGGAAGAGATAAGGCGGAACTTTTTGCCGGCGAAGTTCGCACTATCAGAGATCATCTTGCTTTAAAGGGTCGTAAACTGTGGATATGGGGAGATCGTTTGCTCGATGGTAAAACAACAGGAATGGGAGAGTGGGAGGCAAGCTATAATAATACATACAGGGCTATTGATATGATTCCGAAGGATGTGATAATATGCGACTGGCATTATGATCGTCCCGATCAGACGCCTGTTTATTTTGCAATGAAAGGGTTAAGTGTAATTACATGCCCGTGGAGAAATCCGGGAAATGCGGTACTTCAGGCAAAGGACATGGTTAAGTTCAGAAACAGCTCAACTCCTGAAATGACAGATCGTTATCTGGGAATGGTGCAAACAATCTGGTCAGGTGCCGGGCAGTTTCTTGACAATTATTATGGAAGGAAACCCGAAAATTCTGAGAATACTCCGGGAAAGTGCTTCAAAGCCTTATTTGGTGAAATTCAGAAAATGGCAGATTCAAAATAATCTGCGTTAAGCTTTGTGTACCTTCGTGCAACCCTTCGTGCCATTTGTAGTAAGAACAATTTGCTGAGATTAAAAAACCTATTTTAAACCAAACCGATAACTGAACTTGACAAGGAAAACATTATGCGGGGTATTCAGCCCTTTATTGAACAAATCACCTATATTGTTGAAAAAATCCATCTGACCTGAATCGCCGTTATAACTTCTGGTTTGGCTCCATACCAGAAAAAGTGTTGATCCCGGACTATATTCCCATCTTACTACCAGGTTTGAAAGAAATTGTTTCACATTGAAATCATTTTTCCCGATTGTGTAGTCAGTTTTTCCGTCAGCATTTTCATCAATGTTAAAATGATCCGTATCGAAGGCTATCTGATTATTGTTATAGGTAACGAACCTGTCGTGGTAGCTGGTTGCCATAGGCTCGCTTATGTATTTATAGTCGTAGTACTTCCCGGTTGCGACAAATGGTTGCCCCCAATACTGAAAGGTAAGATTCGGACTAATGTTCACATTAACTCTGAGGGATGTGCTTATAGTTTTCTGATCGATGCTGCCAAAAATATACCTGGGGCTGCCATAATAATCAGTCTGGGTAACATATTGCAGTTCCGAATATGATTTATTGTATGAAGGGCTGATGGTAAATACTAGATAATTAGTTGGCTTGTAAGTTAAATCCACTTCAGCGTAAAAATTATCAGAGCTGTTTTCGAAACCGTGCGATCCATTTGTCGAAACACTGAACATTAGCTTTTTACGGCTATCAGTTGAGAAGCCGAAACGTGGATTGACGCTACCGGGTAATTTCATCATTGGTCCGCCGCGAAGCATATCGGTAGAAAGTGAAGGAGTATTAAGACTGCCTCCGGTCCATATGTTCCAAAAGTTTTTCAGGTTTGTATATGCGTTCCATTCGTAACCGCCTCCGATCCAGTTGCCGCCGAAATTATTAATTGAATAAAAATCAGAATTAATGTTATAATTCTTGTAAATCCATTTTGGATTGAATTGGTTGTATCCGGCCCAAAGAACATAAAGTATCTGATCTGTTACACGCATATAGCCCAGGTCGTTGGTTTCAAAGCCCGGTGTTTTCCATAATGCTGCGCCCAGAAAATTCCAGTGTCCGTTTTGTTTCATAATCTGCATTCTCCCTCCTGCACCCGATAGTGAAGTCTTGTTTGTATCAAGGACTGCGTAGTTTTTATCCGGTCTCTGATAGTAGTGCGCAGAAGATTCCTGTGTATTGGTGATTGCTTTTTTCGAACCCTCTACAACACTAAATGCGGTATTGAGGTTAAACATCCAGTTTTTGTTCTTAAAATACTGTGTAAAATCAACACCTCCGGTATATGCTGCCTTATGGAGGATATCTCTTACATCAGCATCGAGTTCCCTGTTTGTACTGGTAAAAATTCCACCGATAATAGTATTGCCGTTGTTTATGTCTTTCTGAATACGTCCAACGAAATAATTTGTAAGCGGTTCAACTGTAGCAAATTTTCTTCCGCCAATGGTATCAATTTCTGCTTTTTCCTGGTCAGTCACAGCTTCAACAATACCAATCGAAAGTCCGTCTTTAGTCTTTCCTGTCAGTTTAGCTGCTCCAAGAATATTAGTTCTGGTTGGCATGTCAGTGTACCAGCCGTCTTTCAGGTTAGGATATCCCTGTGGCTGACGTCCTATTCTCCTGGAATAGAATAAATTATCATTTCCGACACCACCGTCACCAATACCTAAGCCGAAGTTTGTGATATTGTTACCTTCGATAAAGAAAGGACGTTTCTCGGAAAAAAAAGTTTCATAAGCTGAAAGATTTACAACTGAAGGGTCGGCTTCGACCTGCCCAAAGTCGGGATTGATTGTCAGGTCCATCGTCATATTATTTGTGACACCTATCTTTGCATCAATACCTCCATTCAATTTAGACAATTTGCCTGTTGCCTGGAAAGGATTTTCCGGAACGGCCTGAAAAGTTTCTGTCTTTGCAACACCATACGGTGTAACATCAAAGATTTTCCTAGGTTTTATCTGCTCCAGACCTTTCAACTCTCCGAAGAGGTGAACTAATCCTGCGGCGTCTCTTGGAATATGCTGCCAGAAACATTGTTCGTTCTTTCTGTACAGAATTCTTGCAATATCAAGACCCCAGACATCACCGGAGTTTTTATCAAATCTTACCTGACTGAAAGGAATTTTCATTTCGGCAATCCATCCTTCCTTGTTAACGGAAGTTTTTACCCACCAGTTGGGATCCCAGGAAGAATCCTGGTTTTGCCCATCACCGGTAAACATCTGATCATACTTAACTCCTGCTGAACTTACTCCAAAAAGGAAACCTGTACGCAGGTCATGAAAGCTATCAAGAATTATACCTACCAGGTCTCCGTCAGCCTCATCCCGCCTTGTTAAACGGTTGACAATGCTATCAGGACTTGAATCATAAGCTTTAATTGCAACATATAGATTATTATCATCAAACAATATCTTGAATTCGGTTCTTTGAGTTTCCGGACTGCCACTGTATGGCTGATTTTGAGTAAAGCCATCGGCCCAGGTTCCTGACTGCCATGCTTCATCATCGAGTAGACCGTCGATTACCGGAGGTTTAGTTATCTGTGTTGCAGTGTATTTTTTCTTTACGGGATCCTGTCCAAAAACCACCGGGAGAAGAAAAAGAAGCGGCAATACAGTTATAAAAATTCTTTTCATTCTGGGTATCGATTAAGTTGTTTTCTCAATAAGGACGTAAAAGATTCGATTTTGATGCAACAGATTGTGTGGTTTTTAAATAATATTTATTGCTTTCCCTCTTCCTGCTTTTAGGGTGTGAGAGTATATTTTGCTCCTTATTAATTATTTACATTGTTTTTTACGAACTGTGAAGGTTAACAATAGCCACATCATAAATCTTTAATCCGGAAGAGTGGAAATATAAAAGACATTCTGACTATGCAATTACCCTATTCGTAAAGCCCGATAAATTCAAATGTGTTGCCAGTGTATTCGAGGAATTTCAGAAAGTCAGATTTTGAAATGACCAATGAAGCCGTGTTTACATTGGGGTGAAATGTAAGTCTTTCAAATTCATTTAATTTCTCATCAATAAACAGATGAACATGCTTTTCAGGGTCATTTATAAGTCCAAAAGGAGAAACTGAACCCGGTTCGACTCCAAGATATTTTTTGAGTCTCTGATCGGAGGCAAAGGTGAGCTTCCCCTGTTTCAATCTTTGCTCAAGATCCCGGATATTAAGTTGTCTCAGATGTTCGAGAATAACTAAAAAGTGCCTGTCTCCTTTATGATTCCGGAAGAAGATATTCTTGCATCTTCCGGAGTTATAATTTACCCAGTGAATTTTAGCATCTTCGATGGTTGCGAGCGGAGGATGCTCATGGTACTCGTATTGAATAGCAAGTCTTTCAAGAAGACTGTAAAGTTCCGGTTGTCCTCTCATCCTGAATAAGCTGTTTAAGATCTCTGTAATTTCATAATAAAATATTGTTCTCGTCTTCAGGGGAATATCCAGTATCTTCGAGAAGTGACCCTTTTGTGTAAGCAGCTACCGCCAGCCTGTCACAGATTTCATTTTCAGCATTATTTGCATGACCTTTTATCCATACAAACCTGACATTGTGTTTCCGGTAAATCTTTAGAAACCTGATCCAGAGATCCGGATTTTTTTTCTTTTTGAAACCTTTGGATTCCCACTGGAATACCCAACCCTTCTCAACTGAATCCGCAACATATTTTGAATCGGTATAGATAACTACCCTGCTTCCAGGTATTTTCAAGGCTTCCAGCCCTTCAATAACTGCCAATAGCTCCATCCTGTTATTCGTTGTAAGCCGGAATCCTGCTGATTTTTCAAGACGGTGTCTGCCTGAAATAAGTACAACTCCAAATCCCCCGGGACCAGGGTTTCCGCTTGAAGCTCCGTCGGTGTATATTGTGATTTCACTTGCCATGATGCAGGATTATTCCTGTATTGGTAATGAAAAGTTTAATTGCAATTGATAAAAGTATGACACCAAAGACTTTTCTAAGGATTTGAAGCCCGCCTGCGCCCAATATTTTTTCAAATATTGAAGTTAATCTCAATACAAGATAAATTACTATCATGTTTAGAAAAAGTGCGATGAAAATATTAACTGTTTGATATTCAGCTTTCAGAGAAAGGATGGTAGTAATTGACCCTGCCCCGGCAATCAAAGGAAATGCTATCGGGAATATGGATCCTTCACCATGCGAATCCTGTTTAAAAAGTTCAATACCCAGGATCATTTCCATGGCAATCAGAAAGATGATAAAGGAACCGGCGATTGCAAAAGATGAAACATCAATTCCGAAGATGCCAAGCAACGGGCTTCCTATGAATAAGAAAGCAAGAAGTATCATGAATGAAACAAGAGTGACTTTTGTGGATTTTATATTACCCGATTTGGATTTGATATCTATGATTATCGGAATTGACCCGGGGATATCAATAATTGCGAAAAGGACCATAAAAGCAGCGAGAATTTCAATCAGGCTAAAATGCATATTTCAAATTTTGTTGCAAAGATAAACAAATTCGATTCACACAAAATGTACTCCTCCTATCCTATGAACTCACCTCCCCGTCCCCCTCTCAGTCTTTTGCCCAGGGGGCATTACACAGGAAGTGCGAACTTAGAGAAGATACCAATACCCCTTTCTCTTTTTCGAGCAAGGGGTAGAGTGGAAGATGTATTTAATTTTTTCTACTGTACTATGGTCATCTCATCAACAAGATGTTTGGCACCTGAATAAACATCCATTATCCAGAGAACATAGCGGATATCAACGACGATTGTCCTTTGCAATTCAGGTTCATAAGCGATATCGCCGCTCATAGATTCCCAGTTACCGTCAAATGCCAATCCGATCAATTCGCCATTTCCATTCATTACAGGACTGCCGGAGTTGCCGCCTGTAATATCATTAGTGGTAAGAAAGCAAACCGGCATATAACCTTTTGAAGATCCATATCTGCCATATTCTTTTTTGTTGTTCAGATCTATCAGTCTTTTTGGAAGATCGAATTCATAATCACCCGGTTTGTATTTATCTACAACTCCCTGAAGTGTTGTAAAATATTTATAGGTAACAGCATCTCTCGGATCATAATCCTGGACAGTCCCATAAGAAAGACGCATAGTTGAATTTGCATCAGGATACTGAGTTTTTTCGGGAGACATCTCCATTAATGCGGCGATCCAGAGTCTTTTTCCAGTGGCGAGTGCTGCATCAAACTGGCTTAATGCCTTTGAAATATCCTGTGAGGTCCTATAAATAGATGTTGTTGCCAGGTAAACCGGATCTGCTTCAAGTGTTTTCAGAACAGGGTTGCTGATGAATGCGTTAAGCTTGTCCTGAGTGGCAAAGAGAGATTTTGCAAACAAATCATCAACGAACTTGTCAATGTTACCTTTATATTTCTTATCAATAACATTTACATAATAATCAGGAAGGAATTTAGCAGGTACATCAGCTCTGTAAAGCTTGAGCATCGCTTTCATCGATTTGTTATCTGTGGAAGGATTATAGTCCTTAAAAAAGTCAGCGCTGTTTTTCTTTATCTGATCGACAGCATTAGAGATCTTCTGATTATCTTTTGCCGTGAGTGCAGTGACTAAACCGGCTACTCCGCGATTAAGGCTGAAAAGTTCGCATCCCTGATTGCATTCATTGATATATTGGAGTGCATTGTAATACTCTGCCCTGCCTTCAATTGCGTTTTTTATCATACTGAGAGCATCGCCGTATTTTGCTTTGCGTTCAGGAGTTGCAACTACCCATTTATTGAACTCGTTTTCAATCTCTTCTTTCTTTGCTTTCACATTTAGTTTTTCCAGACTGGCTTTTTGGCCGATGGAATACTTCCAATAGTTCGAAGAACCAGAATATTTTGCTGAATACTGGATATTTACCTTCTGGTCGGCCATCATATCTTTCATCCAGATATCCTGTTTGATTCCACGTATTTTAATTCTGTCGGGATGAACGATCAGCAACAGTTCATTGACTTCGTACGATGTCATATATCTGTTAGTCCTTCCGGGGTATCCGAGGATCATTGCAAAGTCACCTTTATTCTTATCTTTTATTGAGACCGGAAGAAAATGTTTGGGTTTCAATGGGATATTTTCTTTTGCATAAGGTGCAGGTTTGCCATCGGGTCCTGAATAAACACGGAAAACACTGAAATCACCTGTATGACGAGGCCATTCCCAGTTATCGGTGTCGAAGCCGAATTTGCCTATTGACGAGGGTGGTGTTCCAACTAATCTGACATCAGTATATCTCTCATAAACAAGAAGATAAAAATAATTACCTCCATAAAAACTACCAACCTGGGCCCTGTAATTATTCCCTTCAGTGGCTTTCTTCTCAATTGATTGTCTTGCTTCAGTTACGGCTGCAGCACGATCTGTCTCACTCATACCCTGTTTAACATTGGCAAAAACCTGGCTTGTTACATCTTCAATCCTGATCAGGAATGTCACCGAAAGGTTTGGGTTTGGCAACTCTTCTTCTTTCGTCATTGCCCAAAACCCGTCACGAAGATAGTCGTGGTCAACACTGCTATGCGCCTGAATGGAACCATAGCCGCAATGGTGATTTGTCAGAACAAGACCTTGTGATGATACTATTTCTGCCGTGCAGCCGCCTCCAAAAATTACAACTGCATCTTTAACACAAACCTTATTGAGACTGTAGATATCTTCGGCTGATAGCTTCAGGCCCAATGCAGTCATTTTGCCCATGTTTAATTTTTCAATAAGAGGCAAAAGCCACATACCCTCATCAGCTTTAACTTTAAATCCAAAACTAACGACAAGGATTAATAATAATGCAAACAATTTTTTCATAAAATATAACTTATTTAGATTGATTTTAAATTGCCAGACAAAGGTAGTTTTAAAAATTAATAAAGGAATATCAGGACCACTAAAAAATATCTTTATAATGCAATTGGCGCCAAGATACGAACTCACCAAGGTTCACAGAGAATATCTTTAATGATTTTTTTCTTGGCACAACTTTGAGACATACTGCCTTTGTGGCAAAAAAACTATTTGGTGGGAAGTCAATATTTAAAATTTAAATTCCAACTGGGAATCGAATAGCGTAAAAGATTTTCTGTGGTAGGGAGTTATTCCATATTTCATGATTGCAGCCCTGTGAATAGAGGTGGGATATCCTTTGTTTTTATTCCAGCAGTACTCCGGGAACTCGTTATGAATCTTTTCCATGTATTCGTCGCGGAATGTTTTTGCGAGGACTGAGGCGGCAGCAATTGAGAAATAGAGTCCATCACCTTTGATGATTGTTTTATATTTAATGTTTTTATAGGGGTAAAACCTGTTACCGTCAATGAGCAGAAATTGAGGAACCTTTTCAAGGCCTTCAATTGCAATATGCATGGCTTTTATAGAAGCTCTAAGAATGTTCATCTCGTCAATTTCATTATTATCAATAAAAGCCACCTTCCAGGCAATAGCGGAGTTAATTATCTCATCCTTTAGAAGATTTCTTTGCCGGGCCGAAAGTTTCTTAGAATCATTCAGAACAGGATGTTTATAGTTTTTTGGAAGAATTACGGCTGCTGCTACTACGGGTCCTGCCAGGCAGCCTCTTCCGGCTTCGTCGCAACCAGCTTCAGTAAGATTATTGTACAGGTAAGACTTTAACATAACAGGATAAAATAATCTGTAAAAACCTTAAAAACGTATGAATCAGTTTTTAAGCAAAAGGGAAGGGGCCATAATATAAGATAAAATATTAAGCTAAATAGAAGGGTTTTTAGTAAGTTATTAACATATTTATCAACAAAAATTGTTGAGGATTCAAAAATACATCTATATTTGATCTTCCAGAAGAAATATAGGATGATTAACGGAGCTAAGGTTTTTATATTGCTATTACTATTTTCATGTACAACTGCGTTTTCGCAGCAATTGTCGAACCAGGTATTAGTTCCAGCTGCCGGTTTAGCGACTGTAGGAGTAGTAACTTATTCACAGACAGTGGGAGAGACAGCGGTTGAAATAATGAGCAATGCCGGATTTGAATTGACGCAGGGATTTCAGCAACCATCCATTAAGATCCCAGCGGATGTCATACCTGAAGGTACGGGAGTTGATGTTTACCCGAATCCTGCAACAGATTTTATTAATGTTAAATTATTTGGAGAAGAAGCCAGGAAGTTCAGAGTGGATTTGATAAATGTTACCGGGATGATAGTTAATTCGACGACATTGAGTTTTATTGCTAAGTACTATTATATTCAGCAGATTGAAGTTACCAGTCTTAAGTACGGTTTTTATTTCGTCAGGGTAACAAGTGATGATGGAAAAATCCACAGGGTATTTAAAATAGAAAAAATGTAATCTGGGAAATTATGGCTATAAAAGTTACTAAGAGGTATTATTTGTTATTAATGTTGTTGCTTGCCGGGTCAGTTTCTTTTGGGCAGAATGTGCCTCTGGGTATATTTTACCAGGCTGTGGCCAGAGATAATTTCGGTAAGGAACTTGTCAATAAAAGTATTGATGTGAAGTTTTCAATTATCTCGGGTAATCCTCTTGGAACAGTTGTATATCAGGAACTTCATTCAGGGATTACTACTTCGAAGTATGGTGTTTTTTCGTTGATTATCGGTCATGGGACACCCACTGGAGGTTTGTATGGTGAATTATCCCAGGTTCAATGGAACACTGCTTACCACTATCTCAAAATAGAGGTAAAGTTCGATAATGATTTTGTCGATATGGGAACCATGCAGTTCCTTGCTGTTCCATATGCCCTTTATGCTCAGAAATCACTTGAACCCGGCCCCCAGGGGCCAAAAGGCGATCCGGGCGATCCGGCATCCGATAAACAGACGCTCTCCTTTGATGGAAACAACTTATCAATTGCCAATGGAAATACTGTAAACCTCTCAACACTTAATGTTCCTCACCAGCTTACACTTCTCGGGGATACTCTTTCAATACTGGGTGGTAATAAGGTAGGGTTAACGAATCAGATACAGGATTTACAGCTTGATGTCAATAACAAGCTCAAAATAACAAAGAACGCTTCTGCAACTGTAATTGATCTCTCAAAATTCAATCAGACGCTTAGCTTTAATCCAACAGATAATAAATTAACCATTTCAGGAGGAGCTGCAGCTGTTGATCTGACAGCATTGAAAAATGACGCCGATTCCGATCCAACAAATGAACTGCAGACATTAAGTTATAATAAGAATACAGGAGATCTTACGATCTCTTCAAAAAATACAATAAACCTTGAAAATCCTATAGGATTCAAATCAAGGAAAAGTATTTCTCAAACTGGCTTGACTGCCGGTCAGACCTACCCCTTTATTGCCTCAGATGTTGAGTTTAATGATGGAGGAGGATATGATTCAGGTACTGGAATCTTTACGGCTCCTATTGCAGGCATATATACTTTTTGTATTTACTACAAAGCTGATGGACCAGGAAGTAGCAGAGAACTAAGCTTGCTTAAAAATGGTGCTATTTATGAGATTCTTGGATCTGATATAGTTACTAATACTGAATTGACCAAATGGGTTACACTAAAACTTGATCTGGGCAATACTGTAAGTCTTACTATGAATACAGGTGTTTCTAACTATTCAGGAACTGGATCAATCATCGGTTACAAGGTGAATTAAAAATCGGGAACATTTCTCCCTGATTATAAGTAAGTTATATCTAATTTAATCTAAATGAAACCCCTCCGGGGTTGAATGCCATCCGTAAGATTTACAATTAAGAACTTACAAAGAGGGTTCACAGAGAACAACAGAGTAATTATCAGTAATTTGTCCTCTGTTTAACCTCTTTACTTCTTTGTGGCTCTATGTGTAACCATAGATTGTTATTGGAGTTCTAAACAGGTTTATCCAGCTTGATTCTGACAAATCTGAACAAAACCAATGTGAATATACCCGCCGCAAGGATACCAGTCATATTACTTGCTATGTCTTTTATACTGTATGTCCTTCCAGGTATAAGCTTCTGATGCAATTCATCCAGAATAGCAAAAAGAATCAGACTGACTGTAATCACGATAAACTTTTTGTAACTGATCGTGAACTCGTTTCGTGCAAATGAGAGAAAAGTCATGAAAGCCAGAACTCCGTATTCACAAAAATGCATCATGTAGTCAAGCCTGAAAACCGATTTTGCAGTATGGATCTTTAATGTTGGAATATTAGGGATTGATGAGACAATAATGATTGTTAAAGCCCAGGCAATTAACAAATATCTGGCAAAAGGCCGGAGATACATTATCAGTTTTAACATGCATTTTATTTTAAATGCCAAAATTAAAATATTATACCTTATAATTTTGCGACAAATTATGAGGAATCACGATTATTCACAGATTATTATGATAAAAGACTAAATTTGTGCAAAAATTCAGAAATGATAACTAACGAACAGATAAAAGCTTTATCGGGACGCCGCGATGCGTTAAGGAGGTATCTTTGACATCCAGGGTAAGCTGGAACTTATAGCAGAAAAAGAAAGCCTGTCACAACAGCCTGGTCTTTGGAATGATCCTAAAAAAGCTGAAGACCTTCTGAAAGGAATTGCTCAACTGAAAAGCTGGACAATTGCTTTTGACAAAATTAATTCAGCCATCGATGATATCAGTGTAATAAATGACTTTTTCAGGGAAGGAGAAGCTACTGAAGAAGAAATCGATAATCAGTATAAAAACTGTTTGTCGCTGATTGAAGATCTCGAGGTCCGGAATATGTTACAGAAAGAGGAAGATCAGTTAGGGGCAATTCTTAAAATAAACTCAGGTGCCGGGGGAACTGAAAGCAACGATTGGGCCGCAATGCTGATGAGAATGTATCTTCGCTGGGCAGAAAGAAATAATTACAAAGTTAAAGAACTCGATTATCAGCCGGGCGACGAGGTTGGCATAAAGACAGTGACATTGGAGATTGAAGGTGAGAGAGCTTATGGCTATCTGAAAAGCGAAAACGGGGTACACCGGCTTGTAAGAATCTCCCCTTTTAACGCACAGGGAAAACGTCAGACTACTTTCGCATCGGTCTTTATATCCCCTCTGGTTGATAATAATATCGAGATAGAAATTAATCCTGCCGATATCACCTGGGATACTTTCAGATCGAGTGGCGCAGGAGGCCAGAATGTCAATAAAGTTGAAACAGCTGTGAGATTAAGGCACAAACCCTCAGGTCTGGTAATTGAAAACCAGGAAACCAGGTCACAGCTTAATAATAAGGAAAATGCAATGAGGATCCTTAAATCTCAGCTTTATGAACTTGAACTCAGAAAACAGAGGGAGGAACAGGCAAAGATAGAAGGGGAAAAGAAAAAGATTGAATGGGGTTCACAGATAAGATCTTATGTTCTTCATCCATATAAAATGATTAAAGACTTACGCACAAACCATGAAACAGGAAATGTACAGGCAGTTCTGGATGGTGACCTGAATCCGTTTATAAAATCTTTTCTTATGGAGTTTGCTGGTAAATGACGAAAGATCCCATGAACCTCTCAATATGATAAATTTCATAAAAAATTTAATCACCTATTCATTTAATTTGTGTTTCAAATAGCAAAGCTGAAAAAGGATGGCACAAAAGGAAAATTTATTTGATCAGTTTCCGCCTGTATCCACAAAAGAATGGATGGATAAAATCAACACCGATCTGAAGGGAGCTGACTTTAATAAAAAGCTAGTCTGGAAAACAAATGAAGGTTTTGAGGTAAAGCCCTTTTACCGGATGGAAGATATACAAAACCTCATGTATATAGATACACTGCCCGGAGAATTTCCATATCTGAGAGGTACAAAGGTTAAGAATAATAATTGGCTGGTCAGACAGAATATAGAAGTAACCGGTTATTCAGAAGCTAACCGGAAAGCGCTGACAATCCTAATGAAAGGGGTTGATTCACTTGGTTTTATTATTGCTGACCCGGAATCAATCAATGAAAAGAATTTTGATTTACTCCTTGAAAGAATCTTCCTGGGTGGAGTCGAAATAAATTTTCTCTCAAATGGGAAAGCAAAGGAGATAATGGATCTCTTAATAAATTATGTAAAAAAATCTTATTCTGATCCGGCTGCAATCAGAGGAGCTATAGAAGCTGACCCTTTAAGCAGATTAATGATAAATGGAACATTGTGCATTCCTCCTGAAGAGGGATTTGATTACCTGGCTTCAGTCGTAAAGTCTTCATCATCTCTTCCCCACTTCAGGACGATCAATATAAATGCTTCAAATTTTAATAATGCAGGTGCTGATATTGTTCAGGAACTGGCATTCGGGATTTCAATGGGGAGCGAATACCTGGCCCAACTTACACAGCGGGGGATCAAAAGTCCTGTTGCAGCTTCTAAAATAAGATTTAGTTTCGGAACGGGATCAAACTATTTCCAGGAGATTGCGAAGCTGAGAGCTGCCCGCCTCATCTGGTCAGTTGTCACCAATGGTTTCGATCCTGGTCAAAGTGAAAATATTAAAATGGATATTCATTGTGTTACAAGTGAATGGAATAAAACAGTGTATGATCCTTATGTAAATATGCTAAGAACACAGACTGAAGCAATGTCGGCTATTCTCGGCGGAACAGATTCTCTTACGTTAGAGCCTTTTGACATTGTTTTCAGGCATCCTGATGAATTTTCTGAAAGAATTGCCCGGAACCAGCAGCTTATACTTAAGGAAGAGGCTTCTTTCGATAAGGTGGCCGATCCGGCAGCAGGTTCATACTATATTGAAAACCTTACAACCCTGATTGCAGAAAATGCCTGGAAATTATTCCTTGAGGTTGAAGATAAAGGAGGTTTCCTGGCATGTCTAAAATCAGGATATATACAGGATAGGCTATCAGAGTCAGGAACGAAACGGAGAAATGATACATCAAAAAGAAAAACTATTCTTCTGGGAACAAACCAGTACCCGAATACTCAGGAAAAAATCTCTGACACAGTTGATATAAATAGAATTTTCGTAAAAAAGTCACTTGCAGGCAATCCGGAAGTTTCCCCAATCACGCTTTTCAGAGGTTCACAGCAGTATGATAAACTGAGAATTGCTGTGGATAGAGCAGGTAAACGGCCTGCTGTTTTCCTTTTGCAAATAGGGAACACGGCTATGCGAAAAGCACGCGCACAGTTTTCTGCAAATTTCTTCGGGTGCGCAGGTTATCAGATAATTGATAATCCGGGATTTGATACTATTGATGAAGCTGTTAAACAAGCTCTTCAAGCAAAAGCCGAAATAGTGGTAATATGTAGTTCTGATGATGAGTATTCACTTTTGGCACCTGAAATTCATAACAGATTAAAAGATAAGGCAATTATTGTGGTTGCCGGCAACCCGGCATCAATTGATGAACTAAAGTCGAAAGGACTTGAAAATTTCATTCATGTCAGATCAAACGTGATTGAGATTCTTAAGGATTTCAATAAAAGACTTGGAATTAATTTTTAGGATGAGACCAAGATTCAGATATAGCGACCTTAAAAGTCTACCTGTCACCGAAAAAGATCCGCGTGAATGGGAGAAAGATAATGACCTGAAAAAAGATTGGGTTACTCCTGAAAAGATTCCGATTAAAAGTGTCTACACGAAAGAGGACCTGGCAGGAATGGAGCATCTTAATTATGCCGCCGGTCTGCCTCCATTTTTACACGGACCATATTCCGGCATGTATGCCATGTTGCCATGGACTATCAGGCAATATGCCGGATTTTCAACGGCTGAAGAATCAAATGCATTTTACAGACGTAATCTTGCTGCGGGACAGAAAGGCTTGTCAGTTGCTTTTGACCTAGCAACTCACAGGGGATATGATTCGGATCATGAAAGGGTAACAGGGGATGTTGGAAAAGCAGGGGTGGCTGTCGACTCAATTCTCGATATGAAATTGCTATTCGACCAGATACCTCTCAATAAAATGTCAGTGTCGATGACAATGAATGGAGCAGTACTGCCTGTAATGGCATTTTATATAGTTGCAGCACTGGAACAGGGAGCCCGGCTTGATGAGTTATCCGGGACAATCCAGAATGATATTCTGAAAGAATTCATGGTAAGGAACACTTATATCTATCCACCTGAATTCTCAATGAGGATAATTGCTGATATTTTCAGGTATACTTCTGAAAAAATGCCAAAGTTTAACTCAATTAGTATCTCGGGCTATCACATGCAGGAAGCAGGAGCAACTTGCGATATTGAACTTGCCTATACTCTTGCTGACGGGCTTGAATATCTGAGAACCGGAATTAAAGCAGGACTTGATATTGATGCTTTTGCACCACGACTCTCTTTTTTCTGGGCGGTAGGGATGAATCACTTCATGGAAATTGCCAAGATGAGGGCAGCGCGGATGTTATGGTCGAAAATTGTCAGTGAGTTTAATCCAAAGAATCCCAAATCACTTGCCCTCAGAACTCATTGTCAGACATCAGGCTGGAGTCTTACGGAACAGGATCCGTACAATAATGTGAGCCGGACCTGCATTGAAGCTATGGCTGCGGTATTGGGACATACTCAAAGTCTTCATACCAATGCCCTTGATGAGGCTATAGCATTGCCCACAGATTTTTCAGCAAGGATAGCAAGGAACACTCAGATATACATCCAGGAGGAGACACAGGTTTGCAGGGCAATTGATCCATGGGCAGGTTCATATTATGTTGAAACGTTGACTCATGAGCTTGTTCAGCGCGCATGGGAACATATTAAGGAAGTTGAACGTCTGGGCGGAATGGCTAAGGCAGTTGAATCGGGAGTCCCGAAGATGAGGATTGAAGAGGCTGCGGCAATGGCACAGGCCAGGATTGATTCGGGGGTGCAGACTATTGTAGGAACGAACAGGTACAGGCTTGAAAAGGAAGATTCACTTGAGACTCTTGAGGTCGACAATTCAGCTGTCCGCGAATCTCAGATAAAAAGACTGGCTAAGCTGCGGGCAGAAAGAAACGAAGCTGAATGTCAGATTGCACTTGATGCTATAACCGAATGTATACAAAGCGGTGAAGGGAATTTACTTGAATTAGCTGTGCAGGCAGCTGCAAAACGGGCGAGCCTGGGTGAAATATCTTATGCATGTGAAAAAATTGTAGGGAGGTACAAAGCTGTGATACGGACCATATCGGGAGTTTATTCATCGGAGTACAAATCAGATGATGATTTTATAGAAGCCAGGGCACTTGTTGCCAGGTTTGCTGAAAAAGAGGGCCGCCAGCCCAGGATAATGATTGCCAAGATGGGCCAGGATGGTCACGATCGGGGTGCGAAAGTAGTTTCAACAGGATATGCCGATATCGGCTTTGATGTAGATATCGGGCCTCTCTTCCAGACTCCTGCTGAGGCGGCAAAACAGGCAGTTGAGAATGATGTTCATATATTGGGCGTTTCCAGTCTTGCAGCCGGCCATAAAACACTTATCCCACAGGTAATTAGTGAACTTAAGAGGCTGGGCAGGGAAGATATACTGGTAATTGCGGGAGGAGTAATCCCGCACCATGATTATCAATTCCTTTATGATGCAGGAGTAGCTGCAATCTTTGGACCGGGCACATCTGTGTCTAAAGCTGCCAAACAAATTCTGGGAATATTGCTTGAAATATATTAATTAATTACCAAAAAGCACGCAAAGCAGGAGCAGTGGTTAAAGGATTTCCTTTTCAAAATAAATCCCGAATCCGACTCTGTTATTTAATTAACGGAAGCAGCTGATATTCAGCGGCTATTGTGAATATTTTAACAAAAAAGTCCCATTCTGTCATTAGTTGGCAGCTTCATGAAGATTCCGGCAAAAAATCCCGTTTTAAATCTATTTAGAACCGTTCTAAATGTCATAAAATCAGGCTAATATATATCATTTTTTAGTGCAGGTATCTTAGGAAATAATAAATTGGGATCTCCCTGAAATTAATTTCTGTATTAAATATTCATATCTGCATGAAGTTTTATATACCACCTCAGATTACCAGACTTGCACTTGCATTTGCAATATTTATCTCTCTTTTCCTGGTTCTCAGGCACTTTCTTGTTCCTAAAACATTCGGCTTGTATGGACATTACAGGGCTGCCTCACTGATTGACAACGCACAGCTTGAAATACATTATGCCGGACAACAGGCTTGTTTTAAATGTCATCAGGATATTGAAGACAAGAAAGCACAGGATGTTCACAGTGAAATACACTGTGAAACTTGTCATGGACCTGGAGAGAAACATTCACTCAACAGTAAAAAGGAAGATATCTTAAAGCCATCAGGGAGGGCATTTTGCGGCAAGTGTCACTCTCTGAATGCAGCGAAGCTGAAGAGTGCAATATTTCAGATTGATCTTGCAAAACATAATATAGGGAAGAATTGCATAGAATGTCACAATCCACATCAACCATGGGAACTGAAAAAATAAAAACATCACGGAGAAAATTCCTTAAAACTGCAACCCTCCTCGCAGGAGCCACGATAGGGTATTCATGGCTGAAATCATCACAGGTTCTGCTCTTTGCTGCAGAACCGAAAGATGAAACCCTTCCATGGTACGGGATCGTAATCGACATTCAGAAATGTATCGGATGCGGATCTTGCGCCAAAGCCTGTAAAAGTGAGAATGATGTTCCTAAAGAACCATTTTTCTTTCGTACCTGGATAGAACAATATACAGTCAAAAATGATGGCACCGTTGATATTGTATCTCCGAATGGGGGAATTGATGGTTTTGAGCAGAGAGTACCTACCGAGGATATCTTTAAATCATACTTTGTGCCGAAGATGTGCAACCATTGTTCAAAATCGCCATGTACCCAGGTATGTCCGGTAGGAGCAACGTACGAAAGTCCTGAAGGTGTGGTTCTTATTGATGAAAAATATTGTATCGGATGCAGGTATTGTGTTCAGGCATGCCCATATGGTTGCAGGTTTATCCATCCAGTGAAGAAAGTTGCAAATAAATGCACTCTATGTTACCACAGGCTGAAAAAAGGTCTAGCGCCTGCTTGTATGGAAGTTTGTCCCACAGGAGCCAGGATGTATGGCAACCTTAGGGACAAAAACAGTGAAATTGTCAAATATTTAAAGGAGCATACAACGCAGGTGCTCAGACCTCACCTGAATACTGGATCAAAGCTTTATTATAATGCATTAAGCGGGGAGGTAAGATAATATGGAACCACATTACCAGCATCTGTATGAAATTCTGGCTCATTCACAGGGTTATATTTTTCCTAACGAAATTGATCTGCAATGGGGAATCCTGATAGTTGTCTACCCATTTATCACCGGACTTGTAGCGGGTGCTTTTATTCTGGCATCGCTTGAGAGGGTCTTCAAGGTTAAGATTCTGAAGCCAACTTACCAGATTGCGCTTCTTACAGCACTTTCATTTCTGCTCGTTGCAACTATGCCTCTGATAAGTCACCTCTCACAACCTCAACGGGCCTATGAGATTATGATAACGCCTCATTCATCATCTGCGATGGCTATTTTCGGCTTTGTGTACCTCTGGTATCTTATGGTGGTGCTTTTGCTTGAGATATGGTTTGACTATAGGCATAGCATGGTAGTATGGGCGAATGAGAAATCGGGTGTTATGAAATGGGTTTACAAAATTCTGACTCTGGGAGTGAATGATATTTCACCACGAACCCTTGGGTGGGATAAAAAATTAGGATATATAATTACTGTGGTGGGAATACCATCTGCTTTCATATTGCATGGATATGTAGGTTTTATTTTTGGATCAATCAAAGCTAATCCATGGTGGTCAACTCCATTGATGCCTATTATTTTTCTTTTTTCGGCAATGGTATCAGGAATATCACTGGTTCTATTGGTTTATATGATTATTTCTTATTTCAGAAAAAAAGCCATTGATCTTAATGTCCTGGACGCAATAGGAAAATATCTCTTCTTCGTTTTGATACTCGACTTTACACTCGAAGGCCTCGATCAGATACAAAGGATTTATGAAGCAGAAGAATCATTTGAAATAATAAAGTTATTGGTATCGTCAAAACTATACCTGACCTTGTTTTTTTCACAGGGCCTCATCGGAACAATCATTCCTCTTATTACACTAGCATTCCTTCAGTTCTACAAGCATCAGATCAGGTTAAAGAAAACCATGTATTTCATAATAGGCATAATGGTTCTTATCGGAGTCTACTCCATGAGATGGAATGTCGTAATAGGTGGACAGTTATTCTCAAAAAGTTTCTCCGGTTTCACCAGTTTTAAAGTCGGATTGATTGGTCTTGACGGAACGCTTATGGCTGCATTCTGGCTTTTACTGCCAATTGGAATATTAGCATTCCTGCTCTGGTTGTTACCTCCATGGAAAATGGTGAATGAGGAAGATTAGAAATTACTGATAATCAGTGTTTAGATTTTCTGAAGATATAATATCAGGATTTTTCCAAACTATAAATATTTGCCATGGCAGATCAGAGTGAAGAAATGGAAAAAATTCTCAGCAGACTGCATTCCCTCGAACTTCGGCTCAGCAGACTGGAATCTGTAGTCAATCTATCTGTAGATGCGTCTTATTACGATGCAGGAGAACATCTTACTGCCGCTGATCAAATTCTGAACGGAGACACCTTAAATGAGGAAGAAAAAGGGCTGGAATCTCAAATCGGACGATTTGGCCTGGCCTGGCTTGGCAATATAGTTTTGCTTTTTGGCATTACGTTTCTTTCTCAGTATATGATGAATCAGGGGTACAGGTTTCTCTCTGCTTTCTTTGGCTATATGGCTTCTGCCGCAATATTTTTACTCGCACATTATTTAAAGAAGAGCAATGTTCACCTGTCATCTGTCTTAAGGATAAATGCGCAGGTGCTTCTTTTTTATATTACCATCAGATTACATTTTTTCGCAGCTTCACCGTTGATTCCCGGAGAATCAATTTCTATAATCAGTCTTCTATTAATTGTTGCTGTGCAGGTATATTTTTCTGTGCGGACGGAATCTCAATCCTTTGCAGCATTGGCAGTGTTATTTGGTATTACCACAGCTATCCTTGGAGATTCAACAGTATTAACACTGCCAATTGTGACTTTTACTGCCGCAGGAACAGTATATCTTTACCATAGGTTTAACTGGGAGCCGCTCCTGATTGTAACTATCTTTCTTTCCTATATCGTTTTCCTTCTCTGGCTTTTTGGGAATCCGATTATGGGTCATCCTCTGCAGATGATTACTTCACATCATAATGGTGTCATATTTCTGCTGGCATTGGGTATTTGTTTTTCCATTATTTCATTATTCAGAAAAAAGGATTCACTTTCTGATGATTTTTTAATAAGTGTGACAATTATTAACGGCATACTTTTTACCATTCTGTTTCTATTTGTTGTTTTGGGATATTACAGTTCAGGTTATGTAACAATATTTAGTCTTATTACAGTGTTCAGTCTTATCTATTCAATAATCCTGCATTCAAAATCTGACTGGAATTTCGCCTCCGCATTTTATGCGCTTTATGGTTTTATGGCGATGAGCATTGCACTTTACGGCATTTTTGGCTTGCCACGAGTTTACTTGCTGCTTTCTGCCCAAGGCTTGCTTGTTGTTTCAATGGCACTATGGTTCCGAAACAGGCTGATAATAGTAATGAACAGCTTACTTTTTCTGGCAATTCTCATTATTTATCTTATTTCTTCAAAAAGCATTGGCAGTGTAAACTTCTGTTTTGCTCTGATTGCACTTATTTCAGCCAGAATAATTAACTGGAAAAGTTCGCGATTGCATATTAAGACGGACCTGATAAGAAATCTTTACATGATTGAAGGCTTTTTTATGATGCTGTTAGCTTTATTGCATGCGGTTCCCAGGCAGTTCGTAACATTCTCATGGACAATGGCAGCGCTTCTTTATTTTATAACAAGTATTTTGCTTAAAAACATAAAATACAGATATATGGCTCTTGGTACAATGATCTGTTCGGCAATTTATCTGTTCATTGTTGATCTGGCGAGGATCGAAATAATTTACAGGGTATTGGCATTACTTTTTCTGGCTGCAATTTCAATAGGTATTTCAATCTACTATACTAACCATGTGAAAAAAGCCGGATAGCAGAAATCTGATCCTGATCAATAACATATTACCTTCAATAAATTTTATGCATTTGAAAAAATATTTTTAATTTGCATTTTCTTAATTATCAGTAAATGAAAAATATCTCTTTCCTTTTCTTTATACTTATTATTTTCTTCAGTGGATGCAAGAGTGCTAAACCGTTGGCTAAAACCAAAACTGAAGCCGACGCAAAGCCCGCGATCGCAGCCGATGTTGCACCTGCGGATATAAATTTCCACGATCAGACACTCTGGATTCTCGGGTATTTTAATCCTGAACTTTTAACCCATTATCCATATTCAACCTGGTATTCGAAGGGTTTTGATGATTATCAGGTAAAGACAGATGCCCTTAATAAATTGCTTGATATCAATAATGATGATTTATCAATAAAAATTGTGATGGGAATCTGGTGTCCCGACAGCAGAAGAGAAGTTCCACGATTTATGAGGGTTCTGGATGCATGGAAGTTCCCGGCTGGAAAAGTAACTTTTATCGGAGTAGATGAAGCTAAACAATCACCGGTTGGAGAATATGTTAAACTGGATATTCAGCGTGTCCCGACATTTATTGTATATAAAAATAATATTGAGGTCGGACGCATCATTGAAAATCCTTTGACGTCTTTAGAGCAGGATATGGTTAACATCCTAACAGGAATGAATAATAATAAATAATTTAATGTCATGGAAGAGGTAAATAATAATTCGGGACAAAATCTTGGGATCGCAGCATTGATAACAGCTATAATAACTTTTGTGCTTGCAGTTATTCCCTGCGTGGGTCTGATAGCAATTATACCGGGAATTATAGCTATTATACTCGCATCGGTAGGACTTTCCCAGGCTAGAAGGAATAACTCACCGCATGGTGTCCCCCTTGCAGGATTGATCATTGCGGTAATTGCTTCGATGATTTCTTTTTCACAGATATTTGTTGCCGGAAAGTTTGTTCAGCGTGGTCATAAATGGCCAACAAACATTCAGAATATAGTAAATGATGTTCAGGACAATGTTAACAAAGAGATTCAGGACGCAAATGTCTCGATAAAGGTTGAGAGCAATGGTGAAAAGGTGGAAATTAACACCAATTCAAATAAAAAGGATCAGGAGCAGAAACTTGAGGATCTTGAAGGAGGAACCACTGGCAAAAGTGATAGTATCCAGAAACATGATAGTACCCGGAAACATGTTATTATTCGCAAGAAAAAGTAATAGTGGACAAAACCAGAATATAAGGCCATGGAATGGGCCTTATATTTTGATAAATATAATTTTTGCCGGGGTAATATTGCTGATCTTTGCATACTCCGGCTTTTTTTCTGCTGAAAAAGATAACTATCCGGTAACTTGTATTCATGAGATGGTTACGGGCCAGCCATGCATCTCATGCGGGATGTCTCATAGTTTTTCTTTGATTGTCAGGGGAAGAGTTGCTGAGGCATACACCTGGAATCGTTATGGCATGAGGGTCTTCCTCTTTTTTGTCGCGCAACTGCTTTTAAGAGTTACATTTTCTGTATTCTATCTAAAATACACCGGCACACGCAAACAATTGATAATAGTTGACTGTATTGGATCGGGGATTATCTTTCTTATTGCGTTCTGGCCGTTTATATTGAGTATTATTTCCGGAATTTCAGCCACTGCGCGCTAAAGTGCAGTGTTTTTTGCCCCCCCAACCCGCTGATTCGCCATGTTTTTGCCCCCCTACCCCCCCTAAAGGGGGGCTAATACACGTTCTTGCAGAAGATTTTGGTTAAAATCGGGTTTAAACCCCCCTTTAGGGGGGCAGGGGGGCCGACAAAATGGGGGCAGGGGTAAAATACAGATGTCAAATTCAATCCCCCACATCATTCAGAATATCGTAAAGTAAACTGCTCTCAAACCCCTTTGATAATCCATATCGCAATAGTTTTGCTTTCAGATCATATTGATTTTTAGCTTTTACTGTTCTCCGATGACCTTCGATTATTCCACGCAATGCTTTCGTATACTGTTCATTATCAATCGAATCAAGGGCAGTGCGTATAACATCGGAAGCCAGTTTCTTTGTTCCCAGATGAGCTGCTATTTTAACTTTTCCCCATTTATTGTATTTAAATTTATCCCTTACAAAAGCTGCCGCATACCTGGGTTCGTTTAAAAAGTCTTCTTTAATAAGAGTTTTTAGAATCTTTTCAGTATCGATCCTTTCAACACCCCATAATGTGAGCTTAATCCTTATATCGTCGATACAGAACTCCCTGCGGGAGCACTGAACCATTGCCTTGTCGAGAGCTATCTTATATAGTTTATTCTCAGCCATTTTTTCTTCCTTTTATTATTCTTTCCTTTTCATGAATATCCTTAATGATTTCTACTTCAGAATAATCAAATGACTTAACAAGCTGTTTCATTTCTTTACCCATTGCCTCATTGATCTCGAAATACAATCTGCCACCCGGCAACAGTATATATTCAGCGATTTCAAGTATGGCTTTATAATAAATAAGAGGATCAGTGTCAGTAACAAATAATGCCAGAGGAGGTTCAAAATCAAGTACATTTTTAGCCATCATCTGTTTTTCAGAATTTCTGACATAAGGAGGGTTACTTACAATTATGCCTGCATTACCGATTTTTACATAATCTAAAGTAAAGATATCGTCTTTTTTAAATGAGACCTTCACTTTATTTAAAACAGCATTTTCCCGTGCAATTCTGATGGCATCGTCAGAAATTTCTATTCCTGTAACAACTGCAGATGTAAGATTTGCAGCCAGAGCTATAGCAATGCATCCTGAACCCGATCCTAAATCGATAATATTCCCTTCGTAACCCTTGTTTTCCCTGATAATCAAATCCACAAGCTCCTCCGTTTCAGGACGAGGAATAAGAGTGAAATTATTTACTTTGAAAGTGCAGTTGTAAAAAATAGTTTCACCAATTATATATTGAACCGGCCTGCCACTTTTTAGCTCTTCAGTTATTGCGATGATCCTTTCAACATCTCTTTTTTCAACCTTATAACCATTATCGTAAAGTTGATGCAACTTTGTTCTTCCTGTAACAGTCTTGATAATGATATCGGAGAGAACTCTTATTTCAGGTTCCGGATAGACACCGGAAAGTTCCTTCAGAAGAAAAAACCTGATATCTTTTATTGTTTGTATCTTGACGCCCATAAGTCAAATTTAGTATTTTCACTGAGATGCCAGAGACAGACGATATTAAATTCATGAGAAGATGTCTTGAACTTGCCTCTAAAGCTGAAGGATTGACTTATCCAAACCCGATGGTTGGTTCAGTAATCGTTTATGACGGAAAGATTCTTGGGGAAGGATTTCATCTAAGAGCCGGCGATTCCCACGCAGAGGTTAGTGCTATTAATTCTGTATCGGATAAAACCAGGCTCAAACTATCAACACTTTATGTCAACCTTGAACCTTGCTCCCATTTTGGCAAAACCCCTCCGTGCGCCGATTTTATTCTTTCGAATGAGATTCCAAGGATAGTGATCGGTACCATTGATACAAGTAATAAAGTTTCGGGTAAAGGGGTAAAAAAACTCATTGATGCCGGTTGTGATGTTAAAACCGGTGTTATGGAAACGGAATGCAGGCGTCTGAACAGACGTTTCTTTTCTTATAATGAAAAAGGGAGACCTTATATAACATTGAAATGGGCACAGAGTACTGATGGATATCTTGATATCATAAGATCTGAAGATCATAAAACAGGGCCAACATGGATAACCGGCAAGCCGGAAAAGATACTTGTTCATATATGGAGAGCAACTGAACAGGCTATCCTCGCAGGAGCCGGGACGATAAGGACTGATAATCCCAGACTGGATGTAAGGGAGTGGACGGGGCCGAATCCATTAAAATTGATCCTTAGCAGTTCAGGATCTGTTAATATAGGATCTTCCGCATTTAATGGAAATGGTAAAACAGTTGTATTCACGCATAACCCAAATGCAGACATCTCCGGGGCTGTTAAAGTGGTTTTAAGGGAAGATATACCTTCCTCGGTTCAGATATGCGAATACTTGTATTCACTGGGTATTCAGTCATTATTTATAGAGGGAGGGACAAGGGTGCTTAATCACTTTATTTTAACAGGTTTATGGGATGAAGCAAGAATTTTTACCGGGGAGGATCATTTCAGGGAAGGAGTAAAGGCTCCTCTGTTAAACGGGACGCTTTATTCAAAGACGGTTTTTAACGGCAGTTCACTTGAAATATATCTAAAGGATGGAAGTTAGAGCACAAGAGATTGATAATTAGAATAAATATTTCTATTTTTGATATATCGTTTGATAAATTAACCTAAGTCTGATAATATGAAGAAGCGAGTAATTTTAATGGCAACTGTCATTATTTTGATGGTAGTATCTGCTTTTGGGCAAAGTGCCAGGAAGTATTACAAAGCAGGAGCGGAGTTTGTTGATAATCTTAAATATGATGACGCTATCGTTCAGTTTACCAGTGCTATTGGTCTTGAACCTTCAAATCCTGTTTATTATTATGCCAGAGGGCAGGCATATGAAATGCTGTCAAAACATGCCGAAGCCAAGGCTGATTTTGAAAAATCTCTTGTTTTTGCACCAAAAGATGTTGATGTAATGATCAGCCTGGGAGCCGTCTGTAATAAGACAGGCAATTATGAGGAATCTCTTAAACTTCTTAATCATGCCGCCGCCCTTGATAAACGAAATACAAAAGTTTATCCTGAAAAAGTTATTGCCCTCACCAGCCTGGGTAAATATGACCAGGCTCTTCAGGCATCAGACACTGCATTAATAATTAAAGATACACCTATGGATTATTACTGGCGCGGAGTAATATACCGGAAGCTAAAGAATGATGTTCAGGGAGAAAAGGAATTCAGGAAATCAATATCAAAAGACAAAAAGCTTGCTGAACCAAGAATTGCTCTTGCAGACCTGCTTATTTCCTCCAATCAGAAAGAAGCAATGGATCAGTGCAATGAAGTAATTAAAAATAATGACCGGAATACGGCGGCATATATCCAGAGAAGCAAAGTGTATAAGAAAAACCTTGATTATCCGAGTGCTATCAATGATATTTCCAAAACTATACTTATTAATCCCGAGAATGCTGCCTATTATTTTGAAAGAGGTAAATGCTACCAGGAATTCAACCAGCATTCAAATGCAATAAATGATTTTTCAAAAACCATTTCACTTAATACGGCACAAAAGGCCGAAGATCCGGAAGTTTATTATGCACGAGCCAAGTCGTATGAGGAAATCAATGACTATGATAAAGCAAGGGCCGACTATAATCAGATCACCTTTCTTTCAAAGTACGATGCAAAGGCAAGGGAAATGCTGGAACTTTCGCAAAAAAGACTTTATGAAATAAATCGTGAAACTGATCCTCCTGAAATAGCTGTAATTAGTCCTGCACCTGCAAAAGATACTGTGGAAATCAAGGGTGACAAAACAACTCTTCTGATATCCGGATCGCTTAAAGATAAAAGTAAGATTAAATCTTTTACCATTAATAATGAGAATGTTATATTGGTCGAAAAAAACGGAGAATCTGATTTCCTCGCAAATATCAATGTTACCGGCATTGATAAGCTTACTTTTTCAGCAAAAGATGATTATGATAATGAAAGAGTCGTGAATTATGCTATAAAGCGAACAGAGATTAACCCTCCGAAAATATTGATAGTTGCACCTTACACTACTGAAGAAGGTCAGGTAATGCTTGATTCTCCGGTATCAAATATTGCGATTCAGGGTAAAATATCAGATGAAAGTCCTATAAAATCAATCACCGTAGGAAACTTTACTGCAAGCTATAATCCCAATGAATTAAATCCTGCCTTTACGGCAACTTTAAATATTGCAGATCTGAACAAATTCACCGTAGTAGCTGAAGATATTTATGGCAACAGGAAAGAATCGGAATTTATAATTAACAGGGAGGGAGCGGGGATCGCTTCAACAAATCCAATGGGAAGGACCTGGGTTGTATTTATTGAAAATTCGAGTTATGAGACTTTTGCGAGTCTTGATGGCCCTATAAAAGACATCAGTACAATGCAGAGAGCTCTGGCTAATTATCAGATTCATAATATTATTCATAAAAAAGATATGACAAAAGCGGAGATGGAGAGATTCTTCAATATCGAGCTCCGCGACCAAGTAAAGAAAAATCAGGTTAAATCCTTAATGGTATATTATGCAGGTCATGGCAAATATATTAATGATGTAGGCTATTGGATCCCGGTCGATGCAAAACGTGATGACGAGTTCACCTATTTTAACATAAATACATTGAAAGCCGGATTGCAGGGTTATACTGATGTGGTAGTTCATACTCTGGTTGTTTCCGATGCCTGCGAATCTGGTCCGGGATTTTATTCTGCCTCGCGTTCTGATAATAAGGCTCCGACATGCGATAATGCCCTGGTTACCGGTGCCAAATCTGCACAGGTCTTTTCTTCTGCCGGGTATGAACTGGCTGTTGATAATTCGAAATTTGCGGCGACATTCGCTAATACACTGATGAACAATAAGAATGCCTGTATTCCAATTGAAACTATTGTAAAATCGGTGACCGCTGCTGTGACAACAGATAAAGGGCAAAAACCCAAGTTTGGCAGAATACAGGGGCTGGAAGATATGCTGGGCACTTTCTTCTTTATTACAAAATAGAATCCTGTATGTCCGCAATAAACTTCATTAGGCTCCGGGCAAAGCATTTTGCCTGGCTTATGTTTTTTTTGCCTTCAACACTCCTGTCTGGTCAGACACAGAAATATTTTTTTGATAATTACAGTAACAAACAGGGTCTCAGTGAACAGAAAGTCTATACTCTGTTACAGGATTCAAAAGACTATATCTGGCTTGGAACAGCAAATGGTTTATCGCGCTTCGACGGTAAGAAATTCGAAAACTTCACATCACGCGACAATATGGCATCAGGCGGAGTTAAATCTATAATAGAGGATTCATTGGGAAATATCTGGTTTGGTCATATAAACGGTGGAGGAATATCGCGTTACAATGGTCGGATATTTGAACAGGTAGCGTTCGACTCGTTAAAGATAACAGGCGACATAACAAGTATTGTTCAAATCAAAAATAAAATATGGTTCACTTCTACAAAAGACGGGGCAATTCTGGCCGATTTCCCAATAATTGACATTAAACACATCAAAGGGAAACAGTTCAGGGGAAAAGAAGGTCTGAGTGACCAGATTTACGGATCGAAATTAAAAAGAGACGGCTCATTTATCTGTATTGCTGACGTTGGGCTGCGAAAGTACAAACCAGGAGAAAAAAAGTTCGAAAACTTCCGGATGCCTCATCTGACGACATATTTTAATACCACCTGTCTGCTTGAGGACCGAAAGGGGAATATATGGTTCGGAACCTATAACGGTGGTATCTATAAATACATTATGTCGGAAAGCAGGATGGAAATAATTGATCTTCCGAAAAAAGGTATCTCAAGTAACTGGGTATCATGTTTAACCGAGGACAGGAAGGGACGAATATGGGCAGGAACATTTGGAGGAGGAATAGCTGTTTTTGATGGTGAACGGATAATTAAGTTAAACGCTGATAACGGGCTGAAAGCTTCAAAAATCTATGATATTATTGAAGACATTGAAGGAAACATACTAATAGCTGATCAGGATAACGGACTCACTATATTTAAGGGAAATGCATTTGAATCTATAAATGAGAAAGAGATACTTCCCGATCCGAATGTAAATACAATATTTCAGGATTTAACCGGATCAATATGGTTTGGAACAAATTCAGGAATAACCCGCTATTATCCCGACTCAAAAAAAAAGCCTGTTTTTTATAACAGGAAATATAACTTACCCTATGAAGATATAAGATTTTTCAGGAAGGATACGGACGGTAATCTTTGGATCGGTGCAAACGAAGGAGGAGTGATCTTTTACAATATGAAGACCTCTAAATTTGAAGCCCAACCATATATAAACTCAATTCTATATCAGGGTGGCCAGGTGAAAGCCATGGAAATTGATAAAACGAACAATCTCTGGATAGGAACAGTCGATGGATTGGCAGTCGGAACAATTAACAAACAGAATTTTCACAGATATACTGTACTTGACAGCTTAACAGTAACAACAGTGTCTGCACTCTATTGTGATCCGAATGGAGATATGTGGATTGGAACTGATAGAATGGGAGGGAAACCGGGACTTATTAAATACAATGCTACGAAGAAAGACTTTAAGCGAATTTCTGCCGTATCTGGAATTATACCAAAAACCCTGGTTATGGACAAGAATGGAGTACTATGGATTGGAACAGGCCAGGGATTGCTTGCTTTTAGAAATGATTCAATAATATCCGTGTTAACCCAGGAAAGCGGGCTTCTTTCGAACAATATTAACCTTCTGTCTATTGGTAATGATGGCAGTATTTATATAGGTACAAATGTTGGATTAAACAGGTATTTTCCAGGTACTAAAAGGATTTTTTCATACACGGAAAGAAATGGATTCACCGGGATTGAAACCAAGCCAAATGCTGTGTTTAAAAGTCCTGAAGGTGATTTATGGTTTGGTACTGCAAATGGCGCCATACATATGAACCCTTCCGAAACTCCTGCCGGGGACCTCGAACCTCTTACACATTTAATGAGTATGCGGGTTAATTATGAACCACGTGAAATGACCCCCGGATTGAATTTAAATTATACGGAACGATCTGTGCTGTTCGATTATTACAGCATTTGCCTCACTAATCCAGATATTGTACGATATAAAGTGAGGCTCGATGGGGCGGATGAAGGCTGGAGGCCTGTAACAGATCAGACGAGGGCAATCTATTCAGCTCTTCCTCCCGGAAAATACACATTCAATGTGATAGCCAGCAATAGTCAGGGAATATGGAACAAAAAACCTGTTTCCTTTCATTTCATAATTAAGCCGCCCTTTTATCTAACCTGGTGGTTTATCCTTTCATCACTTGTATTAATTGTTATTATAGTTGTAATTTATATTAAAATCAGGGAACAAAACCTTATCAAAGAAAAAATAGTACTTGAGGAAAAGGTAATAGAAAGAACTGAAGAAGTAGTTCAGAAAAGCATGGAAATCGAGGAGAAAAACAGGGATATAACTGCAAGCATACGATATGCTGAACGAATTCAGCGGGCGATGCTTCCAAAGGAAGATACCTTCAAGGAAACCTTTGTTCTGTTTATGCCTAAAGACATTGTCAGTGGTGACTTTTACTGGATGTATGATAATGGTGACTGGCAGTTCATAGCTGTTGTTGACTGCACAGGACATGGTGTTCCCGGTGCTTTTATGTCGATTATTGGCCATAATTCTCTAAATAAAGTAGTACGGGAATATGGCTATACTCGTCCGTCTGCAATTGTCGATCAGCTCAACATCGAAGTAATGAAGGCTCTTCTCCAGCGTCATGAAAAAGCAATAACCGACGGAATGGATCTGGCACTCATTGCTTTTAATAAGAAGAACTACACGCTCGAATTCGCCGGAGCATTTAATCCAATGTATCTTGTCAGAAAAGGAGAAGTATTTGTTTACAGGGGCGACAGATTCCCAATCGGAATGACTACAATGGATGAGAAGAAAAACTTTACCAATCAACTCGTTGATATCCGACCGGGAGATATGGTTTATATGTGTTCAGACGGATATGCAGATCAATTTGGATCGGCAGATGTTAAGAAATATAAGTCGGCAAATGTTAAAAAACTGCTGTCGGGAATATGTGATCTTCCTGTTAATGAGCAGAAGGACAGACTTGAAAAAGAGATACTGACATGGAAAGGTGATCTTGAACAGGTTGATGATATCCTTTTTGTCGGAACAAAAATTCCTGAAAATTAGATTCTTGCAATACTTCGTGGATCCCTGTGCCACCCATCTTTCTTCCAGAGTAAATCCATTACTTCTTCTTCTGTATTGGCAATTTCCCACATGCCCTTATGCTCATACCTGAGAAAATTGCCCTGGACCATATGTTCGAGAAAATCAATAAGTGATTTATAAAAATTCAGGGTGTTAAGGATTATGATCGGTCCCTTGAACAGACCAAGTTGCTTTAATGTCATCGCTTCAGTTAATTCTTCAAGCGTACCAACCCCTCCGGGTAACGCAATTATAGCATCTGCCATTGCAAACATCTGTTTTTTCCTTTCTCCCATGTCGGAAGTTATTATCATTTTGGTTACGGCAGAATGATCCCAACCTTCATCTTTCATAAACGATGGTATAACTCCGGTTATCGTACCACCGTTTTCGAGAACAGCATCAGCGAGTCTGCCCATCAGACCTATACCACCACCTCCGTATACTACATCCACTTTAGCCCGTGCAAGAAGCAACCCGAGGTTTGTAGCAGCAGTTGCATAATCATTGTCAATACGGCTGCTGGATGAGGCAAATACACAAACTTTCATAACAGACTATTAAAAAAGCCGTTAGAGGTTATCCGAACGGCTATATTAAGAAATATTACTTTTTAAAGCAAAGCATTCAGTTTTACAATAAAGTTATTCTTTGGAACTGCCCCTACCTGTTTGTCAGCAATTATTCCATTCTTGAAGAAGAGGATTGTAGGTATGTTTCTTATACTATATTTTGCAGCAACATTTGGGCTGCTGTCTACATCGCATTTTACCACAAGTGCTTTCCCTTCATACTCTTGTGAAATCTCTTCCATAATAGGAGCTACCATCCTGCATGGTCCACACCATTCAGCCCAGAAATCAACAAGTACGGGTTTGTCGGATTTAATTACCATATCATCGAAGTTCACATCATTTACCTCTATAGCCATAACATTATATTTTGAAATAGTTTTAATAAATACAGGTTGCAAAGATAGCTAATTAACTTTAAATTCTATTCCCGGGTGGTCTTCAAGATAGCTGAGCAACTCGTTATTCAGCCTTATCCGGAAAGTTCTTGAAAACATAGGCAATGAAATTTTATCATCGGGATCAAGGAAGAGAAATTTAAGCTCTGTATCTCCCTTGTGTTCATTAATAAGGGATCTCAGATCTTTAATCATTTCATTATCTATATTTTCAGGGTCAATTTTCAGAGTGACTGATTTTATAAGTTCATCCTTGACGCTTGATAACAGATTAATCGTCTTTATCTTGAATTCAATCTCATCCTCTTTATACCTGCGTTTCTGGACTCTGCCTTTTACCAGGAGATAATAGCCTACAATAAAGAACTTACTGTTATCAATATAGTCTTTGTCAAATAACATAAACCGGAATGAATCGGAATAATCCTGCATTGTGAAGGAACCATAAGGTTTGCCGTTTTTCCCGATGCCTGTTTTGATATCTGTCACCATACCAGCCACAACTACATCTCTTTCGAGGTATTCTCGCAGATTTTGCAGATCTGCCAGGGTTGCTGTGGTAAAAGTATTAATCTCCAGTTTGAAATCATCGAGAGGATGGGAGGAGAGATAGATACCAATGACCTCTTTTTCCCTGTTGAGTTTTTCAAGCTTTGGCCAATCGGGGCAGGGGGAAGGTTCGGGTTTTATCATATCAAAGCCTCCGGTTTCACCAAACAGCGACTGTTGATTTGAGGTCTTAACAGTTTTGGAATTGTTACCATATCTTATAAGACTTTCTATATAGCTTGATCCTTTTGTATCGAGAGAAAAATACTGTGCCCTGATTATTTTCGTGAAACAATCAAATGCCCCTGCAACTGCCATAGCTTCAAGGTTTTTCTTGTTAAGGGAGTTTAGGTTTACCCTTTCAACCAGATCATATATATCCTTATAAAGGCCATTTTTTTCCCTTTCCTCAATAAGCTGCAATACTGCACTTTCGCCGACTCCCTTGATTGCTCCCAGCCCGAATCTTATATTTCCATCTTTATTTACTGTGAATTTCACATTACTTTCATTAACATCCGGCCCGAGCACCTCCATTCCCATTCTCCGGCACTCATCCATAAAAGTTGTGATCTTTTTAATATCACTGATGTTACGGCTGAGCACAGCAGCCATATATTCTGCCGGATGATTGGCTTTCAGATAACCTGTCTGGTATGCAATCAGAGCATAACAAGTTGAGTGTGACTTATTAAAAGCATATTGTGCAAAAGCTTCCCAGTCGGACCATATCTTGTTTACAATCTCCACATCATAGCCCTTCTTTGAACATCCCTCCAGAAACTTCAGTTTCATCTCATCCATTATGGAACGCTTCTTTTTTCCCATGGCTTTTCTAAGGGAATCGGCTTCACCTTTGGTAAATCCGGCCAGTTCCTGCGATAGCAACATCACCTGTTCCTGATAAACGGTTATTCCATAGGTATCGTCAAGATATTTTTCCATTACGGGAATAGGATAGTCGATCTTCTCTGTACCATGTTTCCTTCGGATGAATTTCGGAATGTATTCCATAGGTCCCGGACGGTAAAGAGCATTCATGGCGATTAAATCTTCAAGCCGGTTGGGTTCCAGATCTCTAAGGTATCTTTTCATCCCTGTCGACTCAAACTGGAATATCCCGGTCGTTTCACCGTTGCTGAAGAGTTCAAAAGTTTTTTTATCCTCAAGGGGTATGACATCAATATTAATCTCCTTACCCTTTGACTTTTTTATATTGTCTATTGCATCTTTAATAATTGAAAGAGTTTTTAAGCCAAGGAAATCCATTTTAAGAAGGCCCACCGATTCTACGTGACTTCCATCGTACTGAGTTGCATAAAGATCTGTATCTTTTGCAGTACAGAGCGGGATATAATTATCGAGCGAATCTTTCCCTATTATTATTCCGCAAGCATGAACACCGGTTTGCCTGACTGAGCCTTCGAGAACCTCGGCGTATTTCAGGGTTTGTGCAATAAGCTTATTTGAAGATTCTCTTTCACGGGCCAGTTCCGGCACCTCTGAGTATGCTGCTTTAAGAGTGATGCCGGGCCTTTCAGGTACAAGTTTGGCAAGTCTGTCTGCATCCTGCAAAGGCAATTTCTGCACACGTGCCACATCGCGAATTGCCATTTTTGCAGCCATCGACCCAAAAGTGATAATATGGGCAACCTTATCATGACCATATTTATTTACTACATATTTAAGTACGGCCTCACGTCCGTCTTCATCGAAATCAATATCAATATCTGGCATTGAGATACGGTCGAGATTCAGAAAGCGTTCAAAAAGAAGGCCGTATTTTATAGGATCTATATCTGTAATTCTGAGGCAATATGCAACGGCTGATCCTGCTGCCGAGCCTCTTCCCGGACCAACAGATACCCCCATTTCCCTGGCAGCACGAAGAAAATCCTGAACAATAAGGAAGTATCCGGGGAAACCCATTTTAGCAACCATTTCCAATTCAAAATCAAGACGGTCCGTCTGTTCCTTTGTCAGTATTCCCCATCTTTCTTCTGCCCCTTTGTATGTAAGGAATCTCAAATACTGGTCTTTATCGGTGTAGCCTTCAGGCAAGTCGAATTCCGGCATTATTGGTTCGTGATCGAGTTTGTACTTTTCGATCTTAGAAACCAGTCCGGCTACATTATCTATTGCTTCAGGAACATCGCTGAAGATAGTGCGCATTTCTTCTTCGCTCTTAACATATTCCTGTTTTGAATATCTCAATCTGTTCGGATCGTCAATATCTTTTGCAGTATTAATACATATCAGCCTGTCGTGGGCTTCGGCATCCTCTGCATTGATAAAATGGACATCATTTGTTGCAATAAGATTTACATTATACTTAACGGAAAGCTTTTTAAATGCTTCGATAACTTTCTGTTGAAGTGGAAAAGCAGATCTGTCAGCTTCCGGGTCGTACGTTTCGTGTCTCTGAATCTCGAGGTAAAAATCCTCACCAAATATGTCTAGATAACTCTTGAGTGAGGCTTCGGCGCCAGACATTGTTCCATTAAGGATTTCATCCTGAATCTCTCCGGCCAGACATGCAGAGGAAGCTATTAGCCCTTCCTTATATTTGATTAATAATTCTTTGTCGATACGTGGTTTATAGTAAAAACCTTTGATCCAGGCAATTGAAACAAGCTTGATAAGATTTTTGTATCCTGTAAGGTTTTTAGCAAGTAGAATAAGATGATCACCTGACCGGTCTTCTTTTCCACTTACATCTTCAATTGATCTTTTCGCGACATAAATCTCACATCCGATTATAGGTTTTATCCCTTTTTTTGTTGCGCTGTTGTGAAACTCCTTTACCCCGAACATATTTCCATGATCAGTTATGGCAATAGCTTCCATTCCCAGAGTTTTTACCCTGTCGATCAGTGAACCGATATTGGATGCTCCATCGAGAATAGAGTATTGGGTATGGACGTGTAGATGCGCAAAACCTGACATATGGAGAGCTTAAATATTCGATTATCTTAGTTCACAAAAATAGGTAAAATTGCATTAAGATCGGATGATCAGGATAGTCATTGTCAATAATTCAGCAGGATACTTTTTAACAATTATAAAGCCGGATCCCCTTTTATTTATTAATAATATTGGAACAGCAGTAATTAATCTAATTTGATGCTTTGGTTTTAAATTAAAAGAAAAAATCAATTTATTTGAATAAAAGTAATAGAAATTTAATTAAAAGATTATAAATTTGTTTTCTGATACTAACCTGCGTTTTGAACATTTTAAGGGATTTTTTAGATTCCACATGCTCTATTACTAAACCTAAAATAAATGCTATGAGAAAACTTCTGTTTTTATTATTTCTGTTCTGTGGTTTTTTGTTGCCGGCAACGGCTCAACAAAAATCGATTACAGGTACTGTTACAGGTGCGGAAGATAATCTTCCCATTATAGGAGCTACAGTACTGATCAAAGGAACCTCTACGGGAACACTTACCGATCTGAATGGAAAATATCAGATCACCGCTCCGCAGGGTGCGACAATTGAATTCCGGTTTGTGGGTAAGAAGAGTAAGGAGCTTGTTGTCGGAGCAGCCAATGTTTATGACATTGCGCTGGAATATGATCTTGTTGGAGTTAATGAAGTGGTTGTGGTTGGTTATGGTACACAGATTAAATCCAAAGTTACTGGTAGCATTTCGAAAGTAGAGGGTGATGTACTCAGAAACATACCTGTCCCTACAGTTGAACAGGCTCTGCAGGGAAAGACGGCAGGCGTGTTTATCGAATCTGTAAACGGAAAATCGACCGGCACTACAAATATGAGGATTCGCGGATCATCTTCTATATCAGCAACTAACCAGCCTCTTTTTGTTGTGGATGGTATTCCTCTGACCACAGAGGCATTAAACTTTTCTGGAGCTGTTATTAACCCGTTAACTTCAATTAACTTCAACGATGTTGAGTCTATTGATATCCTTAAAGATGCGGCTTCATCAGCAATTTATGGTTCAAGGGGAGCCAACGGAGTTGTAATTATTACAACCAAGAAAGGTATCAGCGGTGCTACAAAACTAAACTTTACAATTCAATCGGGTTTTAATGAGGCCTCACATAAGAGAGATTTTATGAATACCGATCAGTATATAAATTATTTCAGGGAATCAGCAGTAAACGGAGATATTCAGGAAGATATTGCCAATGGTGATCCTCTCGGGACAAGTACTTACTGGCAGAACCATGTTGAAACCAGGTTAAAAAGATATTCCGGATGGGCAGCAATTCTCGATGCTGATGGAAACTATACCGGGTCAAAAGTCAATACAAACTGGCAGGACCTTGCCTTTCAGAAGGGTAAAATATTCTCGGCTGACATGTCAGCCCAGGGAGGCAATGATAAATTGAAATACTTCACCAGTCTTTCCTATAATAACAGCCAGGGTATTCTTGTTTCGAATGGTATTGAAAAGATTTCAGCAAGGCTGAATATCGATAATAAAGTGAATAAATACATTGATCTTGGTTTTTCTTTAAGCTTAAACCGTACTAAGATTGACCAGGTCTCTGCTGACAATGCTTTTTCAACCCCAATGCAACTGGTGGCTTTATCACCTATTACACCTCCACGCGATCTGAATGGGTTATTGTACAGTACACCGACAACAACCTACTACAACCCGCTTATGGATGTTGAATATGCTACCAGGGATATTCTGGAATACAGGTCTATAGCAAATGGATATCTGACTTTTATTTTATTGGATGGGCTTAAATGGAGAAATGAATTTGGTTTTGATCTTTATAACCTCAAAGAGAATGCCAGATACGGAAAACTTACAGATACCGGCACAGGTGTAAATGGTTATGGTTTTGCAAACTATGGTCAGAATCAGAATGTTACAACAAAATCATATTTTGATTTTCTGAAGAATATCGGTGATTTCGGTTTAAGTGCAGTACTGGGGACAGAATTTCAATATACTGTAGTTGATAATGCCCGTGCAGAAGGTGAGCAGTTTCCTCTTGATGAACTGAAAACTCTTGCGAGTGCAGGTTTAATAACTGCAGCAACATCAACACTTACAAAATATAGTTTTCTATCCTATTTCTCAAGAATTAACTTTGACTACAAAGCAAAATACCTTCTTACACTTTCAGGACGTATTGATGGTTCTTCCAGATTTGGGAAAGATAACAGGTACGGTTTTTTCCCGGCTGCTTCACTCGGATGGGTATTGACCAAAGAAAACTTTTTATCAAACAGCGCAATCTTAAGCTTTCTTAAACTCAGAACAAGTTACGGGCTGACAGGTAATGCAGGCATTGGTAATTTTGGTCAGCTGGGGCTTTATGGCGTTGGGAATTATAACAGTCAGTCTGGTCTTACCCCTACACAGATTCCTAACCCTCATCTTGGATGGGAATCAACGAGACAACTTGATTTTGGTATCGATTATGGATTCTTTAAAAATCGCATATCTGGTGAGATTGATTATTATCAGAAAAAAACCAGGGATCTTTTGCTCAATGTTCCTATTCCGGCAACTTCGGGTTATTCAACACAGTTAAAAAACATAGGATCAGTTCAAAACAAAGGATTTGAGTTTGTACTGAACACTAATAATATTACAGGCACCTTCACCTGGAGTACTAATTTCAACTTTTCAGATAATAAAAACGAGGTAATGAATCTTGGTGGTCAGACAATAATAGATCAGGGAAGCGCTCGTTATATGAATGTTGTTATGGTAGGCCAGCCTATTGGTGTTTTCTATGGAGCAGAGTACGCAGGTGTTGATCCTGCAAATGGCGATGCTCTATGGTATGTAAATACCAAGGATGCAAATGGTAAAATAACGGACCATACCACAAAAACAAATAATTTCAACGATGCAAATTTTGTAGTACTTGGATCTCCTACTCCGAACTTAATCGGAGCAATTACAAATACTTTCGGATTTAAAGGGTTTGAACTGGCCTTTACATTTCAGGGGGTTACTGGAAACAAAATTCATCTTATCGGCGATCAGTGGATGGGTGCAAATGGTGTATGGTACGATAACCAGTTAACATCACAGCTTGCCAGCTGGAAGAAACCCGGGGATATAACAGATGTACCTCAGGCCAGACTGGGTTGGGATAATGGCGATCAGAGCCGGAACAGCAGGTACCTGTCTGATGGTTCTTATGTGAAACTCCGCAGCTTTATGATCAGTTATGAATTGCCAAAAAGGATAATCAGCAAAGCTGGTCTTGACAGAATGAGATTGTATATTCAGGCTCAGAACCTTATTACTTTCACAAAGTACAAGGGATGGGACCCGGAAGTATCAACTGATTTTCTGAATGATAATATTACCCAGGGGTGTGATTTTTATTCAGCTCCACAGCCAAGGTCAATTGTCTTCGGTATTACTATAGGTTTATAATAATATAAAAAATCAGAAACGATGAATAAATTAATTTCAATAATATCAACAATTGTCCTCTGTGGTTTAATAACAGGATGCGACAAATATCTCGATCTTGAGCCTTCACAGAACATTAGTGAAAATATCGCTCTTATTTCGGATGAAAATGTTAAACATGTTCTCACAGGCGCTTATTCTGAGTTTGAATTACCCGGAATCTATGGAGGTAATATACTTCGAAACGCAGAATTGCTCGGCGGTAATGGCGAAATCCAGTGGGTAGGTACATATATCGACCCTCGTCAGATATTTAACAAGACTATGATTGCCACAAATTCTGAAGTTGATGTGCAGTGGGAAGATAGTTATAAGGTAATAAATTCCGCCAATAACATACTGAGCGCCCTTGCCGTTGTGAAAGATGCTGACCGTGACAGGGTGCAGGGTGAAGCACTTTTCCTTCGTGGACTGATGTATTTCGACCTTGTACGCTTTTATGCCGATCAGTACCAGTTTGGAACCGCAAATACACAGCTTGGAGTTCCGTTGGTGCTTACTCCGACCCAGGGGATAACAACTAGTAGTTTTGTTACACGTAACACTGTGGATGAAGTTTATACACAGGTGATTGCTGATCTTACTCTCGCTGCTTCAAAATTACCTGCAGACAATGATGTTTATGCTTCAAGCGGTGCCGCAAATGCGTTACTCGCAAGAGTATATCTTCAGAAAGGGGATTATCCGAATTCAAGAGACGCTGCCAATACTGTTATAGGTTCAGGAGCATATACTCTCATGCCAGCATATGCAGATGTATTTAATAATGATAACAATACCACGGAAGATATCTTTGCCACACAGATTACTCCCCAGGACAGGTTCAGCTCGATGACAGAATTCTTTTCAATTCCGGAGTATGGCGGAAGAGATGGCGACATAGACATACTTGATGCCCACCTGAATCTTTACCCTGACGGGGACCAGAGAAAAGCTCTCTTTTTTATAGGTAATGGTGCAGAAAGATGTGGCAAGTGGAACAATCAGTTTGGAGTAATAAATCTTATCCGTCTGGCTGAAATGTACCTCATAAGGGCAGAATGCAATGAAAGGCTCTCCACAAATATCGGCGATACCCCTCTTGCTGACTATAATGTAATTCATACAAGAGCCGGCCTGGATCCGGCTGCTTCCGTAACTCTTAATGATATTCTGTATGAAAGAAGATTAGAGCTTGCTTTTGAAGGATTTAAAATTCATGATGTCAGAAGATTGCATCAGAATGTAGCTTCATATTTGTACAACGATCCTAAATTGCTCTTCCCGATTCCGGATAGAGAAATTCAGGCAAATCCCAATCTTAAGCCTCAGCAGAATCCAGGATATTAATGTAAAACTCAATGAATGATTTGACGGCAGCAATCTTTGCTGCCGTTTTTTTAGTTTCTCTACATTCTCCGGCTGGGGCTGTAGAAATAGTAGTTTTTTTGATTTTTCCCCTTTGTGTTCCTTTGTGATGTACTTTGTGATCCCCTGCCTGCCGGGAGGCAGGTTTGTGGCTTAAGGATTTAATTTTTACCACAAAGGTACACTAAGGTCTTCACGAAGGACTTTTTAAACAACCCCAGGATAATGGGAATATATTTAACATAGGGTAAGGTGGGATCAAGAGTCAGAAGAGATTAATATTGAAATTTTCAAGGAGAGACTTGAATTATTAACGAATAGCCATACTCATATTAATAAATATTATATCTTTGCAGCCACAATTTTTAAAACAGGTTAAATAAAAAAGCGTAAGAATTAATGGCAGTTAAAATCAGATTAGCTAGAAAAGGCCGTAAAAAACTGGCCTTCTACCACATTGTGGTTGCAGATAGCAGATCGCCACGGGATGGCAGATATATTGAAAAGATAGGATCTTATAATCCTATAACTAACCCGGCAACAATCGAACTCGATTTCGATAAAGCGCTAGGTTGGCTGCAAAATGGCGCATTACCTACAGATACATGTAGAGCTATCCTGTCTTATAAAGGTGTTCTAATGAAAAAACATCTTCTTGAAGGTGTTAAAAAAGGGGCTTTTGATGAAGCTGAAGCTACTAAGAGATTCGAAGAATGGATTAAGCAGAATGAAGCTAAGATAGAAGCTAAAAAATCGAGTCTTGAAAAATCTCAGGATGATGAGTTAGGAAAAAGGCTTGGAGTTGAAAAACGGGTGAACGAAGCAAGAGCAGCAAAACTTGCAAAGAAAAATGCGGATCTTGCAGCTAAAGCAGCAGCAGGAGACAAAGCTTTAGTCGAAGCTATTGCCGAAGAGGCAGCACCTGCAGATGAAACAACCCAGTCTCCTGCAGCAGAGGAAACTGCACAAGAGACAGTTGCAGAAGATATACCTCAGGAATAGCTGAGTAGTCATAAGGATCAGCGATCCAATGGCTTACAAGTGCAACATATTACTGGGCAGAATCACAAAAACCAGCGGCTATGAGGGAGCCGTTGCAGTCAGATTAGAGAAAATCTTTACTGAAAATATTCCCCTAATGGAATCGGTCTTTCTGGAAATTGAAGGAAGACCGGTTCCATTTTTTATTGCAGAGCTGGAATATTCAGGGGCCGATATTTTAAAACTCAGTTTTGAAGGATATGATTCCAATGAAAAAATAAGCGAATTCAATGGGTGCAGGATATTTTTAACATCCGGTATATCTGACGATAATCTGAAAGAGGAAAATCAAAGCCTTATAGGATATAAGGTATTTGTATCCGAAGATAAAGTGCTGGGATCAATTTCAGAAGTATTATCAAATAATGGACAATGGCTCATTAATGTAAAATCAATAAATAAGAAAGATATACTGATTCCTTTTCATGAAGACTTTATTGTCAGAATGGATAAAAGGAAGAAAGTCATCTTTATGAATATCCCTGAAGGACTTACAGACATTAACTGAAATATTTATTTCAATTGATGCAGCTTTTTATAAAAAAGCAGGTCTTTTCAAAGTTAAATGTTAATATTTATTAAACCGCAACATTATGAAAAGGGGAATTATCTTATCCGTATTTATTTTAGCAATAGCGTTATCGTCAGGTTTTGCCATGGGGCAGTCAGTAGTTAAAGAAACCAAAGATGCTAAAGACTTCACGAAAGTCAGTTTTGGCGTGGCTGGTAATCTTTACATAAATTTTGGTCCTGAATTTAAAGTTGTTCTTGAAGGAGACAAAAGAGATCTGGAGGACATAATTACCGAAGTATCCGGCGACAGGCTTGTAATTAAAAAAGAGAACTGGAAATTCAATATGAATGAAAAAATTACAGCTTATATAACAATGCCTGAGTTAAAAGGATTAGGTGTCTCGGGTTCCGGGAAAGCTGAAATAAAAGATGCAGTTAAGGTTGAAGATCTTGATCTGAGTGTAAGCGGGAGCGGCAAAATATATTCCGGTGATATTACTGTGTCAAAGCTTGGATGCAGCATATCAGGTTCAGGAGATATAGTCCTTGGAGGGAACGGGAATGCAACCAGAGCCAATATTTCAATCAGCGGATCGGGGAATTATGAAGGAGGCTCATATAAGATAGGGACAGCTGAAATACATATTTCCGGAAGCGGGAATTGCACCTGTAATGTTACAGAGTCTCTCAGGGCTGGTGTTTCCGGTAGCGGAAATGTTACTTATGAAGGCAACCCGAAGGTTGATGCACATGTGTCGGGATCGGGGAAAGTCAGATCGAGATAATTTATTTTCTGATAATCTTTATTGTACCGTCAATATTTACTTGAATGACCGGGGATACAAAGTTTTTGCTCCGGTCATCCTGACGGTAATTTACAACAAAATCAACTTTATCAATCAGGGTTTTCTCAATTTCATTGAAATTAGCGGGAGTGGGATTTCCGCTAAGATTAGCCGAGGTTGAAACTATAGGTTTGCGAAACCGGCTGATTAATTCATTGCAGAATTCATCATGGCAAATTCTGATAGCTATTGAACTGTTTTTGGCGCAAACCCCTTGCACGAGATGCTTACCTTTCGGGTAGATAATTGTAAGCGGACTATCAGAAACCCCTGCAAGTTCGAATACAATCTCGGGGCAATCTTGCACATATCGTTCAACCATTGATAAACCGTCAACAAGAATAATAAGACTTTTATTCTCATCTCTGGATTTTATCCTGAAGATTTTATTTACAGCGGCTTCATTGGTGGGATCACAACCAAGTCCCCAAATGGTATCTGTGGGATAAAGAATAATGCCGCCTTGTCTAAGGGTTTTTAACGACTCCTTTATATTTTCTTCGAAAGTCATTCAAACGAAGTTATAGCCTTATGCCATTTTTGTTCAGAAGTCTTAACTTCTTGTATTTATTAAAAGTGGATTTTGCATACATGGAACATATCAGGTATCCGTTACGTCCATCAAGAAAACCTCTGTTTATTATATATGATCTGAAAAATCCCCAGAAATAATGAATATATGGCGTAAATAGATTTGCTTTTCTTCCAGCCTTATGAAACTCTTCGGCCCCGATAATTGAGTATTTATTCATCTTATCAATATGATCCTGATAAGATGAAAAAGGCCAGTGAAGCAAATCGCCTTCCAGCTTACCTATTGTGGCTCCGTTTGACATTAAGAATTTCTCATGAAGGTTTAGTTCTCCCCACTTACCATGGTCGGCATAGAAAAGCCTTAGTTGTCTGTCAGGGTACCATTCAGAATGATGGATCCATGTACCGCAATAGTTACTTCGTCTGTTAAATTGGTAACCATCATAGTCCCATTTATCTTTGATAGCTTTTATGGATTCACGTAGTTTATCACTTAAAGCTTCATCGGCATCCAGCGAAAGAATATTTTTGTGAGTGGCAAGTTTTAGTGCATAATTCTTTTGATCGCGGAACCCTTCAAATTCATGTTTTACAAATCTTACACTATATTTTTTACATATTTGTTCAGTAGCATCTGTAGAAAATGAATCAACGACAACTATCTCATCTGCAATCCCTTCCAATGATGCAAGACATTTATCAATGAACAGTTCTTCGTTAAAAGTTATTATTACGGCAGATATTTTAGGCATACATTGGCATTGGTTAGGAATGTGCTCAAATTTAACACAAAATCAATAATTAACAATTAATAAATCCAGGTATTTTTTCGTATGGATCGATTAGTTTTACTTCTTGAAAGGTCAATACCCGTATAGGTATCGCAAATATCATGCCGGGATGTCATAGTCTCTAAGTGCTTCATTCAGAGATGTTTTCTTATCTGTAGATTCTTTACGGGTACCAATAATAAGGGCACAAGGCACACTGAAATCACCGGCAGGAAATTTCTTCAGATATGATCCGGGGATTACGACAGAACGCGATGGAACATATCCTTTATATTCCGTTTTTGTTTCAGAAGTAACATCAATAATTTTGGTGCTGTTTGTAATTACAACATTCGCTCCCAGTACCGCTTCTTTTCCTACATGTGCTCCTTCTACAATTATACATCTCGATCCGATAAAACAATTATCCTCGATTATAACCGGAGCAGCCTGAATAGGTTCAAGAACTCCTCCGATGCCTACTCCTCCGCTTAGGTGTACATACTTTCCGATCTGTGCGCACGACCCTACGGTAGCCCAGGTATCCACCATCGTGCCTTCTTCAACATATGCTCCTATATTTACATAAGATGGCATCATAATAACTCCAGGAGCCAGATATGAGCCATATCTGGCTATAGCATGTGGGACTACCCTGATCCCTAATGACTTATAGTTTTTTTTCAAAGGGATCTTATCATGAAATTCGAAGGGTCCGATCTCGATAGTTTCCATCTTTCTGATTGGGAAATAGAGTATTACAGCTTTTTTTATCCACTCATTTACTATCCAGCCGTTTTCCCCGGGTTCTGCAACCCTGACTAGACCTTTATCGAGCAGATCAATTACTTTGTTAATTTCAGACTGTACCACAGGGTCGGAGAGTAATGATCTGTCATCCCAGGCCTTCTCTATGAGGTTGATATTTACTGAATCCATGAAATTGATTTTTAGCAAAAATAGTAAAACTATTAGGTAGATCTATAAAAAAAAGAGCAAGTAATTTTAATCTTCGATCAATAAATATACAGAACTGATCAATGGATAAAAACCATGAATTAATAAATTTATTAAAGTAAACCACTTTTTAAAAATGTTTAATAACTGAAATGAATCTGGCTAAGATGATAAGTTTGATAAATTAATCAGAGGATAACCTTAATGGTAATGGAATAATGATCTGGTTTGGAATATGTAATCGAATGTATATTAATGCTATACAAATTTAACATTTTTTAATAGTAGGACTTGCATTTGTTTCGGTTTTATATTTGGAAGTAACTAAATGTATTATATATTTGTACCTTCCGTACTTTTATTTTTTTCCTCATTTTTGTAATCTTTATTGACACGATTTGATTTGTACTAATAATAAACCTATGAGTAAATTTATTTATTTAACAGCAACCCCTGAAGCACTGATTGCTTCAATGCTGCCACCGGCAGAATTTGGTGCATACCTGTCAACCGGCACAAAAAAAAGGAATAAAGGCCAGGCAATATTCTTTGAGGTTGATCTTGGAAAAATTGAGAAATTGATAGATATGGAGAATCTTAACAAAAGATGTGTCGCCAAAGCTGATGGCAGACCCAAAAGCTCTGTTTATCTGTCAGTTTACAAAACGCTGGAAATGATACCATTATCGGCACTCAAGAATTTATATCTTACTACTGATAACGGTCATACGCTGGAATTAAAAAAGGTAACCTATGATACCTCAAGGGAGGTATTGAGCAAGCTGCATCTCTTTCAGGAATTATGCCCTGTTACTCCATTGGTTGCCAGTGAACTAGCCCCTTCTGCTTTTCTTAAAAGGCTTACTGACGGGTCAACTCCGATAGTCCTTCCAAAATTGTTTTTTGTTGATCTGAAATTAGGAGAATTAGCAACTAATCCCCTTGGCGGTTCTGTTGAACATTTGCCTTATTCAAACATCGGACACCTCAGAGACTGCCTTGAAATATTAAAAGGTGAATATGAAAAACACATGAAAACAGTTCAGCGGCTTTACTCGGGTTCTCTTCTTTACAGAACAATTGAGTCGGGATTCTATGTTGGTTCGAAAGATGAGATCCTATTTTACCCGTATCCAACCCTTTCTGAACTGGAAAACATTAATTATGAATTTTTTAGATCTATATAGTATTAATCTTTTTAATTGAATATTTATTATGGTTAGTTTACCGGGGGCAACCCCTTTTGAAGTAGTAGCAATCTG
>Ga0182019_10000008_pt1 | contig 104943 bp, 93 predicted proteins | sample 812E2MmetaG_FD_120483 | JGI IMG/M metagenome (GOLD analysis project Ga0182019, IMG submission 120483) | Permafrost microbial communities from Stordalen Mire, Sweden - 812E2M metaG | ecosystem: Environmental > Terrestrial > Soil > Wetlands > Permafrost | place: Sweden: Stordalen | collected...
CCGGGACTCACGGTCGCCTCGCTCTCCCTTCCGTTTGGCCCTTCTCCCGCCTCCGGCGGGATACGACGGGCCTCTGCTGACTTCTCGCTCCCCTCTCGGCGTCGCCCCTTCAGGCGTAAGGCGAGATCTCCCCAGGTAAGACCATCAACTTTCAGAGCACGACCGCCGGATCTACGTCGCCTCCTCTCGGTCGCTGGAGCTTCGCGGTCATCTGCCCGCTCGCCCCAGAAGGCGCCGTCTCCTATCCGGCTCCCGTTCGTCGGCCCGCTCCTCTCGCTCCACGCTTCCTCCAGACACCCCTTCGCAGGAATGCCCTGGCGCTTCGCTCAGGTCGCTGCGACCTCCTCCCTCCGGGACTTGCACCCGGTAGCCGATGCCCATGCTGGGCGCACGAACGCAAAGGGCGGCCCGCTCGGGCCGCCCTTGCTTTGCTCCTGTGCGCCCAGTGCTACTGCGCGACCTCGACAACCTTGGTGCCCGCCATCTTGTCGCCCCACCGCCGGCCCTCGGCATCGGTGATCACCAGCACGGCTTCGATGAGGTTGATGATCCCGCCGATGAGAAAGATCGGGATCGAGACAAGGTGGCCGAGAACCGGCACGATCCAGAGGAAGTAGCCGATCGCGTAGATCGCGAGCGGGAAGTTGCGCTTCATCGACGTAGCCTGGTCCATGGGCTGGCCGTCCAAGCGGATCGGGCGCAGCTTCATCACCTTCTTGCCGATGGAACGCTTGTCGGCGAACTCGAGGTCGAGGCCGTCACGCATTAGCCAGTAGCCGCCGACCAGCACGCCGGCAATGGGCCCGCCGATGAACGGGATGAAACCGATGATCATCCCAGCCACGCCCACGATGATGCAGTCGATGAGAACCCCGATGAACCTCTTGGCCAGATCGGCCTTGGCCGCGGTCGGCGCCGGGACAACGGGAACCGCAGTGGGTGGTACCGCCATAGTCGTTCTCCTTTCGTTTTTCAGTAGCGAACGATCTCAGCGTACTTACTTGGAGACAGCGTACCGGACCCCCCAGGATATTTCAAGGCACCCGGTGGGGTCTACCACCGTCTCACCTGTCAAGAAGTCGCCGGTAGAGATCCTCGTATCGGTCCACCACCTTGGCCACGGAGAAGTTCTCGACGGCCCTGGAACGCGCCAGCTTTTTCTGCCGGGCGAGCTCGCGGGGATCCGAAAGCAGAGCGATCACGCACCCGGCCATCGCCCCGGTGTCTCCGACCGGAAAGACGAACCCGCCCTCGCCGTGTGCCACCAATTCGGGGAGACCACCCGCGTTCGACGCCACGACCGGCACGCCGCACGCCATCGCCTCGAGCGCCGCCAGTCCGAACGATTCCTCCGACGAGGGCAGCAGGAAGACATCCCCGGCGCCCACTACCCCCTCGATCGGGGAGACGTTGCCGAGGAACTCGACCCGGTGCGCGATCCCGGCGTCGCGGGCGAACCTCTCCGCCAACGGCCGGTCGGGTCCGTCGCCCACCATCGCGAGGTGGCAGGGGACGCACTTGTGGACCTGGCGGAAGATCTCCAACACGTCGAGGATCCGCTTGACCGGCCTGAAGTTCGAGGCGTGCACCAAGAGCGGGGCACCGTCCGGCGATAAGCGGCGCCGGTGCGCGGCAGCGAAGTCGCGGTCGCAGCGGTCCGGGTCCACGAAGTTGGGGATCACCTCGATCTCTTTCGAGATCCCTAGGCGCTCGTGGGTCTCGTCCGCGAGCGATTGCGAAACAGCCGTCACCGCGTCGGCGCGCTCGATCCCGAGCCTCACGATCGGGAGGAACGATGGGTCCGCACCCACCACCGTGATGTCGGTTCCGTGCAGGGTGACCACGAGCTTGGGGCCACCGCCCAGGATCTCGCGCGCCAGGTACGCCGAGATCGCGTGGGGGATCGCGTAGTGGACGTGGAGGAGCTCGATCCCGTGAGTGCGGACGGCTTCTGCCATCTGGGAGGCGAGCGCAAGCGCGTACGGCGGGTACTGGAACAGCGGGTATGTCGGGACGGTCACCTCGTGGAACGTCACGCCGGGCGGCACTCGCCCGAGGCGATACGGGAGGGCGTAGCAGATGAAGTGCACCTCGTGGCCGCGCCTCGCGATCTCGAGACCGAGCTCGGTCGCGACGGTGCCAGAGCCGCCCACCGTCGGATAGCAGGTCACACCGATCTTCATCGCATCTCCCGTCTTCCACCCAATCCTGCGCCGGTCGAAGGCCACATCCTCATCTGGAACCCCCGAGGAGCCAGGCGACTTCGTCGGCGCTGATCGGGCCGACGGCCGCGAACCCTTCGCCGAATTCGGTCCCGATCAGGTTTCCACAGGCGCGGTCGCGGCCCTCGATCGCGGCCAGGAAGTGGCCGCTCGCGAGGTGCGTGGGAGGACCTGCCGCCGACACGAACTGCGAGACGTGCGCAGCGAGCGCGGCACGCTTGCCCTCGTATGCGTCGGTCGTGTCCACCACGATCGTGGGCTCGAAGAGCTGCCGCGGTCCGGGGTAGGCCAGGAGGAGGCGGGGCCGTGAGGCGGGTCCGAGGTCCGAGCGCCACCGTGCGAGCCCGGACAAAAACACGGCCCGCAGGAGCAACGCCGCGGCGGCTCCGTGGTCGGGATGGGGATCGCCCGAGTGCGGGAGGAGGACAGCCCGCGGGACTCCGGTGCGGAGTGCGCCGACCACGGCGGCCACCTGGTCGTCAGCGTCGGGTCGCACCCCGCCGTCGGGAAGACCGAGACACGACCGCCACGCAGCCTGCAGCGCCTCCCGGGCCGACTCGGCCTCCCGGCGTCGACCGGCCGTGTCCCCACGCGTTCCGAGCTCTCCTGCCGTGAGGTCGAGAATCCCGACGCGAAGCCCTCGGTTCGCGAGCCGTGCGACCGTCGCGCCACACCCCAGATCGACGTCATCGGGGTGAGCGCCGACGGCCAAGACATCGCACCGGTCTACCATGCCCCTTCCTCGCCCCAGAACAGCAGGTGCATGCCGGGATCGGCCGGGTCGAGCACGGCTACCAGCTGCCGGGGCCACGCCAGCCCGAGCCTGAGAAGCGGCGCCAGCACGGAGAGGTGGCGCTCCTGCGGCCGACCGTCAGGGCGGAGGAACGCCCGAAGGCGGCGCCAGCGTCCCATGGTCACCTCGGCATCGCGGGCGGCGGCGTTCGCAAGCCGCCCGTCCAGCCAGGCGATGGCCGCCTCGAGCTTCTTCGCGGTCGCCTCGACATCACCGACGAAACCCGGCAACTCACTGCGCGCACCGTCGGTCAGGCGACCAAGTCGCGCCGATACTTCCTTGCGCAGCCCCTCGACGCGGCGCCGCGTTGCCTTCCCGGGGAGGGACGCAAGCGGGATGCCCGACCGCAGGATCTCTGCAGCGCCGAGGCCGAGCTGTCCCGCCAGCCGCCGCTCTGCGGACGTCACCACCGTGACGTGCGGGCGGAGCTTCCACTCCGGGCGCGGGGTCCCGGCAACGGCCCGAACGTCCTCGGTCTGCATGTGGTAGGCCAGCTCCGCCCCGCCGAGGATCGCCACGCTCGTTCCGAGCACGGCATCCGCCACCAGGGGCCTCAGCCAGGCGTTCGGGATGAAGCGTTCGGGGTGCGCGGCATGCTCGGCGAGGACCTCGGCAGCGCAGGCCCGATTGACCGTCGCCACCGACTCGCGCCGGTTCCCGACCCGGCGAAAAACCGGGAGCTTCTGCGGCGAGATCCGGAGTGGGAGGGACCACCCGCGCGCTCTGAACCGCTCTCCGGCCGCCTCGAGTGCCTCCCAGCAGCGCGGAAGCTCTTCCAGCACGTGGCTGGTGAACGCGGCCGCCGCGCGCGCGACCTCGGGCTCGAGCGCATCCACGATCACGACGCCGGTGCCGGCAAGCAGGTGCGCCAGGAATGTCGCGGTTGCTTCGCCCAGGGGAGTCCCGGCCGCGTAGCACCTCGCCGCCAGATCGATGGCTTGGCCGGCGTTCTCGCCGGAAAGCTGCGACCTCAGGGCCGCGAGAAATTCGGCGCACGCGTTGCCGAGCGGTTGGCAGCCACCCAGCGCCATGCCACGATCCCACCCCGGTTCCCGGACCTCAGCGACCTCCTCGCCCGCCGCCACGCGCCCCCATCCCATCTCGGGAAGATCGTCGTCGGCGGTGGCGAGCCACAGGAAACCGACCGCATCGCGGCCCGATGCCCGACGCCTACCCACCTCGGCAGCCACCGCCGCCGCCTTGACGAGGGTGAGCAGGGGGCCGCCGAGAAGGCCCGGCTGTTGGCCCGTCACGACGACCTCGGCCCCCCCAAGCCACAGTCCGAGCTCGTCTTCGACCGGATTCCCCCACCGCCGGTTCGCGTCGGCGAGTGCTCGCGCCAGGGCCTGCGACCGCGGCATGCCCCCAGGCCTGCCCACTGCGACGGCGCCCGGTCCGCCGGCATGGTTTGTAGCCGCAGGATGAACTGGGGCCCAGCTCTCGAGCGGCACGCGCAGCGCGGCTCCGGTCGTCTGAGTCGCCATCTCGGAGAGCTTACCGCCTCCCTTGACCGGAAACCACCCGGCTGCGCTGAGATTGTCTGTTGAGGTCCGTGTCGGCGCGGCGAGGCCGCTCAGGCGCGCGGGGAGCTACGCTCGTGCGATCAGCTGCGCTTCGCCACTGCGATCCGTGTGATGGCGCTTTCGAGCAGTGATTGCTGGCGATCAAACTCCTTGCCGGCAGCGCTTTTTAGCGCCGTCTCCGCAGCGGCCTTCGCCGCCCTGGCGGCATCGACATCGATCTCGGAAGGCAACTCCGCGACGTCGGCGAGCACCATGACCGTGCCCCCGGTCCCGCCATCCGCAGGGGCCAAAGATACCTCGACGAACCCGTTCTGCACCGCGAGGTGGTGGTCGCGGCCGCCGGAGCGGTAGGCGAGCTCGCCGATGCGCATCGTGGTAAGGAGCGGTGCGTGGCCGGGGAGGATCCCGAGTTCGCCGAGTGCGCCGGGGAATGTCACGCCGTCGGCATCGGCTTCGACTACCACCCTAGTCGACGTGATGACCTTGAGGCGCAGCGTCCCCCCGCTCACGTCGTTCCCTCTGCCTTGAGCTTCTCGCCCTTCTCGATCGCCTCGTCGATCGTGCCGACCATGTAGAACGCCTGCTCCGGCAGCTCGTCGAGCTCGCCCTCGGTGATCATGCGAAAGCCGCGGATCGTCTCGGCGACCTGCACGTACCGCCCCTTGAGACCGGTGAACTGCTCGGCTACGTGGAACGGCTGCGACAGGAAGCGCTCGATCCGGCGCGCCCGTGCCACGGTGAGTTTGTCGTCCTCGGACAGCTCATCGATCCCGAGGATCGCGATGATGTCCTGAAGGTCCTTGTACTTCTGGAGGATCTTCTGGACGCTGCGGGCGGCCGCGTAGTGCTCCTCCCCGACGACCTTGGGGTCGAGGATGCGCGAGGTGGACGAGAGCGGGTCGACCGCAGGGTAGATCCCCTTGTCCACGATCTGGCGCGACAGCACGGTGGTGGCATCGAGGTGGGCGAATGCGGTCGCCGGCGCGGGGTCGGTGAGGTCGTCCGCCGGAACGTAGATCGCCTGCACCGAGGTGATCGAGCCGCGTTTGGTCGAGGTGATGCGCTCCTGCAGCTCGCCCATCTCGGTCGCGAGGTTGGGCTGATAGCCGACCGCCGAGGGCATGCGGCCGAGCAGCGCCGACACCTCTGAACCCGCCTGAGTGAACCGGAAGATGTTGTCGATGAACAGCAGCACGTCCTGCTCTTCCACGTCGCGGAAGTACTCCGCCACAGTGAGGCCGGACAGGGCGACGCGGAGACGCGCCCCCGGCGGCTCGGTCATCTGGCCGTAGATCAGCGCGGCCTTGGACTTGGTCCAGTCGTCGGGGTCGATCACCCCCGATTCCTGCATCTCGAGCCACAAGTCGTTTCCCTCGCGGGTGCGCTCACCCACGCCCGAGAAGACCGAGAAGCCCCCGTGCTGCATCGCGACGTTGTTGATGAGCTCCTGGATGATCACGGTCTTGCCGACGCCGGCGCCGCCGAACAGACCGGTCTTGCCGCCCTTGGTGTAGGGCTCGAGGAGGTCGACGACCTTGATGCCGGTCTCGAACATCTCCACGCTTGTGGACTGGTCCTCGAACGAGGGCGCCTCGCGGTGGATCGGCCAGCGCTCCTTGGTTTCGCAGGGGCCCTTCTCGTCGACGGGGCGGCCGATCACCGAGAGCACGCGCCCGAGCGTCTCGCGCCCGACCGGCACCGTGATCGGCCCGCCGGTGTCGAGCGCTTTCATCCCGCGGACCATCCCGTCGGTGGCCTCCATCGCGATGCAGCGCACGCGGTTTTCGCCCATGTGCTGGGCCACCTCGAGGACGACCTCGATCTTCCCCATCTCGCTCGTGTCGTTCACGAGGACGGCGTTGTGGATCGAGGGCAGGTGCCCCTCCGGGAACTCCACGTCCACCGCGGGTCCGATGACTTGGACGACCCGCCCTTCGACCCCTTGAGGATTCGCTGCCATGTCGTGACCTACCTCTCGGCCAGCGCCTGAGCGCCGGAGACGATTTCGATGAGCTCCTTCGTGATCGAGGCTTGCCGCGCGCGGTTATACGTCAAGGTAAGCCGGTCGATCATCTCGCCAGCGTTCTTGGATGCCGAGTCCATCGCGGTCATCCGGGCGGCGTGCTCCGCCGCTTGCGAGTCTAGGAGCGCCCGCAACACCTGGAACTCCACGTAGCGCGGGAGGATCGCAGCCAGGAGAGCCTGCGGACTCGGCTCGAGGGTGTAGTCGACGGCCGCGACGCCGGCCACAGGCTGTGCCCTTTCGATCGGCAGGAGCCGCTCGAGCGTCACCTCCTGGCGCATGATCGACCGGAAGCGGTTGTACAGCAGGTAGACGGCGTCGGTCTCGGCCTTCTCGAAGTGTCCCGCGAGCATGTGGGCCACCTCGTGGGCGCCCTCAACGGTCACCCCTTTCATCAACTCGGGGTAGGCGGCCTTGGCGGCGAGGCCGCGGCGCCGGAAGAAGTCGATCCCGCGCCGGCCGACGAGAACGAGATCGACCTTCTTCCAGCGCCCACCGCCCAGCAGGGCGGCCGCCTCGCGCAGGACGTTGCTGTTGAACGCGCCGCACAGACCCTTGTCGCCGGCAACGACGACGAGGGTCACCGACTCCTCGGGCCGCTCGACCAGAAGAGGGTGACGGCCGGCGCCGATCCGGCCGGCCAGCGAACGCAACACGCCGTCGAGGGCGGCGGCGTACGGGCGTGCATCGAGAACGGACGCCTGGGAGCGCCGGAGCTTCGCGGTATAGACCATCTTCATCGCCCGAGTCAGCTGCTGCGTCGAGCGAACCGAGCGAATGCGCCGCCGGAGATCCTGCTGGCTAGGCAACCGCAGCCTCCGGGTGCTCGCGCAGGAAGCCGTCCAGGGCCGCCTGGCAGCCCGCCCTGAGATCGGTCTCGGTCGTTCCCTCGAGCTTGCCGGTCGTGCTGATCGCCTTCAGAGTCGGGCCGGCGTGCGTCGCCAGGTGCTCGTGGAGGTAGCTCTCGAAAGGCAGCACCGCCGCGACCTTGAGCTTGTCGAGGAAGCCCTGCGTGCCGGCAAACACCGAGGCGACCTGGAGATCGACCGACATCGGCGCGTACTGACCCTGCTTGAGGATCTCGACCAGGCGCTCGCCGCGGGCGAGCTGGCGTTGGGTCGCCTTGTCGAGGTCGGAGCCGAACTGGGCGAACGCCGCCAGCTCGCGGTACTGCGCGAGGTCGATGCGCAAGGTCCCGGCGACCTTCCTCATCGCCTTGATCTGGGCGCTGCCGCCCACGCGCGACACCGAGATGCCGACGTTCACTGCAGGGCGCACCCCGGAGAAGAAGAGGCCCGACTCCAGGAAGATCTGCCCGTCGGTGATCGAGATGACGTTCGTGGGGATGTACCCCGAGACGTCACCGGCCTGGGTCTCGATCACGGGGATCGCGGTGAGCGAGCCGCCGCCGAGGTCTTCGCGCATCTTGGCGGCGCGTTCCAGCAGGCGCGAGTGCAGATAGAACACGTCGCCGGGGTACGCTTCGCGGCCCGGCGGCCGGCGCAGCAGCAGCGAAATCTCCCTGTAGGCGGCGGCGTGCTTGGAGAGGTCGTCGTAGAACACCACCGCCGCGCCGCCGCTGTACAGGTAGTACTCGCCCATCGCGCAGCCGGCGTACGGCGCCAGGTACTGCAACGGCGCCGGCTCCGACGCGGTGGCGGCCACCACGATCGTGTGCTCCATCGCGCCGTAGTCCTCGAGGGTCTTGACGACCTGCGCGACGGTCGAGCGCTTCTGCCCAATCGCCACGTAGATGCAGATGACGCCGTTCCCCTTCTGGTTGATGATCGTGTCGGTGATGAGCGCGGTCTTGCCCGTCTGGCGGTCTGAAATGATCAGCTCGCGCTGCCCGCGCCCGATCGGGATCATCGAGTCGATCGCCTTGATCCCGGTCTGCATCGGCTCCTTCACCTTCTGTCGCGCCACCACACCCGGGGCGATGCGCTCCATCGGGTAGGTGTCCGACGCCGTGACGGGGCCCTTGCCGTCGATCGGCTGGCCGAGCGCGTTGACGACGCGTCCGACCAGCCCGGACCCGACGGGGACCTGCAGGATCTTGCCGGTGCGCCGCACCTCGTCCCCCTCGCGGATCAGCTGCGACTCGCCCATCAGCACGCAGCCGACCCCGTCCTCCTCGAGGTTGAGGGCCAGGCCGAAGACGTCATGCGGGAACGCGACCATCTCGCCGGCCATGACGCGGTCAAGGCCGAACACCCTGGCGATGCCGTCACCGACCGAAACGACCGTTCCCACCTCGGCCATCTCCACGGAGGTCTCGAGTCCCGCAATCTGGCGCCGCAGGATGTCTGTGATCTCGCCCACCTTGATCTGCATGCTCATCCCCCTACTCGGCCGCCGCCTCGGATGCGAAGCGGCGCACCTGCGTGAGCAGCGAGCCGTCGAACACCCGGCTGCCTACCCGTACGACAAACCCGGCCAGAAGCTCCGGCCGCACCTTCACGTCAAGCCTCACGTGCGGCCCCAGAAGAGACGTGAGCGCCCCGGCGAGGGTCTCTACCTGCTGCGCGGTCGGCTGAACGGGAACCTCCACGCGCCCACGCACGATCCCCTCCCGGCGGTCCACCAACTCCCGGAACATCTCGACGACCTCACCGAGAAAACGCAGTCGGACGTGATGCGCGAGGGCCACCAGCAGGCGATGGGCTACGGGCCGGAGGGCCAGCGACTCGGCAATTGTGTCCACGAGCCGCCGCTTGGCGGCCGGCGGTACCGACGGAACCTCGAAGACGCGAACGAGTTCGGGCTCAGCCCGGAAAAGCTCGGCGACCATCGCGAGCTGGCCTTCGATCTGGCGCAGCGCCGGCACGCTTTCCCTGGTGGTGACCTCGAGCAGGGCCACCGCGTACGGGCGTGCCACCCGCCGGCTCACCGCGCGCTCCCTGCCGGGCGCTCGCCCAGTCGCTCGAGCGTGATCTTGAAGATCCGCTCACGGTCTTCGGCGGTCAACTCGCGTTGCAGCAGTTCCACCGCCAGATCGGCGGCAACCGCCGCGGCCTCGGACGCGAGCTGTCGCCGCGCGTCCTGCACGCGACGTGCGGCCTCCTGCTCGATCTGCGCCACCAGCCGCGCGGCTTCACCTTCTCCCTGACGTTCGAGGGCCTGCCGCTCACGCTCGCCCTCACCCTTGAGGCGCTCCTGAAGGGCCGCGATCTCACCTGCGAGCGCCGCGATGCGCTTCTCCATCTCGCTTCGAAACTGCTCGGCCTCGCTCCTCTGGTGCTCGGCCTCTTTCATCTGCGCCGCGATCTGCGCGCTTCGGGATTTGAAGAACTTCGACAGCGGCCGCGCTAGCAGGAAGAAGAGGAGCCCGAAGAAGGCGACGAAGTTGGCCACCTTCCAGAACAGGGTCGGCAGGCCGAGGAACGTCCCGCCGCCCTCGTCCGCCGCCCATACGGGGATCGCGACAACCAAGGCCGCAAGCGCGATTCCGACCCGCCGCGTCACGCGACCCGCCGCCCGGCCAAACGGCTCGCCAGCTCACGAGCGAGCCCGCTCGCCTGCTCGCGGAGGGACGCCCGCGCTCCACGCGAGGCCTCGTCAAGCTCGGCATCCAGCCGCGCCAGGCGCTGCTGGACCTGGCTGCGAGCCTCCTCGAGCCGCCCACGGCGCCCGGCCTCGCCGGCCGCCCGCAAAGCCGCCCGGGCTTTCTGCCCCTCGGCGGCGGCGGCCGCCAGTTGACGCTCGCAGCGAGCCACTGCCTCGGCAAGGGCGACGAACGAGTGCTCGTGACTTTCGCGCGCGGTCGTGATCCGCTCTTCGCGTTGGTTCAAGAGCTGGCCGAGGGGCTTCACGAGCTGAGTCGAAACGACAAGGTAGACCAGCCAGAAGCAGGCCATGACCAGGAGCAGAGAGAAGTTTGGCAGCGCAAGCACGCCGTCCTCCCGCCGATGGCAACTGATACGGAGGCGGAAAACCCCCAGCGGCGAACGGTTACGTTAGCAAAGCCTCTCGTCCCGGTCAACGGTGAGAGTCAGCCGCTTGGGTCGCGAGCCGGCTGCCGTCAGAGTCAGCGCGCGGGCTTCTCGGGTAGTACGACCTGAGGGAAGCGCTCGCGGATCGCCCGGTAGAGCGCTTCGACTCGGGAGCCTATCCCGTCCAGCCCATCGACATCACGAAACGTGAGATCGTCGCCGCCGGCCGAGCGGACCCTGAGTTCGACGAGGGGTGAGCCCTGATTTCGCTGCGTCGTGGAGAGCCAGACGGCCTTGAAAGAGCTCGTCGGGATCCGGCCGACCCGCGTGGGGTCCCTGACATCACTCCACTCGAGGTTCTCGGCGGTGAGGACAAGCCGCCCGGTCTGCGCCTTGCGAAACGCGCCGGTCATCTGCACCAGCGGTTCGAACACCAGCGCAACGGCGGGGGTCACCGTCGGCAGCGGTGTCGGCGCGGCCGCAGACACCGGCTCCAGAACCGCGGGCGACATCGGGGTCGGCGTCGGCGGGGCACCGGTCCCTATCAGCATCGCGATGACTATCTCAGGGACGTTGTGCTCTTTCAAGAAGACGATGTCGTTGGCGCTCAGCGCGTAGAGCAGGCCCGACCGCCGGATCTGCTCGCACACGAGTTTCTCCGACAGCCCTGCTTTCTCGAGGCGGACCACGTCCTCCAGCCGCGCGTCGTCCGGTTTCGACCCGGTCGGCGTGGGTGTCGGCGAGGGCAGCGCGTGACGAGCCGCCATCGCCTCGATTACGGCTTCCGGAACGCCGGCGGCGTGCAGTCTCTCGAGATCTGACGCGGCCAAGACCGCTACCGACGAGGCTTCCCGCACAAGCCTGAGAATCCCCTCGACGGGGGCGCCGGCGCGGTGTGCGGCGATGACCTCGGGAACCGTAAGCTCTTCGGCTGAGACGGCGACGGCGAGCGAGAGGGCCACTGCGATCAGGATGGCGCGCATCGGAACCTCCGGAGCATTTGGCGGCCTTCAGTGTACCAAGGCCTGCACACCCAGCAGGAGACGCCGCCGCGGGGCCGGGTAGCCGCGGATCTCCTCGTAGCGCCGGTCTGCGAGGTTCTCGACCCGAGCACGCGCCGAAAGCCCACGCCCGACCGGCATGGTGGCAGTGACGTTCGCAGTCACGAAACCGCCCTGCGGGACCCTCGCCAAGGTCACGGGGTCGAGATCCGTCCGGCTGCCGACCCACACGAGTGAGGCCGCACCGTCGATCCCGCGCGCCACGGGTCCCTCGACGGTGAGCGAACCGGACCACTCCGCACGCCGCAGCAGCGGTTCATCGTTCCCATCACGGGCCCTCAACCAGGTCACTGTCGCGGTCGCCCTCCCTTGGCCGCCGACCATTGCGACCCATGAAGTCTCTACGCCGTTCTGGCGGGCGCGATCGATGTTGGAATACGTGTAGGTCGCAAAATCGAAGTCGATGAGATCCCGTTGCCGGTTGAAGAACCCGACCAGCTGCAACACCGAGCGCCCTCCTGCGAGCGGCAAAGCGAAACCCGCTTCCATCGACTGGGAGTGCTCGGGCGAGAGTCCTGGGTTGCCCGAGTACGGGTAGTACAGCTCGCCGAGCGAAGGCGCGCGAAAAGCCCGGCCGACCGAAACCCAGGCCCGCAGCGGTTGCCCGCTCCAGCTCAGTGTGGCACGCGGCGAAAACTCGCTGCCCCAGGGCGAGGATTCGTCCCATCGAACGCCGGCCAGCACCGCAAACTGACCCGGGGGTGACCAGCTGTCCTGCAGGAAGAGAGACCGCGTGGTCCGGCTCGCTCCGTCGAGCGTGGTGCCGTAGTTGGAGCCATCGGTCACCCGGTCACCCTGCCACTCGCCGCCCAGCACGAGGCTGTGCGCCGTCCACCGCTCGTGGAACACAATGCGTGCGGCGTCGGAGTTGGCAGTGGTGTTCTCGCGCACGAACCCGGAAGGGTCGCTGGTATCCGAGTACCCGAGGTCCCGCTCGAGCCTGGAGACCGTCACTTCGAGCTCGCCGCCAGGATCGAGGCGCCAGCGGAACGGCAGGGCAACGATCGTCTCACCTGCGTCCGTAAACCGGTGAGGCGTCAGGAGAGCGCCCGAGAACGGGATCTCGGTGAATTCCGTGCTGCGGTGGACGAGCAAACCGATGCGGCGTCCCTCGTCCAGAGACAGTGTGAGGCTTGCCAGACCCATGCGCGAGGAGAAGTCGTCGTTTTCGAGCGGTCCGTTCCCGTCCCGGCTCCCGCCTGCGACGACCACCTCCCAGGGGCCGCTCGTCGCGGCGCCCTCGACCTCGGCGCGGCGCCAGCCGCTCCCACCCCCTTCGATGAGCGCCGACGCGTGGTCGACGGCGGCCGTGGCTGGGAACAGTTGCACCACGCCGCCGATTGCGTCGCCACCGTACAGTGCGGAGTACGGACCGCGCACGACCTCGACCCGATCGACACCGACCGCAAGCGGGAGGCTCCAGTCGTACCCTCCGAAGAACGGCGAGTTGAGCTTCACGCCGTCCCACATCACCAGCGTTTGGGTCGACGCGGTCCCCCGGGTGAACAACGACGTGACGCCGTTGTCCAACCCGGACGTGAGGACCGTCATGCCGGGGACCCAGCGCAACGCATCCGCGAGGGAGGCGACTCCCATTGCCCGGAGCTCGGACCCTAGGATGATCGTTGTGGCCGCAGCGACTTCATCCGGAGATTGGGCCTCGCCGGTCGCTGTGACGACCAGCTGATCCTGGAAGACCGGGGGCTGTTGTGCGACGGTGACGGCGGAAAGAAGAGGAAAGACAGTCAGGAAACGCCAAAACCGAGAAGCCATGGAACCCTCCCGTTCCGTCGCGGAGTGGCAGGTCTCCTGGCTCCCGGATCAACCGGTATCGCCCGCCTTCCCAGGCGGCAAGCCCCACAGGACCCGCACGCCCAGTGGCACGCATGGGCGACCCGTCCCCGGTCACAGTGGCGGGGGCCGCGCCGGATTCGCACCGGCTTCCCTCGACACCACCCCGGTGAAGCGTCGCCCGCACCGTAGCGCCCTGCCGATCCGAATACAAGGGACCCGTGGAGTCGGGGCGCCGAAATGCCGGCGCGGAGTCCGGAAGCTCCTTGGCGCGCTCGCGGTCCGCTGCCGATACCGCGAGGAAAAAGCAGAGCGCGCCAGGTTTCCCTGGCGCGCCCGAAATGGCCTCGTTCGATGCGAGACGGCTACTGCACGATCGCCTGGACGGGGATCTCGATGGACTTGCGCAGCGGGTCGTTGGTGGTGATCGTCACGGTCGCCTTCTGCGCCCCCTTCGGCACCCCAGCCTTCATGCTCACCGCCACCTGGAAGCGCTGCCCGGCCTGGAGCGGCGTGACCTCGGTGGTGAAGTTCGGGTTGTCCGACTTGACGTCGGTCAGCTGCAGTTCGGTACCCTGGCGGTTGTTGATGATCAGCACGTTGCGGCCGACCAGCGCCCCGCCGTCCACGGCCCCGAAATTGACCTCTCCCGGGATCACCTGAACCACGGGCCGGACCGCGCCAGTCACGTTGATCGTGACCTCGGGCGCCTTCGGGGACGTGGTCTTGATGAGGATCTTGTGATTGAGCATTCCCTCCGGCGCGTTTGCCGGCACGCTGACCGTGACTTCCCACTGGGAGCCCTTGCGGTCGGCGATGCGTTCCTTCTCGGGCAGCAGACGGTAGGCGAGCTGGTAGGGGCCCCCGCTCGCGGTCGCGCTCTCGACCTTGAAGTCGGAGCCGTCAGCCGACACGAGGGTGACCTTCTCGACAGCCGGTTCGCCTTGAAGCACGCTGCGGAAAATGATCAGCGGCCGGGGCAGCACCTCGACGAAAGCACGCACCTCGGCCTTGATCACCAGGTTGACCTGGGGGGTGGCGGGGTCGTTGCAAAAGACGAGGACCGCCTTCGAGATCGGTCCGCTGAAACCGGTCGTGTCTACCTCGGCCATGATCTTTCCGCTTGTGCCGGGGGCCACGATTTTGTCGAAGTTTGCCACGGTGCACCCGCAGGTAGGCCGAACCTGAGAGATCTCGAGCGGCGCCTTGCCGGTGTTGCGCACCTCGAACGTGGCGTGGATCTTGTCACCTTTGGGAACGGTGCCGAAATCTTTGATCTTCTCGACGATCTCGATCACCGGCTGTGGTCCCTCAGGCGCTTTCGCTGCCTGCTGCTTCGAGGCCACCGGGGCCTGTGTCGGCGAATTCTGGGCCGGCTGCACCGGTTGCTGCGCCCACGCCGCCGTCGTCACCAGCACCACCGCGATTGTACTCAGGATGTAACACCTCATGGGAGGACCTCCTCTCGTTTTCGTCAGCTCCCGGCTCTGCCGGAGAGTGGTAGAGTACACCTCTGCGCAAGAGCGCGCCACCCTTCATGCAGAAACCTTGCCACTTCTATCTGCTTCCCATCGGTGGGATAGCCACTGCCGCGCTGGCCGGACTCCTGCACGAAGCCGGCGAGAGGGTCTCCGGGGTGGATGCGGTGCTCTACCCTCCGACATCCGAGCTCCTCGCCGAGATCGGCATCCCGGTCCGCCTGGGCTTCGATCCCAAAGGCATCCCGGACGATCTCGACGAAGTCATCATCGGCAACGCGATCCCGCGCTCGAACGCGGAGGTCGGGGCCGTGCTCAAGCGCGGTCTGCCCTACACGTCACAAGCGGCAGCCTTTGGTGAGCGTTTCTGCCGGGCGTCGCGATCCGTCGTCGTGGCGGGGACCCACGGGAAGACTACCACTACCGCTCTGACCGCTCACATTCTGACGGAGGGCGGCCTCGACCCCAGCGCGCTCATCGGCGGCGTCCCATGCGGCGGAAAGCCCTGGCGGCTCGGCCACGGCGGTTGGACCGTAGTCGAGGGCGATGAGTACAACACCGCCTTCTTCGACAAGGGACCTAAATTCCTCCACTACCACCCGCAACTTTTCGTGGTAGGCAACGTGGAGTTCGACCACGGTGACATCTACCCCAACCTCGATGCCATCCTGGCAGCGTTCCGTGCCGGAACGGCGCAGGTCGGCACCTCGGGACACGTCGTCGCGAATCTCGGCGACGACGGTTCCCGCGCAGTCGCCGCTGGGCATCCCCACGTGGTTTGGTACGGCCTGGAAGGCCATGCGGCATTGTCCTGTTCCGCCTGGGGCCACACGCGCGGTCGGCTTCACGCCACGTTGCGGTGGGAGGGGCGGGCGTTCGATGTCGAGACTTCCCTCGTCGGCCGACACAACCTCGACAACCTCATGGCCGCAGCGGTCTGCGCCCTCCTCGCCGGCGTTGCCCCGGAGACGGTCGCGGTTGCAACATCGACCTTTCCGGGCGTGCGCCGGCGCCTCGAGGTGACAGGCGAGGCATCCGGGGTCACGGTCGTCGACGATTTCGCCCACCACCCGACCGCCGTGGCGCTGACCCTCGAGGGCGCACGTCACCGTTTTCCCGGACGCCGCCTCGTCGTCGCATTCGAGCCGCGCTCTCTCACTGCGGGTCGGAACCTCTTTGCTGCAGCGTACGAGGATGCGCTCGCCAATGCCGACGCGGCCGTGGTCGCACCCGTCTTCTACCGTGCCCGCCTCGGAGAGAACGTCCTCGACCGGGAAGCGTTGGTCGCTCGGCTGCGAGTCCGCGGCGTTGAGGCTGATGCACCCGCGGAAGGAGTCGACCTCGCGTCGTTCATCCGTACTCGCCTCCGCGCTGGCGACGTGGTGGTGTGCATGTCGTCGGGCGACTTCGGAGGCCTGCCTCGAAAACTGTTCAAGCTCTTGGAGGAGGAGTCGTGAAAGCGTTCCTCGCGCGCGCCCTGGCCACCGTCGGGGGTCTCGGAGACGTGTTCCCCGCCCCTGGAACCACTGTCGGCTCGCTCGTAGGAGCGGTGCTCTACTGGACCGCCTCCATCCTCTGGCCGGGTGCCGTCACCCAGGTCGCTCTGGTCGGTCTGGCGGTGTTACTTCCGGCGTCGGTGTGGGCATGCGGCGCAGAGGCCGAGCGGAGGGGCGTCGCCGACCCTCACCCTGTCGTGCTGGATGAGGTGGCCGGCCAGTGGCTGACGTTGGGCATCGTGGCCATCGTCCAGCACCGCCTGCTGGGGCTGCGTGAGTTGGCCACAGGGTTTCTGTTGTTCCGCATCTTCGACGTGCTCAAACCCTGGCCGATCCGACGCCTCGAGGAACTACCCGGGGGTTGGGGGATCGTGGCAGACGACCTTGCGGCGGGGGCCGCAGCCGGGGCGCTGACCCTGGCGCTGTTCGCCCTCCTCGCGGGCTAGCCGCTATCGGGTTGGACCGCAGTGTGGCGGTGCTCGACCAGTAGGAGCGTGAGATCGTCGGCGAGCGGTTGCCCGCCGAGGTGGCAATCGAGGGCTGCAAGCACCGCAGAGATCAACGTCGCGGCCGGGGCTTCCCTGTGCGCCCGCAGCACCTCTCGCAGCATCTCGTAGCCGAACGGCTCGCCCCCGGATGTACGCGCCTCCACGAGCCCGTCCGAGTACAGCAGGAGACGGCTGCCGGGTCCGAACCTCCTGCAACGGCTGGGAGGCAGCTCTGGCCACCGGTGGCCCAGCGGCAGCGACGACAGGAGGAGTTCCTCGACTTCACCCTTGTCCACCAGCAGCATCCCCGGCGGGTGGCCGGCGCTCGTAATCTCGACTTCTGCCCGCGATACATCGATCTCAGCGAGGGCGAGCGAGACCATCCGGTGCCTGACCGGCTGGCCAAGGAGAAAGCGGTTCAGCCGTTCCAGCAGTGCCCGACCGGTATGACCCTCCTGAACGAGGGTGGCCACAGCGGACTTGACCATGGCCATCAGGAGACCGGTGTGGAGCCCGTGCCCGGCGACGTCTCCGACGGCCACCACGAGCCGCCCCGAGGCGAGCGGGAAGAGATCAAGGTAGTCGCCGCCGACCTCCGTAGCCGGGCGGAAGTGCGCCCACACTGAGAGCGGACCGACGCTCAGCTCCGACGGCGGCAGCAGGCTCTCCTGGATCTCGCGGGCCAGTTCCATCTCGCGCGCCATGCGTTCCTTCTCGCCCACCTGGACCAACATGGTCTTGACCGACTCCGTCATCGCGTTGAACGACACCGCCAGGTCGCCGAGTTGGTCACGCCGCTTAACCGCAATGCGGTAGCCGAAATCGCCGTGCGCGACAGCGCGGGCGCCCCGGGTGAGGCGCGCTGTTGCGCGCGTAACCGCCAGGATCATCAGCGCCGCAAAACCAACCGCTACGAGGTAGATCGACCCGAAGACAATGCCCAGGACGCGGAAGAACGTCGTGGCCTCGGCCCCGAGGCTCTTCGGCGAACCGAAGAAGTCGTCAATCGCACCGGCCACGCGGACCTTGATCAGGACGATCAGGTGCCGCCCTGAGTCCACGTTCCCGTCCTGCCAGCGATATGGGGTCTCCGCAAACCACAGCCAGAGAAACTGTATCCTCTCCCAGCGGGTTGTGCCTTCCGCAATGCGGGTGATCCACTCCGGCTCCACCTTGTCCGTAGGCACAACCTGGCCAGCAACCCGCAGCGTCGTCGGGCCAGCCGGCGCGTCCTTCTGGATGGAGATCTGGACATCGTCGCCCTTCGAACCACCGGCGACCGGTGCGCTCGACAACCATCGGACGTCGAACCATGCCCCTTTCCCAAACGTCACTGCAGTTGCGAGGTTCATCGGGAAGAGTAGCGCGACGAGACGACCACCCTGGCGCCTGATCACCGCGTCATACGCCGCCTCATCGGCGACCACGAACCCTTGCCAGCTCCCTTCCGGCGCCCACCGTGGCGCCGGAAGGATGTGGGCCGTTTTGCTGCGCCACTCCTTTGCTCCGTCGGCCACCACCCACTCGGGGGCAAGCGTCTCTCCCGCGGGCGATGAGTTCAGATGGGCAACGGCGGCATCGGGTCCGTTGCTGACCAATTCGCGCAGTGCGTCGGCCGCCACACCAGCGTACCGCTCGGTCTGGAGGGCAAGCCGCTCGCGGACGCTCGCCGTGCCGTATTGCCCGACCAGGACGTACCCGACCAGCAATGCCAGGCAGGCGAAGAGCGCGACCGGGGTGAGGCCGATCAGGAGGTAGGAGATAAAGAGCCTCATCCCGACCCGGTAGGTGAGTTTGCGCCAGAGCCACCGAATCGACCAGAATGCGAGCGGTAGCGCCGCCAGGAAGGTGAAGACCTTCAGGAGCCCGGCGGCTCCCGAACCCCGCGCGGCCGATCCCACGATAAGCGCGGCGAGGGCGAGCGCGCCAAGGGCCACGAGGTAGCCGGTGCGGACCGGATGTCGCCGAAACCCGGCGCTGAGCTCTGCCATTCCGTTCCTTCCTACGCTTACGATACCGAAAAGGTTGTGAGGCAATCAGAAGAGCAGGCAGGGCCCTCCCGGACCTCCGTGCCCGGACCACGGTCCCTGTTGTTCAGTGGACGAGGTCACGCCGGTTCCTCATGTAGTTCGCCAGCATGGACTCACCCAGGTTGTACGGGTTGGCGAAGTAGGCGCGGCCTCGGTTGGTCTTCGTGAGGTTCTCGACGAAATTCACCAACCCCGGATCGGTGGCGATCTTGAACGTCGTGATCACGACCTGCTTCTGGCGGCACTGGTCCGCCTCCTCGAGCGTGCGGTTGGTGATCTTCAGGTCGAGGCCGTACGGGTTCTTATAGATGCGGTGCCCCTCGGTGATCGCCGGAGGTTTCCTGTCCGTGATCAAGAAGATCTGCTTGTTGGGGTGTCTGCGGCTCGCCAGCCTACTGCGCGCCACATGGAGCGCCTCAGAGGTGTTGGTATGGAAGGGACTCGCCCGGATCTCGGCGATCTGCCCGATCTCGATGTGCCGAGCGCGGTCTCCGAAGATGAGCACGCCGAGATAGTCCTTCGGGTACTTTGAGGTGATGAGCTCAGTCAGCGCCATCGCCACGGTTTTAGCAAGCGTCATCCGGTCCTCGCCGTAGAGCTCCATCGATTGCGAGATGTCGATTGCGACGACCGTCGCGCACGACGTGAGGTGTTCGGTCTCGCTCACCTGGAGGTCGTCCTCCGCAAGCTCCAACTGGCCCTGCGTCCTTCGCAGGACGTCCTGTGTCGAGCCCATCGCGTCGATGGCGTGCAGTTCGTCCCCGAACGAGTACCGTTTCGTTTCCGGGAGCCGCTCCACGCCCTCCCCCGCCGCATGGATCGGGTGGTAGCCGGGACCCGCCTTCTTCAACCTTCGGGGACCATCTCAGCAGCGAAGACGTGCTCCTGCGGCGTCTCCGCTCTCTCTTCCACGAGGCTCGCAGGACCCGAAACGCGCTTGAGCTCCGCTTCGTACTCCGAGAACGCTTGCTCGTCGGAGAGCGTGACGGTGCCGCCGCCAGCGAATCATGCGACGATCGGCACGTACGGCCCCTTGTCCTCAGCCGTGCCGACCTCGCGTCGGATCGCGGGAAAGCTCGCCAGAAAATGCCTCTTGACTGCTTCACCGATCAGGGTGCACACGCCGACCTCGGGACCCTTCTGTTCGCCCTCGCACACCATCTCGACCTTGTCGGTGATCGCCGGCAGCAGCACGTGCACGTCGACCAGTCGCGGATACACGGGGACCTTGCCCGCAACCAGCGACCGGCGCGCGAGGTTCGAAACGAGGAACTCCATGACTGCAATTGGAACCCGAGCGCTTACACCAGAGATCTGGTCCACGAGGTCCGACTCGCGCGCCGCGAACGCGATCTCTTCGATCAGCACTTCCACGGCCTCGGGCACCACCATCCGAGACCCGCCTCGTTCGCACCATACCTCCCGTCGGGTGATCGTGACGGCGATGGTGGCGTCTTTCGGGTAGTGCATGAGGATCTGCGAGGAGATCCGGTCCTTGAGCGGCTTGATGATGGTGCCGCGGTCCGTGTAGTCCTCCGGTTTCGCCGACCTGCGCCGCGATGCCGACGAGGGCGATACGCGCCACCTGTGTCGAGGACGGGGAAGGTATGTTCATCGGTCGATACAACAGGGCGAATCTCATCATGTTTCCAGTCCGTGGACATTTTCCAGTCTGTGGACACTCGGCGTGTGAGGTGTTACTCTGGACTTCGCAAGGGAGTCGCGGTATCCATGCAGTGGTGGCGCATTATGCAGCGTTGTGCGCCCATCGCGGCCCGGGTACCCTCGGAAAGGGAGGATCACGATGATCGCCAAACCGATCGAAAAGGCCATCAACGAACAGATCAATGCGGAGTTCTACTCGTTCTACTTGTATCTCGCGATGTCGGCTCACTTCGACGAGAGCGGCTTCCCGGGGCTCGCCAAATGGATGAGGGCGCAGGCCCAGGAAGAGATGTCCCACGCACTCAAGTTCTTCGGCTTCGTCCACGAGCGCGGCGGGCTCGTGGCCCTGATCGCCATCGACCAGCCAAAGGGCGAGTGGCCGACGGTCCTGGCAGCGTTCAAGGCCGCCTATGCCCACGAGCAGCACATCACCAAGAGGATCAACACACTGATGGACAAGGCGATCGCCGCCAAGGACCATGCGACGTCCAACTTCCTGCAATGGTTCGTGAAGGAACAGGTCGAGGAAGAGGCTACGCTCGAGCCGATCATCATGCGCTTGGAGGCGGTCGGAGACCACCCCGGCGCTCTCTACTATCTTGACCATGAACTGGGCAAGCGCGGCGCCTGACGCCTCCGGACACACGATCCCATCGGCCCGCACCGTCCTCGGAGAAGGTGCGGGCCGTTTTGTCTGTGACCGTGCCGGGAGTTCACGGACAATCGCCGACTCCGGGGCCTTGGCGTAACCTCTTGGCATGGGTGGACGTCTTTCGCAGTGAGGGGTACGTGCAGGCTGAGCTTCGGCGACGTTATTGTGGCTTCCCGGCGGGAGGCGAGGGGTCGGTGGGCGATGACACAATGGACCACCTTGCGAGTGACCGACTTCTCGCCTCCCGCGTCGTCTCCGGCGACGACGAGGCATTTGGAGAGGTCATCCGTGCTAACCAGCACCAGGTCGTCCAGATCGCAGGGCGTTTCTTCAGGCGTGCAGACGTCATCGAGGACATCGCGCAGGAGGTCTTCGTGAAAGCGTACGGCGCCATGGCAGGCTACCGAGGCGAAGTCCCGCTCGGCCATTGGCTGTCCCGCATCACTGTCAACGCCTGCTACGATCAGCTGCGCCGCCAGCGTACGCGTCCGGAGATTGCGTTTTCGCAACTTGGCTCGGATCCCCACGAGCGTGAGGGGACCGGTGTGCCGTTCGAGGGGAACGACGCGTCGGTCCACTGGCAACGCGAGGAGGCTCGTCTGGACGCCGAGAAGGTCCTCGCCAAGGTGTCCCCTCCCGACCGTCTCGTCCTCACCCTGATGGTGCTGGAGGGGATGACGGTGGCGGAAGTAGCTGCGCTTACGGGCTGGTCTGTCGCGAACGTCAAGATCCGGGCGTTCCGCGCGCGCAATCGGATTCGCAAATTGATGGTCGGCAACTCGACGGGACGGAGGTGATGACGGGTATGCCAGAAGTTCCTAGTAATCAGGTCACTGGGGGAACTCCGCGCAGCTGGGAGGATGGCACTCTCAAGCAGCTTCTCGAGGCCGCTGCTGCGCGACCGGAGGAGTTGCCGAACCTCTCGCCGTTCTTCGCCGCAAGGGTCAAAGCCCTCGCCCGAGAACGGGGTGATTCCCGGTCCATGCAGCTCGTCGCGAGGGTGGCGTGGCACGCTCTGCCCGCGCTCCTGGCGGTTGTCGTCGTTCTTTCGCTGTGGGCCGGCGTCGAGGTCGGGCGTGATGCTGAAGTTCAGGACGACGCCGCGATGGTCGTGCTGCAAAGCCGCGACGTCGGCGCGGATGCGCCTCTCACAGCCTTGCTGCTCGCCGGTGGCGGCGAGGTTCCTCCCAAAGGAGGTACACGGTGAGCCCGTGGCGAGCGCGTCTTGCGGTGCTAGCAGTCTTCGTCGCGGGTTTCCTCTGTGGGGCGGTCACACTGCACCTCACACGGTTTCACGTCCAGAGGCACCTCATGGACAGTCCCGCGGGCATGGCTGGGATCATCGTTCATCGACTCGACCGAGAACTCCACTTGACTGCCGCCCAACGGCAGCAGATCGAAGCGTCGGCTGCTCGCGCCCGCGAGGATGCGGCCAGAGTGATGCAGCCCCTGATGCCGCAGGTGACCGCGGTTTTCGAGCGCCTCCGAAACGAGACACGCGCCGTGCTCGATGAGGATCAGCGTCGCCGTTTCGATCGGATGGTCGAGCTGCGCATGCCACCGTTCAACAAGAAGATGTGGGCACCACCAGCGGCAAGACCCGACACGCCGCCGGCACAGAAGCCGACACCTGCTTCGTGACGTCCCCGGCGCAGAGTCCGGTCATGCCGCGCCGCACTGGATCATGTGGAGCGCGCCGCAGTGCGGGCACGCGATCTCCCGGCCGACGTACGCTGGCGGCACCTTTAGCTTGGTGCCGCACGGGCATGTGAGGAAGATGTACTGGTTGAGGCGCCAGAGCATGTCGGTGGTCTGCCGAACCCTCTCGAGACGAGCACTCGTATCGGGCGCCGTCGGCGCGGCGGCGGGCCCGTGCTCGCCGCCGGCGAGCGCCGAGGTCGGAATCACGCCACCGGCGCGTCCGGTCACCGAGCGGAACGCCTGCTCGTAGTTACTCAACGCCGCACCACCGCCCATCGAGCGCAGGATCCGAACGCGCTCCGATATCGGCGGGTGCGTGCTGGTGAGGTCGGCGAGGCCCCGGGCGGTGGCGCCCAAGGGGTTGACGATGTACATCGGCGCCGTGGCTCGCGTCGCCGACGCGAGCGTTGCGGTCGAATGCGAGATCTTCTCGAGGGCACTCGCGAGGCCCTCGGGGTATCGGGTGAACAGCGCGGAGGACGCGTCGGCCAGGTACTCGCGACGGCGCGAGAGGGCAAGATAGATGAGCTGGGCGATGATCGGCGCGAGGATCATGAGAACGAGCGCGACCACCACGATCACGAGTTGGCCCTGCCCTTCCGACCGGGACGAGGTTCGCCTCCGCCCACCCCCGAAAAAGAAGACGCGGGCGCCGACGTCGGCCAGCAGCACGATGGCGCCCATCATGATCCCCACCATCATCATGTACAGCACGTCGCGGTTCTTCACGTGTCCGAGTTCGTGCGCGATCACCCCCTGCAGTTCGTCGCGGTTCAGCGACTCCAGCAGTCCCGCCGTGACCGCCACCGCCGCGTGCTGAGCGTCGCGACCGGTCGCGAAAGCGTTCGGTGCGGCGTCGTCCATCACATAGATGTCGGGCACCTTCGGCAGCCCCGCCGCGATCGTCATCTCTTCGACCACGTTGAACAGCTGCGGATTGTCGTTCTTCTCAATCCGCCGCGCCCCGGAGAGTGCGAGGAAGATGGAGTCACCCCGGAAGTAGCTGATGAGCGTCAGCCCGACCCAGACTACGAACGCGACGAACAGGCCGCCGAGCCCGGCGCCCGGCGCGAGCGCCTCGCCGAGTGCGTATCCGACTAGGAGCAGCAGCGCCGCCATCAAAACCACGAGAGTGGCGGCGCGGCGCTGGTTGGCCCGGATAATCTCCCACACGGCCTTCGAGCCTCTCTAGAACTTGACCTGCGGGACCTGCCGGTCTTCCGGCGCTCCCACCTGGAAGAACGTCTCCGGCTGGAAGTTGAACATGCCCGCGATGATGTTGGATGGGAACATTTGGATCTTGTTGTTGAGGCGCAGCACCGCGTCGTTGTAGTACTGGCGTGCGAAACCGATCTTGTTCTCCGTCGAGGTGAGCTCCTCCTGCAGCGCAAGGAAATTCTGGTTCGCCTTGAGGTCGGGGTACGCCTCCGCAACCGCGAAGAGCGATCGCAACGTCTGGGAGAGCGCGTTCTCGACCTTGGCCCGCTCCTCCACGCTGCCGGTCACCTCGACCGCCTGCTGCCGTGCCTTGGTCACCGCCTCGAGCGTCCCGCGCTCGTGGCCCATGTACCCCTTCACGATCTCCACGAGGTTCGGGATGAGGTCGTGCCGCCGCTTGAGCTGCACCTCGATCTGACTCCACGAGTTCTTGACCTCGTTGCGCGACCCGACCAGTCCGTTATACAGCCCCATTACCCAGAAGACCACAACCACGACCAGGACCAGGAAGACCAGAAGTATGATCATCGTTCCACCTCCTCTGCGGGATTTCCGGTCGCCTTCGACTCAGGCGGCGGCGCCGCGACTCCGAACGTCTCTCCCATGAACCGAAGCACCGCTTCGGGATGCGACCCCGGCGCGACAGCCATCTGCCCCACCAGAGAACCGAGTTCGCCGTGGTCGAACCATAACCCGTGACTCGGGCAGCGGTCGAGCATCACCCGCGGCGCCTGCCCCAAGAAGACCTTTTCCATCGCCTTGTCGCAGCGCGGGCACTTCCGGGGCTTCTCCGAGCTGACCGCTGCGGCGAGCGGACCGCCCTCCGCTATCGACAAGGTTCGCCCCACGTTCTCCGCGAGCAGAGCCAGCTCCCCGGCATCGAACCAGAGGCCTCGACACCACGGGCAGGCGTCCAGCTCTATTCCCTCGCGCTCGGCGACGATGAGTGGCTCGCGACAGACGGGGCAGTTCACGTTCGCTCCTTCTCCCGGTGCCGCGCCCACTCGCAGTCGGGTTTTACCGCCGGGGTCGACCCGATTATATCGCCCATGACCACCCGCTCACCCCAACGGCGTGATCGTCTCTTGAAACATCACGCCCCGCTTTGCGAGTTCGTCCATGATGAAATCGTAGCATCGCGGCTCCCGCCCGATGAACTCCGGCGGCGAAACACCCTTTCGCTTCCAAAGACCCTGGGCCACCAGCCGCACGCCCGCCGTGCACGTGAAGCCTGTGGTGCGGGCCATCGACGTGGTGCCCGTACCCCGATCGAAGCGATCGACCATCTCGAAACTCCGGCGCAGCCGGCGACCCTCCTTCGCGCCCTCGACGATCACTCGCATCGCCGTGAGGTCCTCCTCGCCAGGACCGAACTGCCATGAAGGGAACAGGAGATGTGACGTGACGTCGAGCGGCTTCACGCGGATGCCACCGACCTCGATCGGTTCGGTGCCAAAGAAACCGCTTTCGCGCAGAACCCGGATCTTCTCGATGTGCCCTGGGTAGCGCATCGTCTTCTCGATCATGAAAGGCACCTTGACGGTCACGAGGAGCGACCGAAGCCCATCCGTATTGAACGCCTCGAGAGTTCCCACCTCGGGGAACTCGACAAACTCCGGCTCGGAGAGGGCCGGCATCGTGACCATCCGGCCAGCCGCGACGTAGCGTGCAGGGCGGGTGTACTCCTCGAGCACGTCGCTCGGCGAGAACGGCGCCTTGTACTCCCACGGCCACGTGCGCACGGCAGGCAGGCCACCGACGTAGCAGATGAAGCGGTCGACCTGGTCAAAGTCGGTCTCCATCCGGCCGAGGATGAGGTTGGAGCACCCCGGTGCGATCCCGCAGTCGACCACGGCGCATACGCCGTGCTGACGGGCTAGAGCGTCGAGTGCCAGAGCGTCTTCCGAGAAGAACGAGATGTCCACGATGCTCTTGCCGGCCTCGATCACCGCTTTCAACGCCGCGAAACCCATGTGGCCCGGCACCGCGCCGACTACGAGGTCGTTCCCATCCACGACCCGTCGGATCGATCCCGCGTCCGAGAGATCGGCGCGCACCGTCGTGAGTCCCACGACACCCTCGAGACGCCCCAGCACCTTCGCCGAGACATCCGCCACCGTGACATCGAACTCGCCGTCCCTGGCGAGATCCCTCGCCATCACGCCACCCACCAACCCACCCCCGAGCACCACAACTCTCATCTTCGATCCCTCCCGACTCCGCGCGAAGTGTAGCGTGGAGAGACCAACGCTGGAGACCGAAGCGAGAACGCAGTTGGGTGTCGCTTGGCACTTTCCGACAAGATCGGCTACACCCTCCTCCTGTGAGCGCCCGCACCGGATCACGGTGCTACCATCCCGCCATGTTCAGGAGAATAGCCGTCTCGTGCATTTTTCTGGCCGGTGCGTTCCAGTTGGTGGCTGCCGAAGAGCCTGGAGTTCTTTCCGTTACCGCCGCACAACGGTTCGCCGACCTCGCTCTCGCCTGTGTCCACAAGGAGTACCCCAACAAGATCTCCCACGTCCTCGCGAGCGACGCCGACGTGAAGCCCCCCCGCGAGCTAACCCCTGCTTTCTGCGGGTGCTTCGACTGGCACTCGGCGGTTCACGGCCACTGGCTGCTGGTGCGGCTGATGCGCACATTCCCCGACGCACTGTTCGTTCCGAAGGCGCGGGTCGCGATCTCACAGAGCCTAACGGCCGCGCACATCGCCTCCGAGGTGCGCTACCTGGAGGCTCCCGGGCGCTCGGACTTCGAGCGTCCCTACGGCCTTGCCTGGCTCCTTCAGCTCGCCACCGAAATCAGGGAGTGGGACGATCCCCAGGCGCGTGAGTGGGAACAGGCTCTCCGACCGCTCGAGCGCGCTTCGGCCGCTCACATCAAGGCGTGGCTGCCCAAGCTCTCGCACCCGATCCGGATCGGCGAGCACAGCCAGACCGCCTTTGCCCTCGGTCTGATCCTCGATTGGGCGCGGACGACCGGGGACGACGAGATGAGGTCGCTCATCGAGAAACGCACCCGCGACTACTACCTCGCCGACCGCGATTGTCCTATGGCATACGAGCCGTCCGGGCAGGACTTCCTGTCACCCTGCCTGGCCGAGGCCGACCTGGTGCGCCGCGTTGTCTCGCGGACTGAATTCGCGGCGTGGTTGGGGGCGTTCCTGCCGAGACTGCCGCTCGACGGCTCGACGTCGTGGTTGCAGCCCGCGGTGGTGACCGACCCGGCCGACGGCAAGCTCGCTCACCTCGACGGCCTCAACCTGTCCCGGGCCTGGATGCTCGAGGGGATCGCTGCGGGCTTGCCAACTGCCGATCCGCGCGTCGCGACCCTGCGTGCCACGGCCGCCGCTCATCGCGATTCGGGACTGGCAGTGGTCACAGGTGCACACTACGAGAGCGGGCACTGGCTGGGCAGCTTCGCCGTCTACCTGGTCACCGGCCGCGGCCTCCCAAAAGCGCCCTGACGAAAAAGCCTGCCCCGCGTTCAGGGGCGCAGAGGTCTAAGGCGAGTTCAGAGTGAAGAGTGAAGAGTTGAAAGACCAAGAAACAACGCGGCACAATCGATCCCGGTTTTTGAACTCTTCACTCTTCACTCTCAACTCTTAACTTGCGTCTTAAGCGGCGAACCTTCGAACAGCCTCGCAGGAGCTACTGCCAGCGGAAGAGTCTCAGGGCCAGTGCGAAGCTCACCGCTCCCCACACCGCCATCACGGCAATGGCCTGCCAACTAGCCACGAGGGGCGCGCCGTCATTGATCACCGAACGCAGGGCATCGTTGAGGGCTGTCAGGGGCAGCGCACGGATGAAACGGTGCGCCGCCACGGGGAAGCGCTCGTACGAGAAGAAGGTGCCCGACACTAGCCACATCGGCAGCTGGACCAGGTTCATCCAGCCCGAAACGCCCTCGACCGTTCTTGGCCTTGCCGCCACGAGAAGGCCGATGCCCGCGAAGGTCAGCGATCCCAGCAACGAGATCATCACAAGGTCTAGGATCGAGCCCCGCACCTCCACGCCGAACAGCAACCAGCCGAACCCCACCACGACCACCACCTCGAGAACGAGGCCGACGAGCCGCGAGAACATGAACGAGAGCAGGTAGTGGGATCGCCGCATCGGGGTGGCGGCAAACCGCTTGAGGAGCTTGCGCGTTCGAGCCTGCACCACCGCGAACCCGAGCCCCCACATCCCGCTTCCCATCAGGTTGAGGCCGATGAGCCCCGGGATCAGGAAGTCGATGTACCGGTTGCCCGGCTGGGCAACCCGTTCCTCCCGCGAGTCCAAACGGTCGGGCCGCCCAAGGGCTCGCTGGAGCGCGTCGTCCACCGCGAGGCGGGCGGCACGTCCCTCGGGCCGAGTCGCGTCGTAGCGATACGTCACGGAAAGAGGCCGCCGGTCTTTCTCGGGCGAGCCCTCCACGACCACGTCAACTTTGCCGGACCGCAGTGCCCGCGTCGCCTCGGCTGAGGCGACGACCGACACCGTCAGGTCGGCCGTGCCTGTGAGCAGCGCGGCGAGCCGCTCAACCGCGGGATCCGTGCGCACAACCGCCACGCGCAGTTTCTCCACCGGCTTGGTCCGAAAAGCGATGCCGAGCGCGACCGCGAGGAGCACCGGAAAGATGAAGACCCAGAACACTGCCTCCGGCTCGCGGAGGAATTCCAGCAGTCGCGCACGCGTGAGTTCCACAAGCGGGTGGGGGCGCGGGATGGGAGGCCTACTCATCGCGCAGCGCCCTCCCCGTCATGCTCACAAAGACGTCTTCCAGCGTGGCCTGATGTGTGGCGAGGCTTTCGAGAACGACCTCCTGCCGTTCGATCTCTGCGAGGAGCGCCGGGAGCGCCTCTCCGATCCGGCGCACGCTTAGCTTCCAGGTGCCCTCGGTGCGAACGACGCTACTCACTCCGACCAGGCCGGTCATAACCTCGGGCGACAAATCCGGACGCACTCGAAACTCCACGATCTGCTCGGCCCCGAGCGACGCCACTAGGGCCGCAGGCCGGTCGAGCGCCAGGATCTTCCCGTGGTCCATGATCGCGACGCGGTCACAGAGCCGCGCCGCTTCCTCCATGTAGTGGGTCGTCAGGAGGACCGTACCGCCACGCGACCGGAACCGTTCCACAACCTCCCAGACCTTGAGGCGTGCCTGGGGGTCGAGCCCTGTCGTCGGCTCGTCCAGAAAGAGCAAATCCGGATCGCTGACCAGCGCACACGCCAGAGCGAGCCTCTGCTTCTGGCCACCCGACAGCTTGCCGACCCACGCGTGCCGTTTCTCCTCCAGTTCGACCGTTGCGATGATCTCGCCCAGCGGTCGGGACCGTGCGAAGAAGCTCGCAAAGAGCCGCAGTGTCTCCTCGACCGTGAGTTTCTCGCCGAGTTGCGTCTCCTGGAGCTGCACACCCAGACGCTCGCGCAGCGCATGCTCCGACCCGCTCCCCCAACGGGTGCCGAGCACCTCCACGATACCTTCGTCCGGTCGGGTCAGACCCTCGAGGATCTCCACCGTTGTGGTCTTCCCTGCACCGTTGGGCCCAAGCAGACCGAAGCACTCGCCCCGACGGACAGCAAGATCCACGCCTGCCAGAGCCACAACGTCCTCATATTGCTTGACGAGACCGACGCAGCGGGCGGCTACCCCGCCCGCCGACGACGGGTTCGGGAGAGGATCCGAAGGAGCCACGGGATGGAGTTTCATCGTTGTCCCCTCTTGGCAGCGTGTGCGCGCCCGGCGCACCGTCGGTCCAGAGACCTGCTATCAGGATACCGGGTTCACACCAGCGTTGCCCTTTTAGGACCACGGGGCTCGGACCACGGTCTTCCCGGCGGCGCGCCGGCCAAGTCGGTGAGACTCGCTTTGTAACCTGGATCACAGGGGGCGCCCTCAGATTGATGCCGGAGTCTTGCTGATGGCGACCTGTCCTTATACTGCAGACGAGAGGCATTCCGCAGACCCTCAGAAAGGGGCGCGGGAGGGAGGTTCGTGATGAGCCGCTCGATGGTCATGAGCACCGTGCTGTGCGTTTCTGCTGCCCTCCTCGGCGGAGTGCCGATCGCCGACGCCGCCGGTCCGCTGACGATCACCCCGAGTGCCAACCCCGTTCCGGCCGGGGTTGAAGTTTCGTTCCAGATCTCGCCCAAGGTGACCGTAGCCGGTGATTCGGTGACGTTTTCATTCGGTGACGGTACAACGGGATCGATCGACTTCGCGATGGCGTGTACGCTGTTCGGGGGGTGCGCCTCGATCGCGCATACGTATGCCGGAGCCGGCGTCTTCCTCGTGAGCGCGACCGGAACCGCCGGCGGTACAGCCGTCTCCGGCAGCGTGCAGGTCACGGTCACCACCGGCACCGCCGACAACGAACTCTTCGTGGGCACCGGAGCGCACAAGGTCGGGTTCAATAACGTCAACTGGAGAACCGACCTCGAGATCCAGAACCCAGGCCCGGGGAACGCCACATACGTCCTCGCTTTGTTGATCCGCGACGCCGACAACTCGAGTCCAGCGTTCCAGGCCCAGTTCACCCTCGATTGGGGCCGGACCGTGCGCTACACCGACGTTCTGGCGACCGTGTTCGGCTTGTCGGACGGCGCGGCAGCGCTGCGCGTCACCCCGATGAAAGGGACGATAATCGTGAACAGCCGGACGTACAACCAGCTCCCCTCGGGCACGTATGGCCAGTTCGTCCCAGCGATTCCCCGGTCGGAGGCGATCGCCTGGGGTCAGGACGCTCGTCTCATCGGTCTCTCGCACGACCCCTCGCTGGCCGCCGGCTACCGCACGAACATCGGCCTCGTGAACTTGAGCCCGGCGCCGATCACCGTGGAGGTCGACTTCTACCTCGGCGCCGGAGGGTTCCTCGGCACGCTCAGCTACGACCTGCTCCCCTTCGAGTTCATCCAGACCGACAAGGCTTTTGAGAAGGTCACGCAGGACAGGGTCGACGATGGCTACGTCTCGGTGAAGACCACAACGGGAGGCGCGAAGTTCCTCGCCTACGCCTCGGTCATCGACAACATCACCGGGGACCCCACGTACGTGCCGGCGATCATCCTCCCGTAACGCGGCCGTTACCGCAGCTCAACCGGCCTGCCGACGACCGGTCAACCTGAGAAGGCTCAGCTGGAAGCCGGAGGAACCGCAATGAAGCTGAGTCGATCGACGAACTTCGGGTTGACCGCTCGGGCCTCGGCGAGGACGGTCGCTGCTTCCTCCTTGGCACCCGACGCTTGCAGGGCTCGCGCCAAGACGACGCGGTTGATGATCTTCAGTATCCCCAAGGGGAGGCCACGGTACGACATCGACTGGTCGGCGAAGCGGAAGCGCTCTGCGGCCCTCGCGGGCTCCCCGCCGACGAGCAACCGTGCGCCCTCGATGTGCGCTACGAAAGCTTCGACGTAGCGCCTCCCCGGTTCGCTCGGCAACATCATCGCGAGGTTCTCGCGCGCGCCTTTTTCGACGGCGTCCGCCTCGGCACTACGATTCGTTCGGAGCGCGACCCAGATCTGCAGCGGGTCTTCTCCGCGCTTCATGTCGCCGCAGGAGGCCTGCTGCGCCCTCCACATCCCCTCCCAGTCACCCACAAAGAGGGGCGGCCAGACCGCGATCAGACACCGCATTCCCTTGTACATTGCCGACTTATCACCGCATGGGCTCGCGCTGTCGGCTCGCGCGAGCGCCTGCTTGGCCTCGTCCACCCGTCCGTCCATGAGCGCGAGCCGCACGAGGTGCTCGTACGAATCGCAGAAATCCGGTCGGATGCGCAGCGCTTCTTCCAGTTCCTTTCTTGCCTCGTCGTAGCGGCCCAGCAAGATGAACAGCTCCCCGAGCGAGTCATGCGGGTTGGCCTGATCCGGCGCTATGTACCGGTAGGTCTCGAACATCTTCTGGGCGTCGGCGAACCGGCCCTGTCCCATCTCCAGGTAGCCAAGTTCGTTGTAGGCCGAAACCCGATTCGGGGCGATTTCGACCAGGCGCATGAGCAGGCGGTGCGCCTCGGGCCAGTCCTGACGGGCCGTCGCGATGCCCGACTGCCTCTCGAGGGCGTATGGGTCATCGGGCTTCTTCGCCGCGTACGCGCTCAGGATCCTCTCGGCTGCCGCGGTGTCCTTCTTCAGCCCTGCGCCGGCGTACTGGAGCAAGAAGCGCTCACGGTCGGTGAGCTTCGCCAGGTCGGCTTGCTCGATGGCCTTCAGCAGTCTTGTCGAAGCCGGATCGCTGCTCGGGGAATCGATGGATCTCATCAAGAAGTACTTTGCCATGATGAAGTTAGGATCCAGTTCCGCGGCTCTTGCAAAGTGCGTGCGCGCCTCGGCGACGTAGTACTTCTCGCTGGTTCCGAGCCCCTTCTGGAACTCGGCGAGCGCTTCAGGCGACGAGGTGGTCCACTCCAGGCGCTTCGCCGTCAGCGCCATGACCGCCGCCGCGATCACGACAACGGTAAGTAACACACATGCAATCAGGACGTTGCGTCTCATTCGTCCTCCCAAGCCGAGCGCCGCGAGGGGACTCGCTTCCCGCCCAGGGACACATTGCCCGCACTGGTCATACGAACAAGCGGCTCAAGGGTTTTCACGGCCGCCGTACGCGCACTCAGGGATGGCTGAGAGTCAGCCGCCGGCGGAGGACGTGCGTTGCTTTCGGGACCGGCAGCTCGAGGCGCGAGGGGTGGTCCGGCCCCAGCAGCAGCGCCGGGTGTGCGACCACTCCCGCGGAGGGGTTGTTGAGGTCACCCCCGTCGTTGGGGTTGACCTCGAAACGCAGAGCGTTGGAGCCCGAAACGTCGATCCGGATCGCGTGTCCGGAGTTGAAGACCATCGCGGTGGACCACAGGTCCACGGTGATCTCGGTCGCGACCCCAGGTGTTAGGAAACACTCGCGGTCATCGCCGCACCGCATTCGGGCGCGTTGAATACCGTCGGTGACCAGCATGGAGCGCCCGTCCGGGTACACGTCGGTCAGACGTACGGCGAGGTCGAGGTCCGGCGTGTCGGGTCGGATCCAAACCGTGCATCGAACCCGACCGGTCACGGTCAGCGGCGCGTCGAGCGCGGGCGTGGTGAAGCTCAGTACGTCAGCCCGCGCCTCGATCTCTCGCTGGTCGTAGGGACCGGCCTCACTGGAGAGCTCCTGGCCGCCGATTGTTGACACCGGGTTGGCCGGGTCGGCAAGCAAACCCAGCTCGCCGGCCGCGGACACGACCGCCGTGAGGGCACGGGATGGATCGAGGAAGAAGGACTTCGGGTTTGTCAGGGGCGGCCAGTCAGGAAGATCGAGCCACGTGTTGCCAGGAGCGCCTTCCTCGCCCACGGCGCCCATCAGGTAGACCTGAACCATAGGCCACCGTTCGGCACCAGAAGCCTCTCCCTTGAGGCAGAGATCGAACCACTCGTGCACGACCGAGAAGATGTCGTCGACGAAGATCGAATTGGGGGGATAGGTGAACTGGCCGGCCATGTTTTGGAACGTGCCGTAGTGGGTCCAAGGGCCGATCACCAGCCTCTGCCTCCCGACCGCGTTGGGTCCTCCATGGTGCTGGAACTCGGTGAAAGCGTCGAGGCTCCCTTGCTGGAAGATGTCGTACCATCCCCCGATGTGCAACGTCGGCACGTTGACGGTGGCGACGTTCGGCAGCACCGCCCACGCCGCCCACCAGGAGTCCCACAGGCGGTGGGCCTTGAGCGGATCGAACAGATCGAGGGCGTTCTGGTCTTCAAGCCAGCCGTGCACAAGGGCGTATCGCAGCGCACCACCCTCATACACGGCGTGATGGTAGAAGTCCGGGGTGGCCACGATCGGCACCATGCACTTGAGCGCGGGCGGGGCGCCCGGCGACAGCGCGTACTGAGTCATCCCCAGCGCCGAAGCCCCGAACGTGCCGATGTTGCCGTTGCACCACCACTGCCGCGCGATCCACTCGATCGTTGCCCGTCCGTCGGGCCCTTCGTCGATGTAGCCGGTGTACTGCCCGCCCGAATTGCCGCGCCCGCGTTCATCCTGGCCGACGCAGGCATACCCCCAGAGGTTGAAGAGGTAGCATGCATCCCTGACGGTGTTCTCGCCTTTTCCGTATGGTGTGCGCTGGAGGATCACCGGCCATGGCCCGAAGCCGGCGCCAATCGGAAAGTACACGTCGGTGGCGAGGAGCGTGCCGTCAGGAGCTGGCACGGCCACGGAGAACGTCTGCGCTGCGGCTCCCGCGGCAATTGCCGACGCGAGGGCGGCCACAGCGAAACCGCGAAGAGATAGTCGCAAGGACACGTCACTCTCCTCACGGCATGGTACCCGATGGCAGATACCGCCTCGGGATGGAGCTAGAGTAGGAGTATCGGGAGGAAACCATGCTCACCTCGATTGCGCAGTTCAGCCAGATCTGGAAGAGCGAGAGCGATGCGACCGCTCGCGTCCTGGCGGCGCTCACCGATGCTTCCCTCGCCCAGCGAGTCACACCCCGCGACCGCTCCTTGGGTGACCTTGCGTGGCACCTCGCCACCTCGATTCCGGAGATGATGGCCTGGACAGGGCTCGTGGTGGCCGGAGGTGATCATCACGCACCACCGCCCGGCTCCGCCAGTGCCATTCGAGAGGCATACGTGCGGTCGGCGGCCTCGCTCCTGGAGCAGGTGAGTCGGAACTGGACCGACGAGACCCTCCAGGTCGAGGACGAGATGTACGGCGAGCACTGGCCGAGGGGGCTCACCCTGCAGGCCCTTGTCTTCCACGAGATCCACCATCGCGGCGCGATGACCGTGCTGATGCGGCAAGCCGGCCTCACGGTCCCGGGGATCTACGGGCCGAACCGCGAGGAGACAGAGAGAATGAAGGGGTGACTCCGCGGCCGCCCAGTGCGGTCCCTTTACACGGGAAGAGCAGCAGGTGGACTTCCAACGAGAGTTAAGCAAGAGCCTGATCGTCATGTTCTTGCCTCTGCTCCCGGCCACTTCGTCTGCTCGGCGGCGCGACTTGGTGAAGACTGCCCAGGGACTGCGGGTGTGGTATTTTTCACATTCCTGGAGGGCGCCGCCATGCGCGATGCCGTCGAGAAACTCTGGCCGGAGCTCGAATGGATCAAGGACAACGTCCTTCGAGAGAGGGTCACCGCGACCTGGATTCGGGCGTTGCAGCTCTCACTGCTGACCCCGGAGGACCTGCAGCAGATTCCGTTCACGCTGCTGGTTCCAAACTGTCCGGTGACGTTCATGGAGCACAAGCGGTGCGTCGTGCACATCGCGCGGCTGGCCGCCGAGTCGATGAATGAGTTCATGGGTCACGCGCTCCCGGTCGACATGGACACCGTCATCGCAGGCGCCATCCTTGCAGACGTCGGCAAGCTCCTCGAGTACGAGAAGGTCGACGGCAAGGCCCGCCAGAGCCAGCGCGGTTCGTACCTGCGGCACCCGTTCACCGGTGTAGCGCTGGCGATCGAGGCGGGCGTGCCGGACCGTGTCTGCCACATCATCGCCGCGCACGCCGACGAGGGGAACCTCGTCAAGCGCTCGACCGAGGCCTGCGTGGTCCACCACGCCGATTTCATGAGTTTCCTGCCGTTCAAGAACATGGCCAAATAGAAAGGGGCCCGGGTTCCGGGGACCGGGGTCCGCTTCCCCGCCGCTCTGGAACACCCTGGGCGCCCACGAGGGTGCAAGAATGACCGCAACCACTGCCAACGAGAAGATCACGGCCACGATGGCCCGCTGGGCCGCGAGCGTGAAGTTCGAGGACATCTCGCCGGATGCCCTCCGGGAGGCGAAGCGGTACCTGCTCGACTCGATCGGATGCGCCCTCGGGGGCTACCTCCAGCACGACGTGAAGATCGCACTGGAGGTCTTCGACGAGATCGGCGCCAAGGGACCCGCTACTATCATCGGCTCGGGCAGGAAGCTCGACGTCGTCTCGGCTGCCCTCCTCAACGCACTCATGGTGCGCGTGATGGACTACAACGACATTTACTGGAAGCAGGATCCCTCGCACCCGTCCGACATCATCCCCGCCGCGATCGCGGCGTGCGAGCGCGAGGGCACCGGCGGCCGCGAGCTCATGGTCGGAATCTGCATTGGCCACGAGTTCGAGCAGCGCCTGTGCGAGGCGGCGTTTCCCGGCATCCGCGAGCGCGGCTGGCACCACGCGACGCTCACGGCCTTCGTCTCCCCGATCGTCGCGGGGCGTCTTCTGCATTTGAGCTGGGAGAAGATCCAGCACGCCATCGGGATCGCGGCCAGCCACCACGCGACCCTCGGCGCCGTCACCGCGGGCAAGTTGACCATGATGAAGAACACGGTGGACCCGATGGCGACGCAGGCCGGCGTGTTCGCGGCGCTCCTTGCGGAGAAGGGGTACACGGGTCCCGAGCACGTCATCGACGGCAAGGAGGGGCTCGTCCACTGCTTCGGTCCCGAGTGGAAGCTCAACATCCTCACCGACGGGCTCGGGCAGTCGTGGCGGATCACCACGTGCGGGATGAAGGCGTTCCCGACCGAGGCGCTCACCCATGCGCCGATTTCTGCGGTGCTCGACATCGTGAGGAGCAACGACCTCAAGCCGGCGGATGTCGCGGAAGTTCACATCCGTTCTCTGCGAAAGGCTGCGGACATCCTCGCCGACCCCTCGAAGTACGACCCGCGCAGCAAGGAGACTGCGGACCACTCGCTGCCCTACGTGATCGCCGCCGCCATCGTGGACCGCAACGTCACCCCCGCCCAGTTCACCAACGCCAAGATCACGGATCCCGTGATCCGCGAGCAGCTCCACAAGGTAAAGGTGGTGGCCGACCCCGAGGTCGAGAAGCTCTTCCCCGCGCTGCAGCGCGTCATCGTGAGGGTGACAACCACCGATGGGCGGACATTCGACAAGCAGCTCGACTATCCGAAGGGCGACCCGCGCAATCCGCTGTCCGACGCGGAGATCGAGGCAAAGTTCGACGCTCTGGCCGAGCCCGTGCTCACCAAGGCGGGCAGAGCCGCCGTGAAGGACGCGGTTTGGAACCTCGAGAAGCTTGCATCGGTGACCGAGTTGATGGAGATACTCAAAGCAAGTTGACAGTCAACAGTTGACAGTCGACAGCTAGAGACTGTAAACCTCTCTGCTTCCGACTGTTGACTGTGAACTGTCAACTGTCGACTGCTGTTGTTGGGAGGAAGAAACCATGGGTCAGACTGTCGTCGAGAAGATCGCTCAGTCGCACATGTCCGAAGGACCGAACCGCCCCCTGCGCACCGGGGACTTCCTCTCGATCCGACCGCACCACGTGATGACTCACGACAACACATCGGCCGTGATGTCGAAGTTCAAAGGGATCGGCGCGTCGCGCATGGCCGACTCGACACAGCCGGTGTTCACGCTCGACCATGACATCCAAAACACGAGCGAGGAGAATCTCGGCAAGTACCGCAAGATCGAGGCCTTCGCCCGAGAGCACGGCGTCGACTTCTACCCCGCCGGCGCCGGCATCGGTCACCAGATCATGTGCGAGCAGGGGTACGTGGTGCCGGGCTCCTTCGTCGTCGCCTCCGACTCCCATTCCAATATGTACGGCGCGCTCGGCGCGGTGGGCACGCCCGTCGTCCGCACCGATGCGGCGGCGATCTGGGCGACCGGAACGTTCTGGTGGTCGGTTCCGCGCACCGTGCAGGTCGTCCTCGAAGGCGCCCTCCGGCCCGGCGTGACCGGCAAGGACGTGATCATCACACTGTGCGGCCTGTACAACAGGGAGGAAGTCCTCAACGCCGCCGTCGAGTTCTCCGGTGAAGGTGTGGCCTCCCTGTCAATGGACTCCCGCATGGCGATAGCGAACATGTCCACCGAGTGGGGGGCGCTCGTCGGCTGGTTTCCCGTGGACGCGACGACGATCGAATGGCTCAACTCGCGCCGCCAGCACCTCGCCGCGCGCGGCGTCGAGCGGTTCACGTCGGACGACATCAAGCGGTGGGCGAACCGGCCGCCGGCGCCGGACCCCGACGCCGCCTACGCGGCCCGCATCGAGATGGACCTCGGCGAGGTCACGCCGCACGTCTCCGGTCCGGACACCGTGTTCGTCATGCAGCCGCTGGCGGAGATCGCCCCGAAGAAGGTCTCCGTTCAGAAAGCGTATCTCCTGTCGTGCGTCAACTCGCGTGCCGACGACCTCGCGGAAGCCGCCGCAGTGCTCGCGGGGAAGAGGATCGCCCCGACGGTCAAGTTCTACCTTGCGGCCGCCAGCAAGGAGATCCAGGAAGGCGCCGAGCGGTCAGGAGTGTGGAAGACGATCGTCGACGCCGGCGCCATCGCCCTGCCGCCGGCGTGTGGCGCGTGCATCGGCCTCGGCACCGGTCTGCTCGAGCCGGGCGAGGTCGGGATCTCCGCCACCAACCGCAACTTCAAAGGCCGCATGGGTTCCCGCGACGCCAAGTGCTACCTCGCGAGCCCGGCCGTGGTGGCCGCCTCCGCGGTTGCCGGCTTCATCGCGGCCCCGCAGGAATGGGATCTCGTCGCCCCCGCGAAGCGCTGGACCGCGCTCGCGGAACCCGCGGCGAAGGCCGAAAAGGTCGAGATCCTCGAGGGATTCCCGCCCAGGCTCGTCGGCCGCCTCGCGTTCCTTCCGCAGGACAACCTCAACACGGACGGAATCTACGGGAAGGACTACACCTACCGCGAGGACATGACGCGAGAGATGATGGCCAAGGTCGTCATGGAGAACTACGACCCCGAGTTCGCCGCCCGCGCCCAGGCCGGGGACGTTGTGGTCGGCGGGTTCAACTTCGGCACCGGCTCCTCGCGCGAGCAGGCCGTGACAGCGCTGCAAGCCAAGGGGATCCCGCTCGTCATCGCCGGCAGCTTCTCCCAGACCTACCTTCGGAACGCATTCAACAACGGGTTCCTCTGCATCGAGACCCCGGCGCTGGTCCGGCACCTGAGGGAGGTCTTCGCCGCCGAGCTCGCCACGAAGCAACGCACGGTCATCCCGGGCGACGAAGTCGCGATCGATTTCACTACCTCGACGCTCACCTACCGTGGCAGGAGCTTCGTCTTTCCCGCGCTCGGCTCGGTGCCGCAGTCGCTGGTGATCGTAGGCGGCGTTGAGAACCTGGTCCGAAAGCAGCTCGCAAAATAGGCGGCGCGGCGCTCAGTCGGTGAGTGCCTCTTGCACGACGGCGGAGGGGTGGTCCTTTCCGAACTCGCCTTCCCAGCGCGCCACGACCACCGTGGCGAGGCAGTTGCCGAGGACGTTGGTCGAGGTGCGCGCCATGTCCATCAGTTCGTCGATTCCGAGAATGATGAAGATCGGCTCGACTGGCAGGTGGAACGAGGCGGCCGTCCCGAGCAGGATGACGAGCGACGCCCGCGGGACACCCGCCACGCCCTTGCTGGTGAGCATCAGGGTGAAGACCATCAGGAGTTGCTGGCCGAACCCCATGTGAATCCCTGCCGCCTGGGCGACGAACACCGAGGCGAGCGAAAGGTAGAGCGTGGTGCCGTCGAGGTTGAAACTGTACCCCGTCGGCATCACGAACGCGACGATCTTTCGCGGCACGCCGATCGCCTCCATGGCCTCCATCGCGCGCGGCAGCGCCGCCTCCGATGACGTCGTCGCGAACGCCAGCGACACCGGCTCGGCCACGGCGGCGATGAACCTCCGGATCGGCACGCGAGCGATGAGCGCAACGGGAAGGAACACGACCAGGATGAACACAATTAGGGCGAGGTAGAGCGTCGCCAGCAGCTTGGCCAGGTTCACCAGGATTCCGAGGCCCATGTGGCCGACGGTGTACGCGATCGCGGCGCCCACTCCAATCGGCGCGAACAGCATGACGATGTTGGTGAACTTGAACATCGTTTCGGCCAGGCTCTCCGCGAGCGAGAGCATGGGCCGGCGCTTGGCCTCCGGGAGCATCGCCAGGGCGACCCCGAAAAGCAGCGAGAACACGACCACCTGGAGGACCTCGCCCTCGGCGACCGACTTCGCGATGTTCTCCGGAAAGATGTGCTGGATGATCTCGGAGGCGTTCTTCTGGACCGCCTTGATCTCCTCGGTCTTCGGCGCCGGGGGCAGTTTGATCCCGCGGCCGGCCTGCGACAGGTTGATCGCGGCGAGGCCTATGAAGAGCGCGATGGTCGTGACGATCTCGAAGTAGACGAGCGCCTTCACGCCCATCCGGCCGACCTGCTTGAGGTCCGAGTGCCCGGCGACGCCCACCACCAGCGTCGCGAACAGAAGGGGGGCGATGATCGTCTTGATCATTCGCAGGAACACTAGGGAGAGCGTCCGCAGGTTGACCGCCACCGCCGGCAGGTCGTGGCCGATTTCGGCGCCCACCACCATGCTGACGAGGATCCACGTCGTCAGCGACCGGCGCTTCAGGCCGTAGGAGACGAGACCCGCGATCGCGAGCCACCGCGAGGCCAGCAGGATCTCCGACGGGACGTCGATGAGGCCGATGGCCGCGACCACACCCAGCACAGCCGCCAGTGTGAGCGTCGCGAGCAGGAACAGGACGGTCCTGGTTTTCAGTCGCTGCATGCGCTCTCCACCTCTCGCACAACCCCTCCACACCGAGCGTGATGCTCCGCTAGTGTAGTTGGAAACCCCGCGCTGGGCGCCGGCGCGCCCAATCGATCCGAAGCCGCGTTCAGCACGGGCTGCATGCAGTCGCGCCACAGCGTCGGCTCCGTGCTCTGCCTTGGTTTTCCACCGGCTGACAGTCGCCAAGCCCCGGAGCGAGCTGAGAACAGACAGACCTGGTCGGGACGCGTGCCACGACCCGACCAGGCACCGAAGTGACCCAACTCGAGGGCTCTACTTCTTGCTATCCGTGTCCAGCTTGGAACGGTCAAGCAGGAACGAGATCGTAACGGTGAGAACGGCGTCCACCGGCCTGCCGCTTGCGTCCTTCGCCGGCTCATAGCGCCACTGGTCGACCGCCTCGATCGCCGCCTCGGTAAGTCCCATTGGCTCTGAGCGAAAGGCCCTGAGGTCGTGCACCACCCCATCGGTACCGATCCTCGCCCTCAGGATCACGACCCCGTCGATGCCGCCCTTACGGGCTTCCGGCGGGTAGACAGGTTGAACTCTGTGAATCAGCTTTGGCATGACGTCGGGTGGATTGACTTCGGACTTCGGATACGCCTTCAACGGTTCGAGGACGACAAATAGGTACGGTGCAGCCTCTCCGTCCAGGCTCGCGGCGATTGCACGCTCGCCGCGCGGCACGCTGATTTTCGGCTCGGCGAGGATCTTCCCAGCGTGCGCGATGATCACGCCATACGTTGCGACCGACTCGTTGAAACCCAGCAGAGTCGCGCGGACGCTGGCATCTCCAGCGAAGCTCGGAACCGTGGTCTCCACCCCGGGCTTCATCGGGACGATCAAGGAGTTCGTGATTGCGAGATCGCCGAGCCGGTACGTGTCCTTGAGCCGTTTCATCAGGTCAAGCATGTTGGTGGCGTCCTGCTCGGGGCTCAATCCCGGCATCACCACGGTGCCGGGCACCACGAGAATGGCTTCGGCCTGGCCCGAAGCCGGCGCCGGGCTGCCCGCCAGCACACGGAAGAACGTGAGAACGCCCTCCGTCTCGATCACCGCTGCGTCCGACGAAATCCCTCCGATAGACAGCAACACAACAGCCATCGAAACAACACGCACGAGACGCGTCATGACACACCTCCCTTGTCCGGTTCGCCCGGACGCAGCGCGAAGTAGACGGTCGTTCTGTCGTCGAGTTGCCAGACAACGATGTTTCGATCAAGTGGGGGTGGGCAGTTCCACGCGATGCTCCCTTTTACCTCGCCAGCCGGACGAGGCGACCCCCGCCACACCGCCACTACCAGCACCACCACCAACGCGGCCGCGGCGGCGAGCCGCAGCCACGGCACGGGCCGCGAAACCTCCGGCAGGCGCGCCAGGACTCGCGTCCGGGCGATACTCGTTGGGAGGTTTGGGGAACGCCGGCTCCACTCGCGAAGCCGATCCTCGAACGACATCACCAGATCATCACGGTCTGGATCTCTCATGACGTGCCTCCACGAACGATGCGGGCGACGCCCGCCCGCGCCCGCCTCCTGTGCGCCCGGACCGACGCTGGTGTGATGCCGAGAATCCGGGCGATCTCGGCATCCGTCATCCCCTCCACCGCAGTGAGGTGAAGGACGGCGCTCTGGCGCGGCGCGAGGCGGGCAAGCACCTGCCATGCGCTGACCGAAACCTCGGGATCGCACCACCGAGAAGGCTCAGGGACGGCGTCGAGGGAAACCCGCCCCCGCTGCCGCCGGCTCGCGCGCAGGCAGCGCCGGAAGACGATGCGGCTCACCCATGGACCGAAACTCTGCGGATCGGACAGCCTTGCCAGACGTGTCCAGGCCACCACCAGGGAGTCCTGGACCACGTCCTCGGCCTCCGCGTCCCCGACCACCGAGCGGGCCAGGCGCACGAGACGGTCCCAGTGGCTCTCGACCAGGACCCCGAATGCGTCCCTGTCCCCTTCGAGGGCGGTCCGCACCAGATCAGCGGTGGTCGTGTCCACGCCCACTAGAGCCACACGAAGGACCGTTTCGTGTACATCCACCCGCTCCGCAGCGACGAGGGGTTCTCAGCTCGGTTCGCCGACCAGCAACTCTGGCCGGAGCGTTCCTTCCGCGACCCACTCCGCCGGGCCCGAGAACCGAATCGGGCAGTCCGGCGGGACGCCCAGCGGTTCGACCGTCAGAACCCGGTTCGATGCGGTCTGCACCAGCACCGGAGCGGCGACCCACCCATCGGCGAGCCCAACCAGAGCTGCGGCCACGTCGCCGGATCCGCACGAGAGGGTTTCGTCCTCGACCCCACGCTCCCAGGAGCGCACAGCCAGTTTGCGGGGCCCAGTCACGAAAGCAAAACTCACGTTGGCCCCGCCGGCTGGGAGCTCCGGGTGAGCGCGAAGCGCAGGGGCGAGCGGCGCGAGAGACCGCTGCCAGAAGTCCGGCCAATCCACACGCACGATCAGGTGCGGAACCCCTACGAGAAGGAATCGCCCACGGGCCGTTCCGCCGGGGACTGCCAGTTCCTGCCATGGCCGCACGCCATCCGGCGCCGGAAGACGCAACGTGATCCCCCCCCCATCCTCGACAACTGCCGGGATGGCGGCGTAGCCGGTCTTGAGGACCATCTCGCGCCATCCCCACGCTGCCGCGATGAAGCTCGCCGCACAGCGCGTGCCGTTTGCGCAGAAGTCGGCCTCGGAGCCGTCGCTGTTCCAGTAGTCGACACGGGCGGTCGATGCACCTGTGGGAGTCACTACGAGAATCCCGTCGGCGCCCAGGCCGAAACGGCGGTGGCAGAGGCGTGGCGCGGCGGTCCGGAGCTTGCCGGCCAGATCCGGCTCCGAACGTCCATCGAAGAGAAGGAAGTCGTTGCCGGCACCGTGGAGCTTGGCAAATCTCACGTCCCTGCTCGCACCTTGCAGTACACGGCGTCGGACTGGTTCCCGGCTGGGTCCATGGCCTTGACTGCATACTCCACCTCACCTGAAGGAGGCGACGTGTCCGCGTATTCGGTCCCTTTGAAGGCCTCCTCCATGTGTTCCCACCCTCCGTTGCCGACCCGCCGGAAGACCTTGTATCGGGTGTCCGGCTCTGGTGACGCGTCCCAGCGCAGGCGAACGAGACCCGGCTCCGGCAGACAAAGGAACGATGTCACTAAAGGCGGGGGGTAGATGTCCGGATACGGAACTTCGACCTCCGGCGTAGGCGGACTGACAGTCGCGGCCGTGGTCTTGACGATGGAGCGCACCCTATACCACCAGGTCTGCCCCTGCTCGGCCTTCGTGTCGAGGAAGCCCGGCTGGTCGATCCCGATCGGTTGCAGGACCTCCCATGCCACGCTTTTCGAGACCCGACGCTCCACAACGTACTCAACGCCAGGGACGACATCCCACGACAGCGCGATGCCGTCCGCACGCGGCTCGGCGACGAGGCACGTGGGAGTTGCAGGCACCGGCTGCGGCTGCCAGGTCAAGAAGTTCGAAAGGGCCGAGGACGTGCCGTCCTTCCGGCGCGATCGGACGGCGTACCAAAGCGTCGGCGGTGAGGTCCCCGGTGAGACCCCGGGCAGTTTCTCCCGATAGGTCAATGACCTACCACGCGTCGCCGCCTGCAGCGTTTCCCCTTCGAGGCGTGCGACCAGTTTGCCGCGCCCGAGCATGAGCTGTCGCCGCAGGTCCTGACCGTTCGGACCGCTGCCGACCTGCTCCTGACCTGGAGCCAACTGGAGTTGCCAAACCTCCACCCGGGTCAGATCGTTGAGCGGCCGACCGCCTCGGGTGAGCTGCGGGTACGCCCAGGTCAGGATGATATCGGTCCCGTCCTGATAGCCCCAGAGGTCGGTGGTCGTTTCCGGCACCTCGATGATGGGGGGAAGCGGCACGGACTTCCGGCCGCACGCGGGAAGTAGTACTGCAACGGCCAGCAGGATCAGCGTCCGGACGGTTCGCATTGGGTGTCAACTGTAGCAAATGGACGCTGGAGATGTGAGGGTCGCAGCCGCAGAGGAGCGGAAGGCGTTCTTTCTCTTCTGCTCTCCGCCTCTACTGCCGCCTACAGCACGTATCGAGCAAGGTCCTCGCGCCCGAGGAGAGGCGCCAGCGTCCCCTTCACCGTGCCGGCGTCCACGACAACATGGGTGCCCTGGCGCTCGGGGGCGGTGAACGAGATTTCCTCAAGCACGCGTTCGATAACCGTCGTGAGGCGGCGAGCACCAATGTTCTCGCCGCTCCGGTTCAGTTCGGCGGCGACCCGGGCGAGCTCGGCAACGCCGTCCGGCGTGATCTCAAGCTCGACTCCCTCGGCATTGAGTAGCGCCTGATGCTGCTTCAACAGGGCATGCTCCGGCTCGGTGAGGATGCGCAGGAGATCCCCCTCGGAGAGCGCGTCGAGCTGGACTCGGACCGGAAACCGGCCCTGCAACTCTGGGATGAGGTCGGAGGGTTTGGCCACGTGGAACGCTCCTGCCGCGATGAACAGCACATGGTCGCTGGATACCTGACCGTAACGCGTGTTGACCGTGGTCCCCTCGACGAGGGGCAAGAGATCACGTTGCACCCCTTCGCGCGAGACGTCAGGTCCTGCGCCGGACGCGTTCCGCGAAGCGATCTTGTCGATCTCATCGAGGAAGACGATCCCGCTCTCCTGGGCCCTTTCAACGCCCTCCCGCTCTGCGGACTCGCGGTCCACCAGACGTTCGACCTCCTCGGCCTCCAGGATCTTGCGGGCCTCACGGACCGTGACCCGACGCCGTTCCCGCTTGGAGAACACGCCTCCGAGGGCATCACGCAAGTTCATCTCAAGGCTCTCCATTCCCTGACCGCCGAAGAGGTTGAGGACCGGCGCGCGGCTCTGCGCGACCTCCACATCCACTTCCCGCTCCTCGAGCGATCCCTCGCGCACCAGCCGACGCAGGGCGCGTCTCGATTCCTCACGGGTCTCCGGTGCCGCTGTTGGCAGCAGCAGGTCGACGATCCGATCTTCCGCGGCCCGCTGGGCCGCAACGCGAACCGACACCGCGCGCTCCTCGCGAACCGTGGCGACCGCAGCTTCCACCAGGTCGCGCATGATGGAGTCAACATCCCGTCCGACGTAGCCAACCTCGGTGAACTTGGAGGCCTCGACCTTGATGAACGGCGCATTGGCAAGCCGCGCGAGGCGGCGCGCGATCTCGGTCTTGCCGACGCCGGTCGGCCCGATCAAGATGATGTTGGCCGGGACCACTTCGCGGCGAAGTTCCGCTGACAGCTGTCGGCGACGCCAGCGGTTCCGCAAAGCGATCGCCACCGAGCGCTTCGCCGCCCCCTGCCCAACGATGTAGCGGTCGAGTTCGGCTACCACCTCCCTCGGCGTATACGCCGGCGCGCTCACGGGACCACCTCCACCGTGATGTGGTCGTTGGTGTAGAGGTCGATCCCTGCGGCGATGAGAAGCGCCTCACGCGCGACCTCCGCGGCTTCGAGGCTCGAGTGGGCGATCAGAGCTCGCGCCGCTCCGAGCGCCACGGGCCCGCCGGAGCCGATCGCCAGCACGCCGTCGTCAGGGACGATGACCTCGCCCGATCCGGAAAGGAGCAAGAGGTGTTCGCGGTCGGCGACGACCATCATCGCCTCGAGGTGGCGGAGGGCGCGGTCGGTGCGCCAGTCGCGCGCTAGCTCCACCGCGGCCCGCTCCAGGTTGCCGGCAAACTCCTCGAACTTGGCCTCGAAGCGGGTGAACAGCGCGAGCGCGTCCGCCACCGAGCCCGCGAAGCCCGCCAGGACCCGACCGCCGCCCAGACGCCGAAGCTTGGTCGCCCCGTGCTTTAGGACCGTGTTCCCGAGCGTGACCTGACCGTCGCACGCCATCGCGGTAACGCCGTCCCGGCGTATAGCGCAGATGGTTGTGTGATGCCAACGGATGCGCATGGACCACCTCCCGCTTCAGACTATAGTCGCCAAACCTCCCTACTCGGTTGCGCGTATCCTATACCAGCCGGCGTCCCGCCGGTGCCTATGCCGACCGGAGAGCTCGCGGCCCTCGCCACCGCCCTGCTATGGGCATTTACCGGCCTCTTTTTTGCGGAAGCCGCGCGCCGGATTGGGGCTTTTCGCGTCAACCTCCTGCGTCTGCCCCTGGCTCTCGCACTGCTCACCGCCACCATGGTTCTCGCCGGTCCGGCCTTCGCCACGGTCAACCGCCAGCGGCTCTTCTTCCTTGCCCTGAGCGGCATCGTCGGTCTCGTGATCGGAGATCTTGCTTTGTTCGAGGCACTGCGGCGCATCGGGGCAAGACTGTCACTGCTCGTTATGGCCATGGCACCGGTTTTTGCCTCATTGGCAGGCTTGGTGCTGCTCAAGGAGCACCCCGGCCGCACGGCGCTATTGGGGATTGTAACCACCCTTGCAGGGGTGTCGTGGGTGGTGGGTGAGCGCAAGGCGGGAGAGGTGAACGGCCGTCGGGAGATTACTGGCGTCGCGCTGGCGCTCGTGGGCGCCGTGTGCCAGGGGGTGGGATTTGTGCTGGCAAAGATCGGCATGGCGGGGGAGATGCCAGCGCTCACCGCAACCTGGGTCCGGATGGCTGCCGCCACGTCGTTGATCTGGACGCTCACGGCATTCACAGGCCGCGTGTACGCCCTCGACGTGCCCGGGTCGGTGCGGCGTGCGTGGCCCTTCCTCCTGGGCGGGGCTGTGTTCGGCCCCTTCCTCGGAGTCTGGATGTCGCTCGTGGCCGCCCGCTTTACCGACGTGGGGATCGCAGCAACCCTAATGGCGACCACCCCCGTGCTCGTGATCCCGCTTCTGATGGCCACGGAACGCTACCGGCCGACAGCTCGCGCGCTCACCGGCACCGCAGTCACGTTCGTCGGCATCGCCTTGCTCTTCTCGAACTGAGCACGTCGGCCGACGACGCCCGACCTGCCGTCCTTCAGGCCTTCGGATGCGCCTTGTTGTAGGTGTCCATCAGGTGAGCGAAGTCGAGGTGCGTGTAGCGCTGCGTGGTGGACAGCGACGCGTGGCCGAGCAGCTCCTGGATCGCCCGCAGGTCCATCCCTGCCTCCAGAAGGTGGGTGGCGAACGCGTGGCGTAGCGTGTGGGGGTGGATGTGGGTCGCCATCGCCACGCGGAACACCGCGGCTTCGAGGATTCGGCGTAGCGAACGGTCCGACAACCTCCCACCGCGCTGGTTGACGAAGAGCGGCTCGCCGGACGGCAGCTCTCGGCCGTGCGAGCGCCACGCCGCACGGTCGGGGAGGTACGCCCGCAAGGCACGCTCGGCCTCGCGGCCGAACGGGACGAGGCGCTCCTTGCCGCCCTTGCCCTGCACCCGGGCGAGCCGCCGGGTCAAGTCCACGTCATCGAGGTCGAGCCCTACCAGCTCGCTCGCGCGCACCCCGGATCCGTAGAGCAGCTCGAGTGCCGCCCGGTCGCGTCGTCCCGCGGGGTCCTGCGGTAGTGCCTCGAGCAGCTCAGCGAGTTGGGGCGCCGTCACCACCTCCGGCAGCTTCTTTGGGGCTCGCGGAGTCGGCACAACCTTGGCAGGGTTGGTCTGCACCTCACCTTCGCGGCCCAGGAACCGGAAGTACGTCCGCAGCGCGGCGAGCGCCCGCTGCGTCGAGACCCGGGCCAGTTTCCTGCCGTGCAGGTGCGCAAGGTAGGCGCGGATGACGTTCGCGCTCACGCCGCGCGGATCGGCGCACCCCATCTCGCCGCCCGCGAAGGCGACGAACTGTGAAATCTCGCGCTCGTACGCCCGCAGCGTGTTGGGCGAGAGGTTGCGTTCGTCGCGCACGTAGGCGGTGAACTCGTCGAGACGCCAGGGCACGCCGGCATTGTAGCCTCCGGCTTGACCGGTCGCGGCGATACCCGATAATGGCCCGAGCCTCGCCGCTGCGGGGTCGCCACTCGCCATGTGCGGAATCGCCGCCATCTGCAGCTTCGATACCCGCGGACCCGCCGTGGATCGGGAGGAGCTCCTCCGGATTCGTGACTCGATGGCCTCCCGCGGGCCTGACGGATGCGGCGAGTGGTTCTCTCCCGACGGCCGCGTGGGCCTTGGCCACCGCCGCCTCGCCATCATCGACCTCTCCGATACGGGCGCCCAGCCGATGGTCAGCGCGGATGGCACGAGAGTCATCGTCTTCAACGGCGAGATCTACAACTACCACGAGCTGCGGTCGCTGCTGCCGGACGGGGGCACGGGTCTGCGCAGCACGTCCGACACCGAGGTGCTCCTCGAGCTGTACGCCGTCTTGGGTACCGAGATGCTCCCGCGCCTCCTCGGGATGTTCGCCTTCGCGCTGTACGACATCAGGGCCGGGAGAACGCTCCTCGCGCGCGATCTCTACGGCGTCAAGCCGCTGTACTACACCGTGGGATCCGGCTCCGTGCGGATCGCATCCCAAGTAAAAGCCCTGCTGGCAGGCGGTCGGGTTTCGCACCGCCAGGACCCGGCCGGTGTGGTCGGCTTCTTCCTGCGCGGCTCCGTACCGGAACCGTTCACGCTCTACGAGGCGATCCGGGCGCTCCCGGCGGGCAGTTACGCGTGGGTCGACGGGCGTGGGGTGGCGGAGCCGCAGGCGTACGCCTCCATCGCGGAGATCCTCACCGAGGCCGTGCGCGATCCGGCCAGGGTATCCGAAGAGGAACGGGTCGAGCGGATGCGGCAGGCGTTTCTCGATTCGGTCCGTTACCACCTCGTCTCGGACGTGCGGGTCGGCGCGTTCCTCTCGTCCGGACGCGACTCGACCTCGATCATCGGCCTCGCCCGCGACGCGGGCGCCGCCGATCTGAAGACGGTGACGCTCGCTTTCACCGAGTACCAGGGCACGGTCCGCGACGAGGCACCGCTCGCGGAAGAGGTCGCCCGCTACTACGGCACCGACCACACGACGCGGCTGATCTCAAAGGACGAGTTTCAGCGGGAGTTCCCAAAGGTCATCGAGGCGATGGACCAACCTACGGTGGACGCGGTCAACTCGTACTTCGTGAGCCGCGCCGTGGCGGAAGTCGGAATCAAGGTGGCGCTCTCCGGCACGGGTGGCGACGAGCTCCTCGGCGGCTACTTCACGTCCTGGAAGGTGCCACTCGCTGTGCGTATGTGGGGCATCCCGTCTCGCGTCCCGTTCCTCGGGGACGCGGTTCTGGCGGCGTACAGGGCGCTCGCCCCGAGGCGCAGTGCACGCGTGAGCCCGAAGAGCGGAGCCGTCATCAAGTACAGCCGTGACTACCCGAACGCGTACTTCGTGCTGCGCGCGATGTTCATGCCGTGGGAGCTCGGCGAGATCCTCGGCGAGGAGGTCGCACGGGAGGGGATGCGACGGCTCGACCCGGTCGCGCTGTTCGCTCGAGGCCTCGATCCCGATCCGGGCAGGGCGTTCGAGAGGGTCGTGGCGCTCGACTCGCGCTTTTACATGAAGGACCAACTCCTGCGCGACATCGACTGGGCAAGCATGGCGCACTCGCTCGAGGTGCGGGTGCCGCTGGTCGAGGCTCACCTTCTGCGCGCGGTGGCGCCGCTGCTGGTGCACGCACGCGGCGACCGCAAGCGCTACCTGCCCGCGAGTCCCTCCAAGCCTCTGCCGCGCGCCGTTTTCACCCGCCCGAAGACGGGCTTCTCCGTCCCGCTCAGGCAGTGGGTGCTCGGCGACAAGCCCGGCTCGAAGGGGAGCGACTTTGCGATGCGGGGGTGGGCCCGGCGGCTCTACGACACCGCGTTCCGACCAGAAGGAGGGATCTGAACCTGCCGAGGCTCTTTGCCTTCAACAAGCCGCGCAGGGTCGTCGTTTCGCGGGTCCAAGAGGGTGGCGCGAACACCGTTTTTGATCTCCTGCCCGCCGACTACCGCGACTGGTTTGCGGTTGGTCGCCTCGACAGGGACTCCGAAGGGCTGCTCCTGTTCTGCGACGACTCCCGATTCGCGCAGCGCCTGATGGACCCGGGAGCCGTCGCCAAGACCTACCTTGTGGCCGTCGAGGGCTTCCCAGGTGACCAGGATTTGGAAGGGATGCGCCGCGGCGGATTCCTGATCAAAGGGCAGCCGGTGCTCCCCGTCGAGGTGCGCCACCTCGGCAAGGCGCCCCGCGGCGGAACCCGATTCGAGGTTGTGCTCCACGAGGGGCGCAACCGCGAGATCCGGCGTCTGTTCCTCGCGGCGGGGTTCAAGGTCAGGCGACTTGTCCGGACCGCGGTCGGTCCCGTCGAACTTGGCGATCTTTACCAGGGCGAGGGGCGTGAGCTCACTGCCTCCGAAGTTGCCGCACTCCGCAGGCTCGCAGCGCCCTGAACCGGAGGTCCTTCTCACCGAACGGCCGGCCGCCCGGCGGGCGGCCGCTACGACCGACCAACGGCCACGCTTCATCCGTCCCCTACGCCCGGTGCCCGAGAAGGTCGGGGGAAATGACAGGGACCACCCATCCGACCGCGGCGCGCCACACGGCGATTGCCTCGAGTGCAGCGGCCGCAGCGGCCTTGCGGCGTTGACCCTTCTCCCGCGGCAGCTCGACCATCGGTTCGCTCATCAGCCCCCAGGCCGCGTTGGCGGGCTGAAACCGGTGCGGCGGGCGTTCGGTGAGGTGGCGCACGAGCCCGCCGTGTGCGGTCCACGGCGGGGGGGGCCCAAGCTCCAGCCCACGCAGCTCGGATGCGAGCGACAACCCGGCCAGGAGGCCCATCGCCGCAGATTCGACGTACCCCTCAACGCCGGTGAGCTGTCCGGCGAGGCGCACCGAGGGTCGGACCTTCAGGCGGAGCTGCGCGTCGAGGTGCTTCGGGGCGCAAATGAACGTGTTGCGGTGGATCATGCCGAGCCGCACGAAGCGAGCGTTCTCGAGGCCTGGGATCGTGCGGAACACCTGTTGCTGCGAAGCGAACGTCATCCGGGTCTGGAAGCCCACGAGGTTCCAATGCGACGCGGCCAGGTCGTCGCGACGGAGCTGAACCACGGCGTACGCGTGACGCCCAGTGGCAGGGTCCGGCAACCCCACCGGCTTCATCGGACCGTACCGGAGGGTGTCGATCCCCCGGTCGGCCATCACCTCGATCGGCAGGCATCCTTCGAAGTACGGGACGTCGCGCTCGAACTCCCTCTCGGGAACCTTGTCCGCGGCACGCAGAGCGTCCACGAACCTCAAATACGCCTCGCGGTCCATCGGCGCGTTGAGGTAGTCGTCCCCGCCCTTGCCGTAGCGCGACGCGCGGAACAGTCTTCCCATCTCCAGCGAGTCCGCAGCGACGACTGGAGCGATCGCGTCGAAGAAGGAGAGCGAGCCCTCGCCAAGCAGAGTCGAGAGCGATTCGAGGAGGGCGGGTGCCGTGAGAGGACCGGATGCGATGATCGCAGGGCCGTCGGGCACCGCGCGCACCTCCTCCCGCGCGACCGTGATCAACGGGTGGCTCCCGATCGCCCCCTGGACGCCAGCGGCAAACACCTCGCGGTCGACCGCCAGTGCGTCCCCCGCGGGGAGAGCGGCGACCCTTGCGGCAGCCAGGATCACCGAGCCTATTGATTGCATCTCCCGCTTGAGCAGACCGACGGCGTTCTCGGGGTTGTCTGAGCGCAGGGAGTTTGAGCACACGAGCTCAGCGAGGTCGCCGGTACGGTGCGCGGGCGTCGATACGCCTGGGCGCATCTCGAACAGGCGCACGGCCACGCCTGCCGAGGCAAGCTGCCAAGCAGCCTCGCACCCTGCCAGACCGCCACCAACCACCGTCACGGGCTCAGTCACTTCGTGCGCGGTTTTCGCCCCTTCGCGGGCTTGCGAGCCGTGACCTTCGGGGGCCGGATCGCGGCGGGCTTCGCATTCCCTTCCGCGGCCGCTGCCGGCTGGGCGTCGCCGGTGGTCGGCTCGCCTTCGGCCGGACCGCGGAACCCGCACTCGTCCTTCGCGCATACCCACTCGACGCCGCGCCGCACCGTCTTCTTCTCCATCACGAAGGGAGCCCCGCACGATGGGCAGGGGTGGAGCACCGGCTTGACCGGCAGCGTGAACGAGCACTTTGGGTAGCGGTTGCACCCCCAGAAGGAGCGTCCACGCCGGGAGCGCTTCTCGACGATTTCGCCTTCACCGCACTCGGGGCAGGTCACGCCGCTGGGCGTGTTGGGGCTGGCCTTGCCGGTGACGAGCTTGCGAATCCCCTTGCACTCGGGGTAGCGCGAGCAAGCCCAGAACTGCCCGAACCGCGAGCGCTTGAGGACCATGGGGGCGTTGCATTCGGGGCACAACGGGATCTCGTCGGTGATGCCCGGAGTGCCGGGTTCGCGGGTTGTCTTGCACGTCGGGTAGTTGGAGCAGGCAAGGTACTCGCCGTACCGACCGAAGCGAAGCAGCATTGGAGCGCCGCACGTCGGGCAGGTCTGGTCGGTGGCAACGCCCTCATGCTTCACCGAGGTCATCTCGGCCTTCGCCCGCTCGAGGTCGGCGGTGAATGAGGCCCAGAAACGCGCGATCGCCTTGTGCCAATCGAGCTTGCCCTCGGCGATGGCGTCCAGCTCCTCCTCCATCCGCGCCGTGTACGTCTCGTTGATGAGGTCGCCGAAAGAGCCGATTAAGAGGCGGTTGACCAGCTTGCCGAGCTCGGTGGGGAAGAACGTCCCCTTCTGGCGCTCGACGTATGAGCGGTCGGAGATCGTCGCAATGATCTGGGCGTATGTCGACGGGCGCCCGATGCCGTTTTCCTCCAAGACCTTGACCAGCGTGGACTCGGTGAAGCGGGGCGGTGGCTGGGTGAACTTCTGCGTAGAGGCGAGATCTTCAAGTGTGAGCGTCTCACCCACGGTCAGTGCCGGCAGGCGCCTAGAGGTCGGTTCCTCGTCCTCCTGCTCCTGGGCCGGCTTGTCGCCCACCTGCTGGTCCTCCTCCTCGCGATAGACGCGGAGGAAGCCTGCCTCCACCTCGATCTCGCCGCGGGCCTTGAAACCGTAGCGCCCAACCTCGACGAGCACGTCGGTGACGTCGAACTGTGCCGGTGTCATCTGCGAGGCGACGAAACGTTGCCAGATCAGCGTGTACAGCTTGAGCTCGTCGGCGGATAGGTTACGGGCCACCGACTCCGGGGTACGAGCCGGATCTGTCGGCCGGATCGCCTCGTGGGCGTCCTGCGCCTCCGAGCGGTTCTTGAAGAAGTTAGGCTTTTCAGGGAGGAACTCGGCGCCGTACTGGGCGGCGATCATATCGCGAACGGCAGCCAGCGCCTCGGCGGCAACTCGCATGGAGTCGGTGCGCATGTAGGTGATCAGGCCGACCCTCTCCCCGCCACCAAGGTCGACGCCCTCGTAGAGCTTCTGGGCGAGCTGCATGGTCCTCCGGACCGGGTAGTGGTGGCGCTTGTACGCGGCCTGCTGCAGCTTGGCCGTCACAAAGGGAGGGGCAGCCTTCTGCTGCCGGCGCCGCTTGCTGACCTTGGCGACAACGAAGCGGTCGCCTTCGACCTCGGTCTTGACGGCCGCCGCAGTCTCGCCGTCGTGGACCGCGAACTTCTTGCCTTCGCGTTGCGCCAGACGCGCCACGAAGGTGGGTGGGAGCGATGCGGCCAGATGTGCGTCGAGGTGCCAGTACTCTTCCGGGACGAATGCCTCGATCTCGGCCTCGCGGTCGCAGATCATCTTGAGGGCGACCGATTGGACCCGCCCGGCCGACAGCCCCCGCTTGACCTTGTCCCACAGCAGCGGGGAGAGCCTGTAGCCCATCAGCCGGTCGAGCACCCGCCGAGCTTGCTGTGCGTCGATGAGGCGCTGGTCGAGAGGGCGGGGATGGGCGAGCGCCTCGACAACGGCGCGTTTTGTGATCTCGTGAAAGAGGACCCGCTCCACGGGCTTGCCGGTGCGTCCGAGGAGCTCCGCGAGGTGCCACCCGATCGCCTCGCCCTCGCGGTCAGGGTCGGTTGCGAGCAGCACCCTTTCCGCGCGCTCGGCCGCTGCTTGAATTTCGGCAATGACCTTGCGCTTCGCCGGCAGTGCTTCATAGATCGGCTCGAACCCGTGTTCGATGTCGATCCCGAGGTCGTTCTTCGGCAGATCGCGCACGTGGCCAACAGAAGCCACGACGGAATATCCCTTACCGAGGTACCGACCCAGCGTCCGCGCCTTGGCGGGGGACTCCACGATGACAAGCGAATCAGCCACGCTTCCTCCGGGGGTGCACTCTAGCAGCGCTGTCAAGAGGGGCCGGACGCCGCGCCTGTCCATCCGTGGTGACAACACGTCCCTTTGCGGTACGATCTGGTGGTCGCAGCGAGCGGCGACGGGGCCATTACCCGGACACCGGTGATGGCACATCCCTTGCTGTGCGGTAGGCTAATTGCAGAACGCCGGACTTGGCGGCAGGGAGGAAGTATGAGGCGATCAGCTCTCACAACCGTTGTGGCTCTCGGCACGGTGGTCTTGATGATCACCCTCGCTGGTTGCAGATCGGCGACACCCACTGGAACCCCTGGCGTGGACCGCGTCGGCAGGACCGTTCTCCGCTACGCCGGCCCCGAGGTGGAGGCCGCCGTGAGCTACCGTGTCGCCGACCTCCGCCTCGGCGAGGAGTGGCTGTTTCTCGATGTGGCGGTCACCGGGACCGGTCGCACCTCGGTCGAATTGAAGCGCGAGAAGATCGCCATCCGCATCCCAAGCGGGGAGATCGTTCCGCTCGCCACTCAGGTGGAGTTTGGGCAGGCGTATCCGCAGCTTGCCGCCGCGCTGGCCCGGGCCGACGTCGCATCCGAGCCCCTCGACTACTTCATCAGCCGCAAGCCAAAGAGCCTCAACTTCCTCGTCGCCCCCGGGACGGGACTCGCGTTCGACTCGGTTTGGGTTAACGACCTCGAGGTCGCGTCGGGGCGCCTCTGCTTCTTCGTTCCAGGTGGGGTTCAGGCCGGAGCGTACGAACTCCGCCTCGACCTCCTGGAGAGCAAAGTGCGAATCCCATTCAGGCTGGGTGAGACTTAAGGGTGGGCGTGGCAGCGGCGAAAACGCCCGTCTGCCTCGCGGACGACCCGCCCGGCGAGTTCCAGGAGCAGAAGCGCCTCGAGCACTCCTGCTATGGGTTTGCCGCTCGCCGCAGCAAGGCGATCCACCGTGATCGGTTCGCCGGCCGGGATCAGGGCCAGGATCTCCGGCTCCTCGCCGCCAGGCGCTGGCCTCCGCGGCGGCAATCCCACCGCGGCGAGCACATCGTCGGCGCAGAGCACGGGAGCAGCGCCCGCGCGCAGGAGCCCGTTCGGCCCTGCCGAGAGGCGCGAGAACACCGAGCCCGGAACCGCGAGCACGTCGCGCCCCTCGTCGAGGGCGAGGCGCGCCGTGATCAAAGCCCCCGATCGCTCGTCGGCTTCGATCACAACGACGGCTTCGACCAGCCCCGCGATCAACCGGTTGCGTTCCGGAAAGTGGCGGCCGAGGGGCGGCGCCCCGGGCGGGTACTCGGTGACCAGGCAGCCCAGCGCGGCGATTTCCCCGGCAAGGTCGGCGTGCTCCGGCGGGTAGACCCGGTCGGGCCCGGCGCCCCAGACTGCAACCGTTCTTCCGCCTACGGCCAGAGAGCCGCGGTGCGCCGACCCATCGACCCCGCGGGCCATTCCGGAGACGACCGCCACACCGGCGAGGGCGAGCTCCCTCCCGAGGTACTCGGCAACCTCTCGCCCGTACGATGTCGCACGCCGAGCGCCCACCAGCGCCACGGTGTGATCGGTTGGGAGCGTGCCGCGCACAAACAGACCGAGAGGCGGGTCCGACACGGTCGAGAGGCGGGGAGGAAAGTCGGGATCGGTAAATGGGACCCATCGCCACCCGAGCGCGGCCAGGGTCTGTTCGACCGCCGACACACGGTTGGCGAGAGCGTCCCAGACGGCCGGGTCGGCATCGGATGCGTCGAGCGCGAGGAGCGCCCGACCGACATCACGGGCCGTTCGGCCTCCGTCAGGGTGAGCAACGACACACGCCAAAGCGAGACGAGAATTGGGAATGAGACCCTCCGGCGAAGCCTATAATAGCCTTGCATTCTCGGGGGTGCTATGCGCTTGGCGTTGGGAGTCCTGGCGGCCATGATCATCTCCGTAGGCTGTGCCAGCAGCGGAGCGCACGCGCAAGCTCACGCCGAGATGCGTGAGGGGGTTCGCGCTGCGCAGCGAAACTACTGGCAGGAGGCGTTGTTCCGTTTCCAGAGCGCGCAGGCGATCGAGCCTTCCGGCCCTGAGGTCCTGAACAACCTGGCGGTGGCGCTCGAGGCGCTCGGCCGCTACGACGAGGCGCTTGCCACCTACAAGCAGGCGCTTCAGACCGGGTCGAAGCCGACACCGCTGCGCCGCAACTACGCCCGCTTCGCCGAGTTCTACACCAGCTACGCCAAGGGTGTGAAGCCGAAGGAAACCAACGATGCGCCCCACTAGGCTCGCTCTCGCTTTGTTCGCTGTCGCTTCAGCGGTGTCCGCGGGCGTGCGGGAGGTCGAGCTGGCGCTCCCCGTGCGTTCCAAGCTGGCGCTCACCGGCCACGAGAAGCTCTACGTCGGGCCGTTCGTGCGCGAGCGCAAGGGTGATGAAAAGGCGCAAGAGCTTGCCTTCGATGTCGCCGCGGAATTTGAACGCTACATCCGCAAGCTGTTGCGCAAGGAGAGCAAGTTCATGCTGGTCCCCGCGATCGAGGGGGTCCGCACGCCGACCTCGGACCCGCTGCGCCTGTCCAAAGACGCCGAATTCTGGCGGGATCTCGGCACGAGGAGCGGCGCCGATTACATCGTCGCCGGCTCGATCGATTTTCAGGTCCAGGACCGCAGCGGGATGAAGACCGAGGAGTACGAGTCCCCGATCGACGGGCGGAAGTACTACCGCCAGAGAATGGTCGAGCAAACCGGTTTCAGTTACGACATCCTCCTGAACGTCTACGACGCTCGCACCGGTGCCCAGGTCTTCACGCAACCGTTGAAGGACTTCCAGGAAAAACCGGAGCGCAACTTCGACGAGTTTGCAGGTATGTTCTCGAACCTCTTCGCGCTGGAGAACCAGCTCATCGGCGTATTCGTCCCGCGCACCATCAAGACCAAGAGATTCCTCTTCACACCTTGAGGGGAGGGCTCGATGAGGCCTCGTTTCTTCGTCCCCATGGTGGCGCTTTTTGTGGCCACACTGGGCCAGGCTCAGGACTACACGTTCTTCGGCAAGAACAAGATCCGCTACGACAGATTCAACTGGAAGGTCTACCCGACGCCGCATTTCCGGATCTCCTTCTACGACAGGGTCGAGCCGTCGCTGCCGAAAGTCGCGTCGTTCGCCGAAAGTGCCTACGACGAGCTCGCCCGACGCCTCAATTTCCAGGTCAAGAACCCGATTCCGCTCATCGCTTACGCGACCCATGCGGAGTTCGAGCAGACCAACGTCCTGGTCGAGTTCATCCCGGAGGGCGTGGGGGCGTTCGCGGTGCCGTCGCGCAACCGCATGGTGCTGCCGGTTGACCTTCCCGACGAGCAACTCCAGAAGCTGATCCAGCACGAGTTGACCCACGTTTTTCAGTTCGAGATCCTCTACCAGGGGAGACTGGGCAAGGCACTCTCCAGCCGCGCGCCGCAGTGGTTCATGGAGGGGATGGCCTCCTACATGGGCAACGACGAGGACGCCAGCGCCCGGGCGTTCATGCGGGACGCGGTCGCCTCCGACCGCGTTCCGTCGGTGAACGACAATGTCTACGGCTACTTCGCGTACCGCTTCGGCCACATGGTGTTCCAGTTCGTCGAGTCCGAATGGGGAGGGGAGGGGTTACGCGACTTCGTTTTCGAGTTCCGCAGCAACCTCGGCGGGGGTATGCAGAAGTCCATCAAGCGCGCGTTCGACCTCGACGTCGAGGAGTTCGACAGCCGTTTCCGTGCCTGGCTGAGAAAGTACTATCAGCCGCTCATAGCGGACCGCAGCGACCCGCGGGAGTTCGGCCCGGCTTTCAGAGCCCCCGAAGGGACCCGCCCGTACGAGACTTCGCCTGTCGCTTCACCGTCGGGCGACATCCTGGCTGCGTTCTCCACCTACAAGGAAGACGCGGACGTCGTCCTGCTCGGCGTCCCCAACCGGTCGCTATTCCGCAACCTGACACCCGGCGAGACCACTCGTTACCAGTACCTGGTCGCGCAGATGCTGACCGTTGGTCCCGATCGTGGGCGTGACCTGTCGTTTTCGCCGGACGGCGACCGCGTCGCCGTGTTCGCGCGCCACGAGCGCGGGCGCTTTCTTCTCCTGCTCAACGCGCTCAAGGGCGGGATCGCCCGAGAGATCCCCATCGCGGTCGATCAGCCAATGGAGCCAGCGTACTCGCCGGACGGGAAGACGATTGCGTTCCACGCTGTGGCCAATGGCCGCGCCGACATCTACGTGCTCGACCTCGATTCGGAGAAGATCACCAACCTCACGAACGACGATGCATACGACTCCGCCCCGGTTTTCACCGCCGACGGGAAGAGCATCGTTTACAGTTCCGAAAGCGCCGAGAACGCCAAGCTGTTCGAGATCTCCCTCGAAAACCCCACCGAGCGCCACCAGCTGACCTTTGGACCCGGAAACGACGAGGGCGCCTGCTTCTCCCGCGACGGCAAGAGACTGTACTTTTCCTCGGACCGCGATCAGGGCATCTCCGATATTTACGCGCTGGACCTGGCAACCCGCGATCTCTTTCGTCTCACCAGGGTGGTCGGGTCGGCGCTCAACCCGGTGGCAGTCCCGACGCGCGACGGCGAACGCGTCGTCTACCAGGCGTTCAGCAAGGGGCGCGAATGGCTGTACGTCACCGACCCTCTCCAGGGCAAGTCTTCCGGCAAGGAGGAGGCTCCGGCCGTCGTGAAGGAGAGGCTTCCGTACGTCCCCTCCGTCACCGTCGCCATCAGCAAGGACAAGATTGAGCCGGTGAAGAAGCACAAGCTCTTCGTCGACAACGCCAGTGTGCTCGTCGGCGTCAATAGCGACAACACCGTGATTTCCCAGACGTACCTGTCGTTCGCAGACAACTACGGCGACCGGCGCCTTGACATTCTACTGGCCTCGGAAAGCAGCTTCTCGAACTTCAACCTGTCCTATGTGGATCTTTCGAAGCGTGTTGAGTGGGGCGTGAGCGTTTTCGACAACCGTTCCTACTACGTCTACGCGACTACCGCCGAGGACAACATCCAGCGCCAGCGGCTCGCCCGTCAAACTGGGTTCGCATTGTTTACGGCGTACCCGCTTTCGCTCTACTATCGCGTCGAAGGTGCAGTCGGCTATATCGACCAGGAGCAGGACTACCCGTTCCTCGACCAGAACGGCCAGCTGGCCTTTTCTTCGATCCAGAACAAGATCCCCTTCGTACAGGCGAGCTTCACTGGGGACACGACGTTTTGGCAGGACTACGGCCCTCACGGCGGCAATCGCTACCAACTCAGCTATACGTTCGCTCTCAACGGGAGCGGCGGCGGTGTTCTCAGCAGGGACATCGTGTTCGACGGCCGCCAGTACGTGCCGCTCTCCCGCCGGAACGAGCTGGCGTTTCGTTTGCACGTGGCCTCCGCCTCCGGAAATCAGCCCTCCATTTTCTACTTCGGCGGACTCGACACCCTGAGGGGTTTTGATTACGCCTCAGTGGTTGGAAACCACGCGTTCTACCTCAACAGCGAGTGGCGCTTCCCGCTTGTTGACCATCTCGTGCTTCCATGGTTGCACCTCACGGAGATGCGCGGTCGCTTTTTCCTCGACGTGGGCGGCGCCTGGTGGGACTACCCGGGGTACCAGCAGCCCTTCCGGTGCGTCAACAACAGTCAGCTGCAGGATTGCGTCTCCTCCTACGGCTTCGGGCTGTCGCTCGACCTCTTTGGGTTGCCGGTCAACTGGGATTTCTCGAAGCAGTGGGACTTCAAACACACTCTGGACAAGAGCAACCAGACGTCGTTCTGGATAGGGTTCCAGTTCTAGAGACAGGGCGCAGGGCACCGGGCACAGAAAGGCCGTGGTAGGTGGTCCGCGACGGCGGCCGGCAGTGCCGGCGATACCCTCAACTGACTCTGGCTCGGCGAGCATCCAGGAAGATGCCGAGACCGAGTGCGACGAAAACGGCCAGGCCGAGCCAGTTTCCTCCCCAGCTTGTGTTCTCGAAATGGTGAATCAGGTGAAGGTGGAGGCGGTCCTGGAGCGCGTCCATCGCGCCCTTGAACACGCCGGCGAGCGCCCCGCCGGCGATCAGTCCGGACGCCACGAGCGTGCCGCGGTCGCCGCGAGCTTTCTCGAGCGCACCGTCGCCGGAGGCCGAGCGCTTGACGAACCACGCCACGATCGCGCCGACGAGGAGCGGCGTGTTGAGGTCCATCGGGAGGTACATTCCGAGCGCGAAGGCGAGACCGGAGACGCCCACCAACTCGACCACGACGGCGATCACCGCGCCGAGGCCGTAGAGGAACCACGGCGCTTCGGCCGACCCCATCATCGAGCGCGCCACGGCCGCCATTGCGTTGGCCTGAGGCGCCGGTAACGGCCTCGGGTGAGCGGCGGACAGCACGTACCCGTCCGTGTGGGCGAAGAGCAGCATCACGGCCGTCACGGTGAGCGAGGCGAGCGCGGCCCCGCCGATGAGCGACCACTGGATCCGACGCGGCGTTCCACCCACCCAGTAGCCGATCTTCATCAGCGTCACCATCGAGCCGGTCATCGAGAGCGCGGTGCACACCACCCCGCCGATCAGCAGCGTGGCCAGCATCCCCTGTCCGCCCGACATACCGAGGCGCACCAGGATCACGGCCGCCACGATCAGGGTGGTGAGGGTCATCCCCGAGACAGGTGTGATCGAGATCATCGCCACAGCCCACGCCGACACGGCCGCGAACAGGAACGAGATCACAAGCGTCAGGGCGAGTGCGATCAGCGCCTTGCCGGTGGCGCCCGGCACCCCGACCAGGACCACGAACCGGAAGTAGACCCCGATCGCCACGGCGGTGACCGCGGTGAGGAGGGCCACGGTGGCCATCGGCACGTCGCGGTCGGTTCGAGGCAGCGACTCGGCGGCACCACCGGCCTTCAGGCGCGTCAGTTCTTTGAACACGGTGCGCAGCGCTTGTACGATCACCGGGCTCATCTTGGCGATCGAGATCAGGCCGGCGGCGAAGATCCCTCCGATGCCGATCAGACGCACGTAGTTCCCGAAAATGCCCTCGGCGTCCAACCCCGAGACAGGCGGCATGCCGGGGAACAACCCGCCCGGCACCTGGGCACCGATGCGGGCGACGAGCGGAACCAGCACCCAGTACGACAGAAACGACCCGGCGCAGATGATCGCCGCATACCGGACACCGATGATGTACCCGAGTCCCATGACCGCAGCCGAGGTATTAAGGGCGAAAATCGCCTTGAGCCGGTTGGTCGCGGCATCGAACGCCGGAACGATCGCGGTCGAGAAGGTATCCCGCCACGCCTCAAAGCCGGCGGCAAGGTAGTCAAGCACGAACCCGAGGCCCATCGATCCCAGGAGCACGCCCGCGGCTTTGCCGCCCTTCTCGCCCGTGACGAGGATCTCAGTCGTGGCAGTGGCCTCGGGGAACGGCAGCTTGCCGTGCATCTCGGCGACGAAGTAGCGGCGGAACGGGATCAGGAAGAGAACCCCCAGCACCGCTCCCAGGAACGGAACCAGGAAGATCTGCATGAACCCCGACCGTCCCTCGAGCCCGAGGACGAAGATCGCCGGCATGACGAACACCGAACCGCCGACCACGATCCCGGCCGTGGCCCCGAGCGTCGCGACCTGAAGGTTCTCGAGCATCGTCGACGGGCGCCGGCCCGCCGCGCCCAGCAGAGCCGAGCAGCCGACCGCGAGGATTGCGATTGGGATGGCGGTTTCGATCCCCTGGCCGAGCTTGAGCGCGATGTAGGCGGCGGCCGCGGAGAACAGCACCGTCATGAAGAGGCCGAGGACGATCGACCGAGTCGTGACCTCCGGCACGATCCGCTCGGGTGCAATCAGCGGCTCGTATTTCTCTCCTGGTCTCAAGGGACGGTAGGCGTTCTCGGGGAGACCGGGGATGAGCTGCGGCGTCTCGGGGGTGTCCATGGCCGCCGATTGTAGCGGAGGTCCGGCTCCCGCAGCGGGACGCGCCTACAATTGCGACCATCGTGGCCGATTTGCTCGAGGCTCTGCTGCAGATCAAGGCGCTCGCTGCGACACCAGTCAGGGCGGCCGAGTTGCTTCGCTCGTCCGATCCGAGCCGGTGGGTGGTGCGACACCGCTCGGCCGAGTGGGCGCCCATCGAGGTCCTCGCTCATCTCGCCGATGCCGAGCTCGTCTTCGGCCTGCGGGTTCGCCTGATCATGAGCGCCGATCGGCCGTCTTTGCCGGTCCTTGAGCAGAGCGCGCTCGCCGAGCGCGCCCGCTACCTCGCATGGTCGCCGGCATTGGCCCTGGAACGCTTCCGCAACCGCCGCGGGGAGACGATCGAGTTGCTCGCCTCCTGCTCGGCCGAGGATCTCGAGCGGGTCGGCCTGCACCCGTTGCGGCGGGAGGTCACCATCGCGGATCTGGTTGCGATCATGCTCGCCCACGACACTGATCACATCGGCCAGATGCGCGAGCGGCTCGGCCTCAACGAGAGGCCGTGAGACCGGCGCGACGACCCGAGAGAGAAACGGGGGCGAACCCTGGGGCGAGGTTCTTCGCGAATGCCCTCCCGTTGGCTCGTTGAACGAGGCTCTCACACGCGCGTTGCTGCGTGACTCTCGGCCCCTTCGCGAGGGCGGTTCGCCTGCGAGAGACCGAGGGCGGCCAGAACGGCCAGCAAGCCAACGATCGGTACCCTCATCCTGCCGTGCGCGACCACAAAGGAGGCCACTGTCTGGTAGCCGATCGCCGTCGCAAACAGGAGCAGCTCCGGCCAGCTGCGTCGCCTGGCAAGCTCGATGGCGCCGCCGAACGCTGCGACCCACAGCACGAGGTTCCAGCCGGCCTGCAGCAGGAGGACGAGGACCTCGACCTGTTCGCCTCCGGCCGAGACCGACCAGGAGAGCTCGGGGGCTGCGGTCGCCCTCGCCGACGCCAGCGGAGGTCTCGCTGCCGTCGCCAACGCCGAACAGACGGAGGAGGTAGCGTCGCTCCCCGGCCAGCGCAAACTCGGCCAGAGACACGGCGGCTTCCTTCGCCGCCGCGGACGGGTGAGCGCTTATGACCTGCCACCCGCACGGCGAAACGCCGCGCTCCGCAAAGCGTTGTCCGCTCCCGGGCTCTCGCGCACGACCTGCTCGACGAGGCGCCTCTTCGCTGCGGGGGATCCCCTCGGCGGCGGCCTTCACCTTGGCGCCGGCCACGACGCAGAGGTTGTAGCCGTCCGCGTCGCTCACCTCCCAGACTCCGGCACTGATGCCATTTCGAACGGTCCATGCGACGGGAAACGCGAGTGCGGCGAGCAGGAACACGGCGATCCGCCGACGCTCTTCCCGGCGTGCCGCCAGAAACGCCGCCCCCGCCAAGGACGCCATCACGCCTACCGGACGGACTGCAGCCGCCGCGGAAAATGCCAGACCCGCCATGAGTCTCGAGGAGAGAGGGCGATCGGCCGAACCGCGCACGAGCAGCCACACGCCCGCCATGAGCAGCGTTGCGAACACGGTGTCGGTCATCACCAGATTGGCATGGACGATGTGGCCGATGTCGACGGCCGACAGCAGCCCCGCGATGAGCGCCCACCGGCGCGGCATCAAGGTCCCGGCGATACCCACGACCAGCCCGGCCGCGAGCGCGTCGAGCGCGATCTGCGTGCAGACCGCGATCGCGACGCGCTGCGGCGTCCCGCCGAGAAGGGCGAGGAAGACAGGGTAGCCGGGGGTGCGGAACACCTCGACCGGCCCCGGATTCTCGACGGCGGCGTCACGTTCCGGCCCGGTGCGCTGAAACGTCCCACGCTCCCGCAGGCTGCGGCCAAGCTCGAGGTAGAGAGGCGAGTCCAACGTCAGCACGCGCTCCGGGCGAAAGCGGTGGAACGCCACCGGCACCAGCCGCAAAAGCAAGGCGATCAGGACGACGATGACGAACTGCCGCGCGGGTCATCCGCCCCCGGTCGGGTGGCCGGCCTGCGGCGTTTCCATCAATGAAAGCCCGCCGACAGCCGTGCTGCGGCGGGCGGCCTAGCGTGCCGGTGGGCTCCGGGACTCCTCCGATGGCTCGCGCTCGGAACCGCAGGCCTTCCCTCCCACCCCGCGGCCTGGTCGAAGGCGAGGAACACGGCTACCGAAAAGCGGCCGCTCGTCAAGAGAGGGGCCTTGAGGTCCTTTGGGATGGCCCTCTCGGACATCTCACCCAGCAGCAGCACGGCGTCCGCGCCGAGCTTGGCCGCCAGCACGGCCAACCGCTGGAGCTCCCCGGCCTCGGCTTTCCGGAGCGGGGCGGCCAGTGTCTGTACCGCGAGGATCGAGTAGTCGTCCTCGGGTTCCACAAGGTAAAACTCCACGTCGCGAACCGTGACCGCCGCGCTGCCGGTCTGGGTCGGCCAAAGGCCGAGAGGCATCACCGCGACCGCTGCGAGCAAGGTAGCTGCGAGCATCTTCGCCCCCTCCTTCACCGTTCCGGGGCGAGCCGCTCAAGCTCGCCAAGGTACGGACGCAGAGCTTCTGGCACGATCACTGTGCCATCCGCGCTCTGGTAATTTTCCAGGATTGCAATGAGCGTCCGCCCGACCGCGAGCCCCGACCCGTTGAGCGTGTGAAGGTGGCGGGTCTTACCGCCCCCAGCCGGCCGGAACTTGAGGTCGGTGCGACGGGCCTGGAAGTCCTCGCAGTTGGAGCACGACGAGATCTCCCTGTAGGACTGCTGGCCGGGCAGCCAGACCTCAATGTCGTGGGTCTTGGCGGCGGAGAATCCCATGTCCCCCGTCGCCAACGTCATCACCCTATAGGGGAGTTCCAGCTTCTGCAGCACCAGCTCGGCGGAACGCGTGAGCACGTCGAGTTCCGCGTAGCTCGTTTCCGGTGTGGTGAGGTGCACCAGCTCGACCTTGTCGAACTGGTGCTGCCGGAAGAGGCCCCGCACGTCCCTGCCGTGGGACCCGGCTTCCGCCCGGAAACATGGGGTGTACGCGCAGTAGCGGCGGGGGAGCGTTTCTTCCGCCAGGATCTCGCCGCGGTGCAGGTTCGTCACCGGGACCTCGGCGGTCGGAACCAGGAAGTAGTCCGTGCCCTCGACCCGGAAGAGATCGGCCTCGAACTTGGGGAGCTGCCCGGTTCCGACCAGCGCCTGCCGGTTGACCATGAACGGCACGTATACCTCGCGGTAGCCGTTTCCACGGTGCAGGTCAAGCATGAAGGTCACCAGCGCGCGCTCGAGAGCCGCGCCTACGCCCCACAGCACCGCGAACCGCGCGCCCGAGATCTTGGCGGCGCGCTCGAAGTCAAGGATGCCGAGCGCGGGCCCCAGATCCCAGTGCGCCTGCGGCTCGAAGTCGAACGTCGGCGGCTCGCCCCAGCGGCGCTCCACGCGGTTCGCGGTTTCGTCCGGACCTACCGGCACCGACTCGTGAGGGAGATTCGGGATGGTGAGCTCGAGTTCCGCTACCTCGTCCGCGAACGTTGCGGCCTCCTGCTCCGCGGTCGCGATCTTTGCGCCGAGCGCCGCCATGCGGCCGCGCAGTGCTTCGCCTTCCTCCCTGCGGCCGGAGGCAAACAGGGCACCCACCTCCTTGGACCCTCTGTTGCGGTCCGCCTTGAGCGCCTCCAGCTCGGCCTGGGCCTCCCGCCAACTGACGTCGGCAGACAGGAGCCGCTCCAAGGGTGCGTCGCTGCACCGCGCCGCCAGAGCGGCCCGGACGCGGTCGGGTGAGGTGCGGAGGAGCTCTCGCGCCAGCATGTCTGACCTCCAGACGCCGGATTGTTGGGCTTTGCGAACTGGGAGTCAACCGAGAAGCGGTCCGAAACCGTATACTCGGCGCGATGATGCGTCGCCGGTTGCAGGCGTGTCTGCCCGCGGTAGCGTTCGCCGCACTGGCCTGGGTGATGGTGGGAGCTGGTGGAGTTCCATCCATCGAGTCCCTTCTGGCGGCACTCTCCGTCGGGCTCGCGATCGTCCCGTCGGGATGGCTCGCCCCGGTCGGCTGGCGGCGCCATGCCGCCGAGGGGATGACCCTCCTCCCGGCGCTCGCCCTCGTGCTTCTGGCCGACCCCACGCTGCGCCGGATGGCGCTCCCGCCGTTGCTGGTGATAGCGGCTTTGGCGACCGGCGCAGCGGCACTTCGGATCGTGGCGCGGTGCGACCGTCCCGTGATCGTCGTCGCTCTGGCGCTCGCGGTACGCTTAGCGGGCGGCCTGGGGCTCGCCGGCTACCCGCTCTGGCACGACGCCGTTGTGGTCGGCGCCGTCACGTTGGTCGCGGGACTTGCAGCCCGCGTGCTGAGCCCGCGAGCGACTCTCATGATCGCGTTGCTGATCGGGGCGGCGCCGCTCGAGCGAGCTTTGCTTCCCTCCCTGCTTGGCCTGGCCGGCGTGGCGGTTGTCTTCGTAGCGGTGGCATCGCATTCTACCTGGAGTGACCGGTTGGCCTCCGCCTGGAGCGTCGGTCTCATCGCAGTCGGGCTGACCGTGGCATCCCTCGCCCCGTGGGGTGGGATCGGCCTCGGCCAGGCGGTCCCAGCTGCCGGTTGGATCCTCGCCGCGGGCGGGGGCGCCGCTCTCATCGTGACACCTCTCCTCCCACCGGCGCTGGCAGGAGCCGCGTGGCTCGCCGTGGCCTGCCTCCTGGGCCAGCCTCAGCCTCCACCTCCAGACCGCCAGGGTCTGGAACTCACCGCTGCGAGTCCGGAGGCCGTGCTGCCCACATCGGATGGCGGCCTCTACATCGTCGAGATCTCACTCGCCAATGCCTCGTTCCTGCCGCAGGGCTCCGTGGTTGCCGTCGTACGCGACATCGGGCCCGACGTGCCGATCCGTGTTGGGATCGACACGGCGGAGTGGGCACATGAACGGGACGACGTTCGGCGGGTTGCGGCGCACGTGCTTCCGACCGCAGCCGCGTGGCGGCCCGCAGGGTACGGGAAGGACTCCACCTGGGCGGTGGGAGGCCGCAGCAGTTGGCAACTGCCGAGAGGCGCTCGCCCGAGGCTGGTGCGGTCCGAGCGTCTGCCACCCGACGTGGTCGTGGGCGTCGGCGCTGCCGGTACCTCACGCCCGACGCCACCGCGCGACTGGCCTCTGACGAGCTGGATCCTGGCGGCAGCGGTGGTCGTCGCGGTTCTGCAACTCGCGGGGCGGAGCTGGCGTTCTCCCGCCGCCTTCATACCGTGGGCGCTCCTGACCACTCTGGCCATCGCGGCCAGGCTGCCAGTGAGCCCCTTGCGGCTGCTCGCCGAACGTCACGGGGTTGATCTTGCGCTCGCCGCGCTGCTGGCAGCTTGGCTCCCGGCAGCCCGGGCCTGGCTTGCCCGGGGCCGCACGTTCGCGACCGCCGCCGCCCTGCTCGTCCCGCTCGCGGTCGCCACCGCCCATCTGATGCCGCCGGGCGTGGACGCGCAGTACCACCTAATCGTGCTGCGCTCGCTTGCCGAGGACCACGACCTCGACCTTTCCAACAACTACGACCTGCAGCACCACCCCGAGAACTCGATCTACATCAGCTCGGTGTTCCTGCACTCGCCGGTGCTGGCGTTTCTGCTCCTCCCGGGCTACGCGGCCGCTGGTCTCCCGGGGGCGCTCGTGGTGATGGCGCTTTTCGGCGCGGGCGTCGTCGCCGCTGTGACCCGGGGTGCTGGGAGGTTGGGACTGGGGAGAAGGCGCCGTGCGCTGCTCGTGAGCGCCCTGCTCACGACCTATCCGCTCGCGACGTTCGCCACGCAGATCTGGGTCGAGGTCCCCGGCGCCTTGCTCGCGGCGCTGGCGCTGCTGTGCGTCGGTCAGCCGAGACCCCGCATCGGGGTGGCGTCGCTCGCCAGCTTCATGGCGACCAGCCTCAAGACCCGCCTGGCGCTCGCGACGTTTCCACTTCCCCTGGTGGCGCTCGTTTCCCGGCGGCGCAGCCGCCGGGAGCTGACCGTCTCGCTGCTCGTGGTCGGCGCCATGATCGCCGCTGGCCTGGCGTTCGGCATGCTGGTCTACGGGCACCCCCTCGGCCCCTTCCGCAGCCTGGACTCCCTCCTGCCCCGCTCGCTGCGACAGCCGCTAATCGTCTTCTTCGGTTTGGCCTTCGATGCCGCGGGCGGTTTGCTCTACTCGGCGCCGCTGCTGGCGCTTGCACTGCTCGGCAGCGGCCGGCTGTGGCGGCAAGGCGGACCCGGGGAACGCGGCGCTCTCCTCGCCAGCGCGCTAACCGTTGTAGCCCTTTTGAGCTCGCCGGAGTGGTACGGTGGCGGGTGTCCGCCGGTGCGCTACCTCGTTCCGCTTCTTCCCGCCATGGGGCTGTCCGCGGCGCTCGTGCTGCGAGGGACCTCGCGCTGGCGCCGGCTCGGCCTCGCGCTGCTGCCCGCCGCGTTCGTTGTCTGGTGGGTGATGGTCACGCGGCCCCACCTGGGTTTTAACCCCGCCGACGGGGGGTCGTGGTTGGCCGACGCGCTGGCACGCCGGTTCGCCGCCGACGCACGCCACTTGTTCCCGTCGTTCCTTCGGATCTCGACGGCGACTTTCGTCGCTCCGGTCTTGATCGTCATCGCCGGCGGCTTGGCGATCCTAGCCTGCGGACACCACCCTGGCTTCGCCCGAGCCACCGCCCACCTCGGAGCCAGCCTATGGCTGGTCGCAGGGTCCGTGGTGGTCCTCACGCTCTGGCTCCGCACGGACCGGGTCGTGGAGATCGAGGACCCGCAGATCGCGAGGATCGGCGGCCGCCTCGAACCGCCGCCGGGGACGTTCTCGCGGTGGGTGCTCCCAAATGGCTGGCGGGTCCACGACGGTGAGGGTGTCGATGTTCCGCTCAACCTGCCGAACGGTGCGCGATTGCGCCTTGAAGGGTGGCTCGAGGGTGCAGCTCAGAGCGGCGCCAGCTTGACCGTACGGTGGGACGGTGCTGCGGCCCGCCCCGTTCCGGTCGCCGGAGCGGCCCGCGGCGCGGTCGAGCTGCCGGCACCTGCTTCCGGTGGGCACCATCGGCTGGGCATCGTCCTGGCGGCTCCGGCTGGAGGTGAAGCGGTGCTCGATCGGATTGTGGTGCTGCCGTGAGCCCGGCCGACGTTTTTCTCGTGGTCCACAACCACGCCCGCACTGTCCGCGCGACGCTCGAAGCCGTCGGGACGCAGAGCGTATCCCCGGAACGCATCGTGGTGCTGGACAACGCATCGACCGATGGCTCCGCTTCGATCGTCCAGGACGTCGGCAGGGCCTTGCCCCTCGAGCAGATTCGTTGGCCGGAGAACAGAGGGTTCTCAGCCGCCGCCAACGAAGCGCTCCGCCGCAGCCGTGCTCCGTGGGTGCTGGCGCTCAACCCCGACTGCCGCCTGGCGCCGGATTATCTCGAGAAGCTCCTCGAAGCGCAGGCGGGCAGGGACAGGGAACGGGTAGGTGCCCTCACCGGCCTCCTTATGCGCGCGCAGGGGGAGGAGTTGGCGGCGACCGAGAGCATCGACTCGGCCGGCATGGTTGTCACCGCCTCCGGGCGGCACCTGGACCGCGCGAGCGGACGAGCCATGCGAGAACGCTGGCTCCGCTCAGCCTGGGTCTTCGGCGCCTCGGGTGCGGCCGCGCTCTACCGGCGGGAGGCGCTCGAGGATGTCTCGTACCCCGCAGGGGAGGTCTTCGACGAGACGTTCTTCGCCTATCGGGAAGATGCCGACCTTGCGTGGCGGCTCCAGCGCCGCGGCTGGCACTGCCTGTTCTGGCCAACCGCGCGAGCGTGGCACGAGCGGGGGCTCAAACCGGAACTCAACCGGCGCGGGACGCCCGAGGTCAACAGGCACTCGGTCCGCAACCGCTTCCTGCTGCGGTGGTCCAACGCAGACTGGAGGTGGCGGTTGGCGTGCTTCCCATGGTGGGCGCTGCGTGACGTCGTGGTGGCCGGGGCGTGCCTCACGGTTGAACGTTCATCGGCGCCAGGCCTCAGCGAAGCCTGGGCGCTTCGCCGCCAGCAGCGCGCGCGCGGGCGGGCCAATGCCTCACGGGCGCTCGTCTCGGGGTGGCTTGTCGCGCGCTGGTTCCTCCCTGGTCACCGGGTGCGAAAGGTTCGCTCCTGATGCGGATCGCCATCCTGGGCACGCGGGGGATCCCTGCGAGGTACGGCGGTTTCGAGACCCTGGCCGAGGAACTGTCGGCGCGCCTTGCGGCCGCCGGCCACGCGGTCACCGTCTACGCTCGAGCTCACACCGCCGTCCCCGGAGTGATCGCCCACCGCGGCGCGGCGGTCCACGTGCTGCCCGCTCTGCGCTTCAAGTCGCTCGAGACCCTGTCTCACACCCTCTTGTCGTCCCTGCACGCAAACCGGCGGCGCTACGACGTGATCCTGCTCTGCAACGCAGCCAACGCGCCATTGATCCCGCTGCTCCACATCCGCCGCTTGCCGGTCGCCCTCAACGTCGACGGCCTCGAACGGAAGCGCCGCAAGTGGGGCGTTCTGGGGCGCGCGTACTACCGACTGTGCGAGCGGTTGTCGGCCCGCTGGGCCGACGAGGTCGTCACCGACGCCAGGGTGATCCAGCGGTACTACCGCCGGGCCTGGCGGCGCAGCTCCGTGATGATCCCATACGGCGGCGACCTTCCTTCGCCGACCGGTGACGAGTCGCTGCGCCGCCTGGGCTTGACCAAGGGCAGCTATTTCCTCTACGTGTCGCGTTTCGAGCCCGAGAACAACCCCGATCGAGTCGTGGAAGCGTACCGCACGGTTGGGGGCAAAGCCCGGCTCGTGCTGGTCGGCGATGCTCCGTATGCGGACGAGTTCATCCGCAGGGTGCGCGCACTGGCGTCGGCCGATCCAAGAGTGGTTCTGCCGGGTTCGGTCTATGGCGAGGGGTACAGGCAACTCCTCTTTAATGCCCGCGCCTACATCCACGCCACGGAGGTAGGTGGAACTCACCCGGCTCTCGTAGAAGCGATGGGAGCCGGGCGCGTGGTGTTCTTCCTTGACAACCTCCCCAACCGCGAGGTGGTCGGCAGCACCGGCGTGCCGTTCACGTTCACGGACGATCGACACCTGAGCACGGCTCTGGCCGACTTTCTCGCTTCGCCCGAGCTCTTCTCGAGCCTAGGGTTGGTGGCGTGCTCTCGCGTCGCGAAGCTCTATCGCTGGGACAACGTAGCGGCCGCGTACGAACGGCTGCTGGAGGGACTGTGCTCCGCGAGCCAGCACGTCTAATCGCCTACCGCCGCCTGGCCCTGGACGTGATCCTCACGGTCGGGAGCTTTCTCTTCGCCCACCAGCTGCGGTCCAACGTGCTGCCGTTGTTGGTGCCGCGGCTGTTTCCCGGCGGCCTCTACCCACTCTCGGACTACCTGCCTCTGCTCGCGGTGGTGCTCCCTCTGTGGCTGGTCCTCCTCACGGCGCACCGGCTCACCGCCCCGGGCGAAGTGCTATCGCTTCGCCGCGAGGCGCTCAAGGAGCTGTGGGTGGCGGTGCTGGGGGTGATCGTGCTGGCTGCGGTAGGCTATCTCCTCCGCCTCCAGTTCATCTCGCGCCCTTTCCTTCTCTTGTTTGGTCTCACCAACGGCCTTGTTCTGGCCGCAGCGCGCATCGTCGAGCGACAGACGGCTTTCGGCCGCAAGTTGGTGGAGGCGCCCGAGCGAGTCGTCGTGATTGTGGGCTGCGGCGAGGAGGCGGTATTGCTGGCCCGACAGGTCACCCACCACCACACCTGGGGGCTGCGGCTTCTCGGGCTCGTGGACGCGGACGGGTGCGGGCGAGGCGAGGCGGAGGGGTTTCCGATCGTGGGCCAGGCGCCCGAGTTGCTCGAGCTGCTCACGCGCGAGGTCGTGGACGAGGTGGTCCTGGCGGTTCCGACCCGTCAGCTCGGCGAACTCGAGCCGCTGCTGGTACGGTGTCAGGAGCTCGGCGTCCGCGTTCGTGTCGCGCTCCGGCCGTTCCCGCACCTGAGGCCCCATGTCGAGGTTGAAGCCCTCGACGGCGTCCCGCTGCTGACCTTCGCGACGGCACCGATCGCACCGTTCGCGTTGTTCCTGAAACGCCTGATCGATCTCCTCGTGGCCTTCGTCGTGCTGGTTCTCAGCGCGCCCTTCTGGCTCGTGATCGTGGCTGCGGTCCGCCTCACGTCCCGAGGTCCGGCGCTCTACCGGCAGGTGCGCTGCGGCATGCACGGGCGGAGGTTCGTGCTGCTCAAGTTCCGCACTATGGTGGAAAACGCCGAGAGCCTGCGACACGAAGTCGCGCATCTCAACGTGATGGATGGTCCGGTGTTCAAGGCCCCGGGCGACCCTCGTGTTACGCCGATCGGACGCTTCCTGCGCCGCTCATCGCTCGACGAGCTCCCTCAGCTCCTCAACGTGCTGAAGGGCGAGATGTCGCTCGTCGGGCCCCGTCCACCGATCCCGCAGGAGGTCGAACACTACGAGCCGTGGCAACGGCGAAGACTCGCCATGAAGCCGGGAATCACCTGCCTCTGGCAGATCTCTGGGCGCTCGGAACTGGACTTCGCCACATGGATGGAACTCGACCTGTCCTATATCGACCACTGGTCGCTCTGGTTGGACCTCAAGATCCTCGTCCTCACGATGCCTGCGGTTTTCTCTGGGCGGGGAGCAGCGTGAACCGAATTACGGCCATCCCGGCGGGCACGTTGCTGGTCTCCCGAGGAACGCCCCACACGAACCCGACAACCTGACCGCGGCGTGGGGCGCCCGCCCACGCGGCGGCTCCGAACACCAGGAACCCCAGTGCCACGACTCCCAGCACCTGGCCCCACCCAACATCGGGGCGAGGCCTCAGCGGAGCGTGGGGCGTCCATATCCATCCCCCCACAAGGGCACACACAAGCACGGCGGCCATAGTCAGGACCGCGGCCGGCGGAACGTCCCACCCTTGCACCCTCGCAACTGCGACCCAGACCACGGCGGGCGGAAGAGCGTGAGCCACGACGACCACGAGCCTCCTTGAGCGAAGCGGACCGCCCGGCTCTCCCCAGAGGTGACCGTTGAGCCGCGCCACTGCCAGTTGCACAACCGTCGCGCCCAGCAGTGCCGAGGCGACTACGAACACCGAGGGTGGCACGCCCCAGAAGCGCTCGAGGCCGCAAGCAGGCCCGTTGGCCACACCAAGAGGCGCCCCCCACCCGAGACCAAGCGTCGCGCTCGACACAGCGAGTTGGAAGACGCCGACCTCGGAGAGCCACCCGGGAGGGACCGGCACCAAGGTGGGCAGCAGAACGGCCAACGCGAGTGCCACGAGCGGGGGTGCAAGCCAGTACGACACGAGCGCAGCGCGGGAGGCGGCAAACGCGACCGTCGGCTCGTTGACGAGGCCCCACGGGTGTGCTCCAAAGGGAACTGCAACGCCAATCCAGCCGCCTCCGGCGAGCAACGTGCCGATGCCCTGAGCGGACGCGAGGACGAGCCATGCCAGCGGCCAGGCGACGAGAGCCGCGCCCCACGAGAGCACGAGCACCCTCCCCGACAATGGGTTTCGTCGCATGACCGCTATCATAGAGAGATGCGCGTGATTTGCGTGTTTCTCGCGGTGACGGCGGCGAGCTCTACGATTGCGCCCGGCCAGGTCGTAAGTGAGTGGCGGACCGCTCGTGGTCTGCCCGTGGCAGTGGTCGAGGTCGCAGGCGGCGACGTCGAGCACTTCGCCGCCCTGCTCCCGGCCGATGCCGCAGCACCCAACGCCGTGGCTGGCTTCCCCACAGAGGTGAGGTCGCGACGCTTCAGCCAGCTCTGGAGCGTTGCGGTGCCGTCGCTCGCCGCACAGCCGGCGTTCACCGAGGTCATCGCTGTGCTCTCGGCGAGCGGGTCCGCCGCGCTGGTCGCACTGGGTCCCGTCCCAGCGCGAGAGCTCCAGATCCTGGACACGGCGATCGAGGCCATCCCAGCGCGGGCATCGACACACCCTCCGTGCGTTCTCGCCGAAGGTGCGGTCGGGGAGCGTCGGGGCGCTCCTGACTCCGTTGAGCTTGCGATCGCTCTCCCACAACCGGACGATTCGAGAAGCGATCTTGCTCCGGCGCTCATCTCGTGGGTCCAGACGCGGCTGGCGTCGAGCTTCCCGGATGCCCGCGTCTCCGATGAGCTGCAGGACAGCTGTGCCCGCATTGTCGTGCGCGTCCCCGCTCGCGACGAGCATCCACGCATCGTACTTCGAAGGCTCCGGCAGGTTCTTGCCCAGCTTCCCACGGCCCCGGCTAGCGCGGACGAGCTGGCCAGAGCGGTCGCGGCATGCCAGGCCCGTTCAGGCCAGGCTGCGGTGAGTGGCACTCCCGTCGCGCGGGAGCTGGCCGACCGGTTGGCGCTCGGAGGGAGTGCAGTCCGGGCGTTTGCCACGCCCGCGATCGACGGGACCACGCTGGCCGAACTCGCACGCCAGGTCTTGAGCGGCCACCCCGGCTCTGCAACGCTGGTCGAGCAGGAGCGCCGTCCCCAGGTCGAGCCTTCGCACACCCTGGAGAACGGGGTGGAGGTGACCACGAGTTGGATCCCCGGTGAGACGGGCGTGGTCGCTCTCGCGTTGGGAGGCGTCGCACCGCGCTCCGGGCACGAAATCCTGGCGGCGGCCGCAGCGACAGCGGCCAGAGAGGGCTGGCAGGCAACCGTGGGCGAGATCGCCGGCGTGCCCACGCTGGCGATCGCGGCCCCGGCGGCTTCGATCACGGACGTGATGGAGCGACTGAGCGAAAGCGTGTCGTCGGCACGTCCCGTCGTGCGAGATGATCTCGAGGCCGAGGCATCGCGGATGCTCGGACTTGCCGACTTACTCACGGCAGAGATGCTCTCGGTCGCCCTCGCTCTTCCACCGGAGGTCGAGGTCGGCACCGAAGCAGCCGGCAAGTTCTTCGGCAGTCTCGCATCCGGACGGGTGAGCGCGGGGCTTGCACCCGTCGGTCCCGGCCTCAAATGGACCGTCGGCGAGGGCACGCCTCAGGTTCTCGGGATCGCGGAGCTGCCGCCGTCTGCGATGGGGATGGTCGGCTGGCAGGTCCTGCACGATCGCCTCACCCAGGAGAACGGCCTCCGGGTGACGGCTCTCGCGCCACCGGGGCGCCTGCTCCTTGCGGTCGCTTCAGAAGGCGGGGAGAACGTCCCGGCGCTCGACGGCCGTCTCGGTGCTCTCTGGAAGGGGGCTTTGCGACCGGCATCCAGCGCCGAGGTGGCCGTGGCGGCGCACCGAACTCTAGCCGTCCTGTACGGGGACGCGGCTCAGGCGACCGCCCGCACTGCCGCGGCCGCGTTCCTCCCGACGGTGCCGACCCAGGCGGAGCTTCTCGGAATCGACGTGCCGCAGGTCAACAAGGTGATCATTGCCCTGCCTGGCTGGCAGATACTGACCCGCTTCGCGCGCGGTGCGCCGCCTCCAGCATCCGACCCGTCAGGCCGCAAGGGCACTGTGCGAAAATCCCCCTCCCCTCAACGTCAGGAACGGTGAGGGAATCGGGAGGGTCGATGGGCCAGGCGGAACTGACTGTCAGGGAGCAAATGGACTTGCTGCTCAAGGGTTGCGTGGACGTGGTGCGCCCCGAGGACCTGGAAGCCCGCCTGACCGCTGCGCACGCTGCCGGGTGCCCACTCACGGTGAAGGTGGGCTTCGATCCGTCGGCGCCTGATCTTCACCTCGGCCACACCGTTGTTATTCGCAAGATGAGGCACTTCCAGCGGCTCGGGCACCGGGTGGTTTTTCTGATCGGCGACTTCACCGGCTTGATCGGCGATCCCACCGGCAAGAAGGCCACGCGTCCCCAGCTCACGCGGGAGCAGGTGGCGGCCAACGCCGAAACGTATAAGCGCCAGATCTTCAAACTCCTCGATCCCAAGACGACCGTGATCGATTTCAACTCCCGTTGGCTGGGGGCCCTCTCAAGCGAAGACTGGATCCACCTGACGGCCAAGGTGACGCTGGCCCAGATGCTTGAGCGCGACGACTTCTCCAGACGTCTCGAATCCGGCGAACCGATCTCACTCCACGAGCTTCTCTACCCGGTCGCCCAGGCGTACGACTCGGTGGCGCTCAAGGCGGATGTCGAGCTGGGCGGCACCGATCAGCTCTTCAACCTGCTCGTGGGTCGCGACCTGATGGGGAAGCTCGGCCTCCCGCCGCAGATCGTGATGACGTTGCCGCTGCTCGAGGGGCTCGATGGCGTCGAGAAGATGTCCAAGTCGCTCGGCAACTACGTCGCCGTCGAAGACCCGCCCGAGGAGATGTTCGGCAAGCTGATGTCCGTCTCCGACACGCTGATGTGGCGGTACTGGACCCTCTGCACCGACCGCATACCGGCCGAGATCGACGCGCTGAAAAGCGCCGTTTCGTCCGGCGCCAGACACCCGATGGACGTCAAGTTCGACCTCGCTCGCCAGATCACGGCGGATCTCCATGGAGCTGCAGCGGCTTCCTCGGCCGAGATGCACTTCCGTACGGTCCACCAGCGGCGCGAGGTGCCGGACGAGGTCGCCGAGGTGACCCTCGGCAGCTCTCACGAACCGGTTTTGCTCGTGAAGGTCCTGGTGATGGCGCAGCTCGCGCCGACCAACGCCGAGGCCAGGCGCCTCGTGCAGCAGGGCGGTGTGAGGATCGACGGCGAGACCGTCCGCGATCCGTTTGCAACGCTCCCTGGGCCGCGTGGAACGTCCTGCCTCGTCCAAGTGGGCAAGCGGCGGTTCGCGCGGGTCAAGTTCGACTAAAGAGCCGTCGCCCCGGCGGCAACCGCCAGCAGGCATACCTCGGCACAGAGGTCGCACCGGGCGCCGGGCGGGCACTCCACGGTCGCTCCGCGAAAGGCGGCGATGAACTTCCGTGCCTCAGGCCGGTCCGAGCGCAGGAACCTGATCAATCGGACCAGGGCCGCTCCCGTTTCCTCCGAGAGGAGATGCTCGACCTTGCAGGCATCGAGCTCGGCGGTGGTCTGACGCACCCCCATCACCTCGCGCAGGAACACCAGCAAAATGTCCCGCTTGCTCGCGACTCGGGCCACCAGGTCGGCGCCCAGCCGCGTCAGGCTAAGCCGCTGTCGGCTGTCTAGCTTGACCAGGCCACGTTCCTGGAGCGTGCGGAGCTGGAGTGATGCCGCTGAGCGGGTGACCGAGAGCTGCCGGGCTACGTCCGCTGCGCGCGGGGTCAGGCCAGTCTTCGCCAGGGACGCGATGGCGAGAAGGTAGTGCGCGCCGGAATGGGTGATCTCGTTGTCCTCGAAGGCTCGCCATACGGGTGCGGTCGCGCTCGCCATCGCTCACCACTCCACGAGGGGACGCAGGTAGATACCGTCCGCGATCTCGTCCTCGAGTGCCAGGAGCGTCCGATCCACCTCGACCACCAGCGAGGGCTTTCGCTGTCGCAGGGTGAGGACGGCTCCGGGTGTGACCCCGAGATCCGAAAGCTGGTCCAGCCTGTCACGATGGCGCGGCGCCATGAGAACCACTCGGCCGCGCTCTCCGGGCTTCAGGTCGATGAGCCGGCAGATGAGCGACGGGACGCGCCGCGACAGCAGCGCGCAGCACGCTCCCGGTGGGATCGGGCGACCGTGAGGGCACACCGGTGGATGGCCGAGGAACGAACAGACGGCCTCGGTGACCTGCGGTGACAACTCGTGCTCGATGCGGCACGCTTCGCTCTCGGTGGTCTCCATCGAGAGTTCGAAGACCTGGTGAAACAGCACCTCGGCGAGGCGATGCCGTCGAACGACTTCCCGCGCCTCGCTCTTGCCTGTCTCGGTGAGGCACAGGTGGCCGTCATCGAGCCTGACCCATCCCAGCTCGACAAGTTCCTGCGTGACGCCACCCCAGCCGTCGCCCGGGCCGGCGTGAATCGTCTCCCCGAGAGCCCCGAGCGTGAGCAGGGTGCCGCTCTCCTGGGATGTCCACAGCTCTTCCAGCACCTCTTCCCGAGCGACCGACGGCAGGTGCGGTGCAAACCCACGCTCCTCGCTCATGTGCGCCTTCCTTTGAACAACCGTCCGAGCCATTCGGCGACCGCGGATCGCTCCACGAAGCGGTAGTGGCAATGGGGGCAGCAGAGGGTCCGGCAGTTGCCGCCCAGCGGGCAGCCGCTCGGGCACGCCTCCCGTCCGGGGAAGCGCCCACCGCAGAGCGGGCACTGGACCTGCCTGGCTTCGCTCGCACCAGCGACAGTCGCGCTCACAGGTGGACCCCGACGCCTCGCAGGACCCAGTTCAGCACCGCACCCACGGCAAAAGCAAACGGCACGATGAACGCGATCATAGCCGCCGCCGTCTTGAATCCGCGTTCCTTGATCATCACGAAGACGTTCGCGATGCAGGGGACGAACAGGGTGATCACGACGAGGGCGACGAGCGACTGGAGCCCGTCGAGCTGACCGTGCTGCCGCAGGAGGAAGAACCCCGCCGCCCCATAGTCACGCCGGAGAAAACCCACGAGGAACGAATCCGCGGCCTGCGGCGGAAGCCCTAGGAGTCCGACCACCAGTGGACGTGAGAACAGCTCCAGGCGGGGGAGGGCGCCGGTGGCGTCGAGGAGGTACAGCACGAGCGTCCCGAGCACGAAGAGGGGCACGGCTTCCTTGAGGTACCACTCGGTGCGGGCTGCCGTCTTGATTAGGATGTTCCCCACGCTGGGAACCCGGATCGGGGGAACCTCGAGAAGGAAGTCGGAACTCCGTCCCGGCATCAGCCTCGACGCCGCCCACCCCACGCCGAAGAGCGTCGCAGCGACCACACCGCCCCAGATGAAGGTGCCGAGCGGGGCCATCGAGCCGAGCATCGCCAGCACGACCCCGAGTTGGGCCGAGCAGGGCACGCCCAGGGCCAGGAGAAACGTCACCAGGGCGCGCTCCTTGCGCGTGGGGAGGATCCGGGTGGTCAGCGTTGCCATTGTGTCGCAGCCGAGCCCGAGGATCATCGGCAGGACGGCTTTGCCGTTCAGCCCCATTATTCGGAAAATCCGATTGACCATGACGGCCAGACGCGGGAGATACCCCGAGTCCTCCAGGAGACCGAAGAACACGAAGAACGTTCCCACCACGGGGAGGACGATGGCGATCGCGTAGGTCAACGCCATGGTGACCATTCCGTACGGACCGACCAGGAGATCGCGCAGCCAGCCCCAGGGGATGAATCGCTGCGAGAGTGCGGTGGCCGCAGGGTTGATCACCTTGCCGAATAGGCCGTCCTCGGTCAACCGCACCAGCGTTCCGGCACCGAACACGCCCACGACCTCGTACGCCACGAAGAGCACGCCCGCAAGGACAGGGACGCCCCAGACCGGGTGCATCGACAGTGCGCCGAGTCGGTCGCGCATCGAGCCGGCCCGGGAACGCTTGGCGTGGAACACCGCTCGGAGGAGCTCGGAAACGGCACGATGCCGCGCGCGAGAGATCGCGACCGCCGTGCTGCAACCCAGAGAGCGCTCGAGCTCCGCGCGGCGGGTTTCGACGAGGTCCACATCCTGCTCCGTCAGGTGCCCGCGAGCCCACTCCGCAAGGGTCCGATCACCGGCCAGCAGCATCAAGGCGACGCCGCGCCGCGCTTGCCCGAGATCGACTGGCAACGCGGCAGCGACTTCGAGGGCCGCCCGCTCGATTGCCGCCGGGTACGCGCTGTCGAATTGCGCCTGCGTCGCTTCGGCTAGCCGGTGAGGGATGCCGTCGAGCCCCGCGTTCCGCGTTGCGGTCGCCGGGATAACCGGGATGCCGAGGCGGCGCTCCAGTTCGCCGGACTCGACGCGGACTCCGAGATCGCGCGCCTCGTCCTGCAGGTTCAGAACCAATAGCTGGCGCCGCCCAAGCTCCGCGAGCTGGGCTGTGAGGTACAGCACTCGCCGCAGGTTCTTGGTGTCGCCGACCTGGAGGACGATCGCGTCCGGCTCGGCGAGCAGGATGTCCCGCGTGACCTGTTCGTCCTCTGATTGGGGTGTGAGTGAGTTCGTTCCGGGTGTGTCGATGAGTTCGGGCACCCCCGCCAGGAGACGCGCGCGTCCACGGGTGATCTCGACCGTGGTGCCCGGGTAGTTCGAGACCGTCACGTACGTCTTCGTGAGCGCCCCGAAGATGACGCTCTTCCCAACGTTTGGGTTGCCTACGAGCAACACCGGAGGAGGCGCAAAGCGAGCGACGGAGTCGGGGGCCGAGGTCATGATTTGCGAGAGACGGAGAGACGCAACACCATCGCAGGCATGCTACGATCGGTAGGAGTGTCTGTCAAGTATACTTAACAAGCGGTGCTGCGGAATGTCGGCTGGACGCGGGCGCTTCGCGTCGTGTCACTCGCTTTTCTGACACTCGGCGCAGAGCCCTTGAATCTGCAGGCTGTAGAAGCTCGGCCGGAAGCTGTGTTCGAGACACACCTCGCGCTGACGCTCGTCGAGATCGCCGTCGTAGAATTCGATGATTCGGCCGCACCCGGTGCACACCATGTGGTCGTGGCGCTTGCCGGGAGTCACGCGCTCGTAGACATAGTGCTCCCGTCCAAGACGGGACTTGCGGGCCAGGCCGCACTGGACCAGGAGGTCGAGGGTGCGGTAGATCGTCGCGCGCGAGACCCGCTTTCCCTGGTTGCGGAGTTGGAAGAGAAGGGAGTCGGCGTCGAGGTGACCGCTCGAGTTGAAGAGCTCTTCGAGGAGCATGAGTCGCTCCTTGGTCACCTTGAGGTTGTTGTCACGAAGGTACTGTACGAAGAATTTCTCCGCTCGCTTCATCGTGGCCTCCGGTGCAGCGTCTCAATTTCACCCGAGCTCCACGCTAAACGGTTCTGAGTCTGGTGTCAAGTGGTGGGCTCGTGGGAGCTGTCTCCTCGCGCCATATGCACGACACCTTCGAGGATTCCGCCCTCGTCGACCACGAGCGAAGGCGCGAAGATCTCAGCAAACACCTTGCCGCTCGCGTGGATCACCACTCGCTCCCGCACCCGAATGGTCCCTCGTACCGTACCGGCCACGACCAGCCTCCCGACGGTGATTTCGCCTTCTACGACACCGCCCTCCCCGACCAGAAGCTCCTCCTCACTCGAGACCTTCCCGTTGACCTGCCCGTGAACCCTCAAGAGGTCGGAGAAAACAACGTCACCTTCGATCGAACAGCCCTGGTCCAGAAATCCATTGAGCGTTGCCTGGCCCTTTTTCATCGTGTCCCCCGGGTGAGCGTGCGGAATACTCGGATGAGGTCGTCTTCACTCTCGCACAACAGCCGGACCTCACTGCCTCGGCGACGTCTCTTGATCTCGACCCGCACACCGAGTGCCAACGAGAGACGATCTTCGGCCTCTCGCGTTTCCGGATCGGGCGCACTGCGAACGGGCCGAGGCCGCTTCTGGAGGTACCGCTCGAGCTCACGAACGCTCCACCCTTTTTGCAGGCACCTCCTGGCGAGCTCGATCTGCCGATCGCTCCCGTCCACGCCAGCGAGAGCGCGAGCGTGACCAGCCGAGAGAACCCCGGCATCCACTTTCTCCTGCACATCGAGAGGCAACTGGAGAAGACGCAGGGCGTTAGCCACCGTGGAACGGTCCTTTCCGACACGGCTCGCGATCTCTTCCTGCCTCAGCCCTAACTCGGTCCGAAGGTGGTGGTACGCGCGGGCCTCCTCGATCGGAGTCAGGTCTTCTCGCTGCAGGTTCTCGATCAGGGCGAGCGCCAACCGGTCCGCGTCCCCGATCTCCTCTCGTAATATGACGGGGATACGCTCGAGCCCGGCGAGCTTGGCGGCTCGCCACCTCCGTTCCCCAGCGATCAGGTGATAGCCACCACCGGGTGCCCGACACACCACCACCGGCTGCAGCAGGCCATGCGCCCGAATCGAAGAAGCCAGCTCCTCGAGGGCGCCCTTTGCGAATTGACGCCGTGGCTGCAGCGGGTTGGGCTGGATCTCTCCGATCGGCACATCTGTCCCGGTACCTGGCCTCAGATGTGGCCCTTCCGGGATCAGCGCAGCGATTCCCTTACCCAACGCGGATCGCTTCATTGGGCCTCCGCCGACGCAGCAACTCCTCCGCCAAACCAAGGTACGCCTGGGCGCCCCGGCTCCGGATGTCGTATTCCAGAATCGTCTGGCCGAATGACGGCGCCTCCGCCACGCGTACGTTCCGGGGGATGATCGTCTGGAATACCAGATCCCCGAAGAAGCGCCGGACTTCGTCAACCACTTGATGCGAGAGGCTCAAGCGCTCGTCGTAGAGGGTTAGCACCGCGCCTTCCACCTCGAGAGTGGGGTTCCACGCCGTGCGCACACGCTCGAGGGTCCGCATCAGCTCGCTGACGCCCTCCAGCGCGAAATACTCGCACTGGATCGGGACCAACACCGAATCCGCGGCGGTGAGGGCATTCAACGTGAGGAGTCCCAGCGACGGAGGGCAGTCGATCAAAATCCACTGGTGCTCGGTCGGCGACGCGGCAAGCGCCTGCCGGAGTTTCCCCGCCCAGTTGGGGTCTTCGAGCAACTCGACCTCGGCGCCCACGAGATCTCTTCGGGCCGGGAGTAGCTCGAGACCGGGAAAGCGCGTCGGAACCTTGGCTTCCCGCAACGGCACCAGCCCTTCGAGAACCTCATACGAGGTGTTCCCTTGCCCCTCCCAGCCCAAACCGGCGGTGCAGTTCGACTGCGGGTCCAGATCGAGGGCCAGGACGGTCTGCTCGAATGCGGCGAGCGCCGCTCCGAGGTTCATCACGGTGGTCGTCTTCCCCACCCCCCCCTTCTGGTTGGCAACGGCCACAATCCGCTGATTCTTCACTCTTTCTCCTGATGTTTCACGTGGAACACCGCCGCCAGACCGCGAGTACACCACGCTCGCTGCCGACAAGCGGGAAGGTTAGCACACGGCCTTCGGTCACACGTCTGCCCAGCTCCGCCGCCTTGACCTCGCTCGTCCACCACAGCCAACTGCCATCCTCGCGCATGAGCCGCGCAGTTTCCGGCAACCACATTTTCATCTCCACGCCGCGGACCGTCCCAAGCTCGTAGCCGCTCCGGGGATGCTCGGCGACCCGCTCTCGCCGGACCTCCGCGTCAAGTTGCAGCTCCCGGACCACCTCTTTGAGGAAGGCCCACCGTCGCTCCCTGGGTTCCAGGAGCACGCCATGGAGCCCCGGCCGGGCGATCAGCAGCGGTACCGCCGGGAAGCCGTTCCCGCTTCCGACGTCGAGCAGCGAACCGCCCTCCTTCACCCACGGCAGCGCTGCCAGCGCCTCCCGTACGAGAGAGCCGAGCAGCTTGTCGGGTTTGGCTCCCCCGAAGAGGTCGACCGCGCCGCCCCACCGCGTGAGGAGATCGAGAAACTGCGCCAGCCGATCGGCGGCGTCCACTCCGATTCCCAGACCTTGCAACGGCTCAGCCCACCTATACCGGCGCTGCGTCCGGGCCTGCTCATTCCACGGGCTTCGGGGAACCCGCGACCATCCGCTCGGTCAGCATCTGCTGGCCGATCGTGAAGATGTTGTTCACCAGCCAATACAACACCAAACCGGCCGGGAAGCTCATGAACATGAACCCGAAGATGAAAGGCATGAACATGAACATCCTGCGCTGCGCGGGGTCACCCACCTGAGGGGCCATCCGCTGCTGCAGCACCATGCTCGCGGTCATCAGGATGGGCGTGATGTAGGTTGGATCCTTGGCTGCGAGGTCCTTGATCCAGAAGACGAACGGCGCCTGCCGCAACTCGATGGCGTATGCGAACAGTGAGTAGAGGGCCCACAGAATGGGAAGCTGTACGAGCATCGGGAGACAACCGCCCATCGGGTTGACGCCCTCCTGCTTGTACATCTGCATCACTTCCTGGTTCATGCGCGCCCGGACGTTGGGATCCTTTTTCGCCTTCTCCTGGTAGCGGTCCTGGATCGCCTTCAGCTTCGGTTGCAACGCCTGCATGCGCTTCATCGCCACCGCGCTCTTGTGGTTGAGCGGGAAAAGCAGGATCCGGATCCCCGCGGTCAGCACGATGATCGCCACACCCCAGTTCCTGACCAAGGCGAAGATCCACCGGAGCGCAGCGAGGAAACCCACCGACAGGAACCCAAAAATGCCGAACGACACGGTCTCGTTCAACCCGCGTCCATACCCGCGCAGCGTGCCGTGTTCCTTAGGCCCCGCGTACAGGGTCCCGGCCACTTCGCCACTTTCGCCTACGACAACGACCTGCGGGACTGCGCTGGCTCCCGTCCCGGCAGCAGAGATCCGGACTTCGTCGACCGTGGCCGAAGGCAGCAGCACGACAAGGAAGTACTGGTCCTCGACACCCGCGAAGTCGATGGTTCCCCGCAACTCCTTCACGCCGTCGAGTTTTCCAGCGTTGATCCTCTCGAGCTTCCCGCCCACCCTCACGACGCCATCCGCTCCACCGAACCGCCCCTGCTGCTCGGTCTTCAGCCCCTTTTCGAGGCCCGTACCCACCACCACACCCGCCCGCCCAGGCACTCCTCCGGCCCGCACCTCGATGTCTAACGAATACTTACCTTTGCCGGCCGCGATCCGCTTCTCGACCCAGTTTCCTACACCATCCGACCACCGCAACCCGACCCACTCGGAACCTCGTTCCACGCGGTACACGGCATCGTTCCACGCGCCCGGGACGCCCACCGAGAGCGGGAGCAACACACCCGGCCGTACCAACTCGAGAGGAGCCCCGGCGTCGTCACGGTACCCCGAGACGACCACCGAGGTGAGCACGGCCCCCCGGGGATCCACCAACGCATGCCAGCCGTCGCCTTCCAGCGCGATCGGTTTCGCATCGTCGCCAGAGACCGCCGCTACAGCCGGTTGCGCGGGGTGTTCCTCTTGAGCCACCGGCGTCGGGACGCCAACCCCGGAGACTGGTTTTGTCGGGGTCGGTGCAGGCGGGGGTACGCTGGGCCGCGGCGGTGCAAAGAGCGAGAACCACACAATCACCACGATCCCCGACAGAACCGCCGCCAGAAGCACGCGCTTTTCCATCTACGAGTCCCCTTTGCGCGGCCGTACGGGATCGTAGCCGCCAGGATTCCATGGGTGACACCGCGCCAGCCTCCGCACGCCAAGCCACAGGCCGGCCCCCAGACCGTGCACACTTACCGCGTCTCTCATGTATTCGGAACACGTCGGCTCGAACCGACACGCTGGGGGCAGCAGCGGTGAGATCCACCGTTTGTACCCGACCAACACGGCCATCAGCGCGCGGGCGCCCGCGGAGCGGCTTTCGCCCTCCTCATGCAACGCTCGAAGTCCTCCGTGAGTTTTTCCCACCCCACCCCGTCACAACCCCACCGCACATTGACCACGAGGTCGCCGTGCCACCCACTCATTACCTCCCCGTGGTTACGGAAGAGCTCCCGAACCCGTCTGCGCGCCCGGTTGCGAACCACCGCTCCGCCTACCTTGCGGCTCGCGGTGATCCCGAAGCGGCACATCTCATCCTCGCTCGCAAGCGCGAACAACACGAGATACCTTCCCACCACCTTGAACCCGCCGGTGTAGACTCGCTGAAAGTCAACGCGCCGGAGCAGCTTGTCCAGATCGCCCCCGGGACGTTCACGCGGTCAGGCGCTTGCGCCCCTTCCGCCGGCGCGCGGCGAGAACCCGACGGCCCGCCGGCGTGCTCATCCTTGCGCGGAACCCGTGGGTCTTCTTCCGACGCCGGTTGTTCGGCTGGAATGTACGTTTCATCGTCGTTGCTCCTCACCAGCCCCGACCTGTTACGGCGGGGAACGAGTAGTCTACGCTTGATTCCACTCCGGGTCAACCGTCGGCTGTGCTAGGCTGCTTGCGCCCGTCGGGCAGCACGAACGATGCCGAACTCCGACCTCTGGCCCACAGTGAAGGACCTCTTGCGGGCTCGCCTCGCCGCGGACGACTTCGACGTCTGGTTCGCGCCCCTCACGGCACGTGCGACCTCCGGTCAATTGACACTCGCCGCACCCTCCCGCGTCTACGCCGACTACATCCGCGATCACTTCCTCCCCCTTCTCCAGGATCTCGCAAGCCAGGCTGCCGTCGCTCCGATCACGGTCGCCCTCGTAGTCGAAGCCGACGGGGTGCAGCCTAGCCCGTCCAGTCAGCGAGGCACCCCTCTCAACCCGCGTTACACATTCGCCTCTTTCGTTCCCGGCCCATCCAATCAGTTCGCCCGAGCCGCTGCGCAGTCGGTGGCCGAGAACCCGGGTCGGGCGTACAACCCGCTCTTCCTCTACGGCGGCTCCGGCCTCGGCAAGACGCATCTCCTCCACGCGATCGGAAACGAGATCCTATCCCGCAATCCGCGCACCCATATCCGCTACGTTCCCACTGAGAACTTCGTCAACGAGCTTATCAACTCCATCCGGCTCCAGAGGATGGCACAGTTCCGCGATGCCTACCGCTCGATCCACGTCCTCCTCCTCGATGACATCCACATCCTGGCGGGTAAGGAGCGAACGCAGGAGGAGTTCTTCCACACGTTCAACGCCCTCCACGAGGCTGGGCACCAGATCGTTCTCACCTCCGACACCTCGCCTGCGACCATTCAGGGGCTCGAGGAACGCCTTCGTACCCGTTTTGTCTGGGGCCTGGTCGCCGACATCCAGCCACCGGATCTCGAGACCAAATGCGCCATCATCCGGGAAAAGGCTCACGCGGAAGGGTTCGACCTGCCCGATGACGTCGTGCTGTTCATTGCTCGCCGTGTCCGGGAGAACGTCCGGGAGCTCGAAGGGTACCTCAACCGCGTCATCGTGTACTGCTCACTGACAGGACAAGTGCCCAACCTCGACACCGCCCGCAACGCTCTGACCCCGCTTCTTCCCCAGGAGCGCCACGCGACACCCGGCGATATTATTCGATTCGTCGCCCACCACTACGGCGTCAAGGTCGCGGATCTCAAGGGACGCGACAATAGGCGTTCCGTCGCATTCCCTCGACAGGTCGCGATGTATCTCGTTCGCGAGATCCTTGCCCTTTCCTACCCGGAGATCGGCAAGCTGTTCGCCAAGCACCACTCAACCGTGATGTACTCCGTCGAGACGATCAGTGAGGAGCGACGCTCCAACCCATCGCTCGATGCTACGTTGACGACCTTTGTGGAACACTTTCGCTAAGCTGAGGAAAATTGGACTCCCGACTCGCGCTGCGCGAACTCCGACGCAGTTCTTCGACGATTCTCCACATCCACTTTCCACAACGACCTTCGTCTCAAACCTCGATTCGCCAGCATCCTCTGTACTACTCAACCCTTCTCCACACCCTCGACGACTACCACGAAAGCTTGTACAATCTTTCTGTTTCGTAGGAGCAGCTGGGAGATCGCGCCCATGGACGTGACGCTCAACCGAACGGTCTTACTCGAGGAGCTCCAGCTCATTCAGGGGGTGGTGGAACGCCGCACCACGATTCCCATCCTCTCCAACATCCTCCTGACGGCCGAGGGAGATCGGCTCCATCTCGCCGCTACGGATCTCGACGTGACCGTCTACACGCAGTGTTCGGCGGTGGTCCGCAGGGAAGGTCGGACGACCATCCACGGCAAGGTCTTCTTCGACCTCGTCCGCTCGCTCCCGACGGACAGCGTTGACGTCAGCTTCCAGGAGTCGAGGGTCGAAGTTCGCTGCGGGACGTTCAACTCGCAGCTTGCGAGCCTGGATCCGGCCGACTTTCCCACCCTGCCAGAAATTCCGGACGGACAGGGGTTCGCCGTCGATCTCCCGACGCTCCGTCGCCTGATCGACCGTTCGGCGTTCGCTGTCTCGAGCGAGGAAGGGCATTTCCAGTACAACGCCGCTCTCCTCCTTCTTTCGTCCAAGGCGCTCGAAATGGTGGCAACCGACGGCCACCGCCTAGCGTGGACGAAAGCGGCCCACGCGGCCGGTACACCACCCTTCGAGCAACAGCTCCTGCCGCGGAAGGTCCTGAATCAGATTCGGCACTTCTCCGCAGAGGCGGAAACTCCGCTCTACATTGCTCGGGGTGAGAACCACCTCGCGTTTCGCCTTGGCGATCGCGTTTTGTTGTCCCGCGTCCTTGAGGCGCGCTTTCCGCAATACGAGCGGGTTCTTGTGCGCGACAACCCGCACCGGGCGCGCGTTAAGCGGCAGGAACTCGCCGCTGCGCTACGGCGGGTGGCGCTACTGGCCAGCGAGAGGACCCACGGCGTTCAGATGCAATTCGACCAGGATTCCCTTTCCCTCGCGTCGGTCGGCTTCGACCTCGGCCAGGCGGCCGAGGTGGTCCCCTCCACCTACAGCGGGCCGACGCTGAAGGTGTTCGTGAACGCAAGCTACATTCTGGACTTTCTCGGAGCGGTCGATGTCGCTGAGGTCGAGATGCAACTCCGCGACTCGGACGGTCCCATCGTGATGACACCAGCCGGGGAAGAGGCAACCATGGGTGAGTGCCTCTACGTCATCATGCCGATTCGCCTCTAGTGGTGTGTCGATCGCACGGTTCTCCGTCTCGGAGTTTCGCAACCTCTCGGCACAACAGCTGGATGTGCCACCGGGCCTGACGGCTGTCGTTGGGCCCAACGGCTCGGGCAAGACCAGTCTCCTCGAAGCGCTGGCGGTCCTTGGAAACCTCACGTCTTTTAGGCCCGGTTCGGCCGCGACGTGGATCCGGCATGGCGCCCGCGGTTTTGCTCTCGCGGCAGTGGCAGAGCGTGCCGGCACAGCGGTCGAGGTCCGTCAGGAGGTTCACCTCCGCGGGACGTTCGCGCGGTCCCTGTTTCGAGGTGCGCGCCGGCTCGGGGCCGCGGAGTACCTCGATCTCCTGCCGGTGGCGACGCTGTCGGGTCACGATCGCGCCCTCGTCTGGGGGGCTCCAGACGACAGACGGCGCTTTCTCGACCGGCTCTGCTTCCAGTTGAGACCGGAGGCTCTGCCGGTTCTCCAGCGGTACCACAGAGCACTTCGCCAGCGCAACGCGCTCCTGGCGAGGAGCGCCCATGGGGACGAGTTCGACGCGTTCGAGCAGGACCTCGCCCAACTGGGGGCCCACGTGATCAATGCACGGCTCGCTGCGGTTGCCGGGATGGAGCGCCTTCTCGGGGACGAACTCGAGACGCTCGGCTGGTCGATCGGACGACCCGTTCTGAGGTATACTTCAACAGATGGCGTCGCGGTCGCAGAACCCGCGACCCTGGCGGCTCGTTTGCGTGCCGCGCTGGCTGCTTCGCGCCGTCTGGAGCGCGGGCGAGGGCATACCGCCGTCGGGCCCCACCGCCACGACCTCCAGCTTACCGTACACGGCGCCCCGGCAAGGGAGATCCTCTCCGCGGGGCAGGGCAAGCTGCTGGCGACCGGGCTCAAACTGGCGGCCATGGCGCTGGTGGGCGAGGAACGCGGACGCACGCCGATTGTGGTCTTTGATGACGTCGATGCCGAACTGGATGCAGTGGTGTTGCGCCGGGTCATCGAGCGACTCGAGCGCGGTGGCCAGGCGCTGCTGTCGTCGGCGCACGAAGAGATGATGCTGCCCCGGCTGACCCGCGGCGCCGTCTGGCGCATGGCCGGCGGCAGAGTGGAAACGGAAGTACCGGGAGGGAGTGAAGCTTGACGGGGAAAGCGTACAACGCTGAGAGCATCAAGCTCCTCAAGGGGCCGGACGCAGTCCGCAAGCGCCCTGGAATGTACATCGGCGATACCGACGACCTCTCCGGGCTGCATCACATGGTCTGGGAGGTCGTGGACAACGCGGTTGACGAGGCGCAGGCCGGGTTCGCGACGCGTGTGTCGGTCCGCATCCACACGGACAACTCGGCAACCGTGGAGGACAACGGCCGTGGGATCCCGGTCGATATCCACAAGGAGACAGGTCGGCCCGTCACCGAGGTGATCATGTGTGAGCTGCACTCGGGCGGCAAGTTCGACAACAACGCCTACAAGGTCTCGGGCGGCCTGCACGGGGTCGGCGTCTCGGTGGTGAACTTCTTGTCCGAGTGGCTGCGGCTCGAGATCCGCCGCGACGGTGGCGTTTTTGAGCAGGAGTACCGGCAAGGCGTCCCGGTGGCGCCCCTCAAGAGGGTCGGAAACTCGGCGAAGAACGGCACGGTGGTCACGTTCAAGCCGGACCCCGAGATCTTCTCGATCCTTGAGTTCCACCACGATCTACTGGTGCAGAGGCTGCGCGAGCTGGCATTCCTCAACCCGGGGCTCGTGATTCGCTTCAACGACGAGCGCAACGGCGGCGAGCAGGAGTTCTGCTTCAAGGGCGGGATCGCCGCGTTCGTGGAGTACCTCAACCGGGCCAAGACCACGCTCCACTCCAAGCCAATCCAGCTCGTCGAGGACACTGCCGACGGCGAGCAGATCGGCATCGCGCTGCAGTGGCACGACGGCTACAACGAGAACGTGCTGCCGTTCACGAACACCGTGTACAACGCCGACGGCGGCACGCACCTCTCGGGGTTCCGCTCGGCGCTCACCCGGACGATCAACGCCTACGGCCAGGCCAACGGCCTGCTCAAGAACCTGCCGGAAGGCCTCTCGGGCGAGGACGTGCGCGAGGGCCTCACAGGGGTGCTCTCGGTCAAGATCCACGATCCCAAGTTCTCGTCGCAGACCAAGGACAAGCTCGTCTCTTCCCAAGTCAAGGGGTGGGTCGAGTCCGTGGTGAGCACCCGGCTCGCCGAGTTCTTCGAGGAGAACCCTCCGATCGCGAGGAGGATCGTCGGCAAGTGCGTGGAGGCGGCGCGGGCCCGCGAGGCGGCCCGCAAGGCGCGCGAGCTCACGCGCCGCAAGGGCGCGCTCGAATCCTCATCGCTCCCCGGCAAGCTCGCGGACTGCCAGGAGAAGGACCCGGCCGGTGCGGAGCTCTTCATGGTCGAGGGTGACTCCGCGGGAGGATCCGCCAAGCAGGGACGCGACCGTCGCTTTCAAGCGATCCTGCCGCTCCGTGGCAAGATCCTCAACGTGGAGAAGGCGCGCTTCGATAGGATGCTCTCGAACCAGGAGATCCGCACGATCATCCAGTGCCTCGGCACCGGCATTGGCGCCGACGACTTCGACGTCGCGAAGGTGCGATACCACAAGGTCATCATCATGACCGACGCCGACGTCGACGGCGCGCACATCCGCACCTTGCTCCTGACGTTTTTTTTCCGGCACTTCAAGCAGGTGATCGAGCGCGGCTTCCTCTATATCGCCCAGCCGCCGCTCTACAAGGTGGCGCACCGGAAGGACGAGCGTTACCTCAAGGACGACGCCGAGCTGTCCTCGTTCCTGCTCGACCGCCTCTCGGACGGTGCGACGCTCACGCTCGCCGGAAGTGGCCGCACCCTCAAGGGGAAGGATCTCAAGGATGCGATCCGCCGTCTGGAGCGAACGCTCGAACACCTCGAGCGCCTCGACCAGCGGGGTTGGCCGAAGGACCTCGTGATGGCCCTCCTCCGTCAAGGCATCGCAGGCCGTAACCAGCTCGCGGACGCCAAGCTCATGGAGGGGTTCGCCGAGGAGTTGCGCGCCGAGGAGTATGAAGGAGTGGTCACGGCCGACGACGAGGAGCACGGCGGCCTGCTGGTGCGTCTCGTCTACAACAAAAACGGGCGGCGCAGGCCGATCGAGCTCGGGTACGATCTCATCCGGACCTACGAGTACTCGCAGCTGCTCGACCTGCACCGACACCTCAAGGAGTTCGACGTGCCGCCGTTCCACCTCGAACTCGAAGGGGCGAGCGAAACGTTCGAGTCGTCACACGACCTCGTGAGCCGCGTCTACGAAAGCGCGCGCCACGGGCTCGCGATCCAGCGCTACAAGGGCCTGGGCGAGATGAACGCGGAGCAGCTCTGGGCCACGACCATGAACCCGGAGAGCCGCCGCCTCCTTCAGGTGCGGATCGAAGACGCAGCTGAGGCCGACGAGCTCTTCACCGTGCTGATGGGAGACGCCGTTGAACCGCGGCGAGCCTTCATTGAGAAGAACGCCCTCGAGGTCGTGAACCTCGACGTCTAGGAAGAAGGACCAGAACGACATGACAGATCCGCTCTTTGTCCGGGAAGAACGAATCCCGGTCGCCATCGAGAAGGAGCTCAAGCGCTCCTACCTCGACTACGCGATGAGCGTCATCATCGGCCGCGCTCTGCCCGACGTGCGCGACGGTCTCAAGCCGGTGCACCGCAGGATCCTCTTCGGGATGTGGGAGCAGGGCAGCACCGCAGGCAAGCCATACAGGAAGTCGGCGCGCATCGTCGGCGACGTCATGGGTAAGTACCACCCCCACGGCGACTCCGCCATCTACGACGCTCTCGTGCGCATGGCGCAGCCGTTCTCGATGCGCCATATGCTCGTCGATGGTCAGGGCAACTTCGGCTCGGTGGACGGCGACAACGCCGCGGCGATGCGGTACACCGAGGTGAGGCTGGCGCGGCTCACGGAGGAGATGCTCGGGGACGATCTCGGCAAAGAGACCGTCGACTGGACGCCGAACTACGACGGTTCCCTCAAAGAGCCTGTGGTGCTGCCGTCAAAGTTCCCAAACCTGCTCGTCAACGGCTCGTCCGGTATCGCGGTGGGCATGGCAACCAACATCCCGCCGCACAATCTCGGTGAGGTGATCGATGCGTGCGTGGCGCTCGCGCGCAACCCCGAGATCGGGATCGACGAGCTGATCAAGCTGATCCCCGGGCCTGACTTCCCAACGGGTGGAATCATCCGTGGGACGTCCGGAATACGCCAGGCGTACACGACGGGCCACGGCTCCGTCCAGATGCAGGCGCGCGCCCGAATCGAGCACCAGAAGAAAGGCGAGCGAGTCGCCATCATCATCAGCGAGCTGCCGTATCAGGTGAACAAGGCGCGGTTGGTGGAGCGCATCGCCGAGCTCGTGCAGGACAAGGACATCGAGGGGATCTCGGACCTTCGCGACGAATCCGACCGCGACGGCATACGGGTCGTCGTCGATCTGAAGCGCGATGCCGTGCCGCAGGTGGTGCTCAACCAGCTCTACAAGCTCACGCCGATGCAGTCGAGCTTCGGCATCACATTCCTCGCAATCGTGGACAACCAACCGCGGGTGCTGACGCTCCCTGCGATGCTGACGCATTTTCTCGAGCACCGAAAAGAGGTCGTCACTCGGCGGACACGGTACGACCTCGCACGGGCCGAGGAGCGCGCCCACATCTTGGAGGGGCTCGTCATCGCGCTCGACCACCTCGACGCGGTGATCAAGACGATCCGCGCCGCCGCCGACCCACCGGCGGCCAAGGCCGCGCTCATGAAGAACTTCGGCCTCTCCGAGCTGCAGGCGCAGGCAATCCTGGAGATGCGCCTCCAGCGGTTGACGGCTCTCGAGCGCGACAAGATCATCGCCGAGCACAAGGAAGTCCTGGCTCTCATCGAGCGGCTGAAGGCAATCCTCGCTTCCGAGAAGCTCGTGCTGGAGATCATCATCGGGGAGCTCGAGGAGAGCAAACGGCGCTTTGCCGATCCGAGGCGGACCGAGTTACTGCCGGAAGAGGCGGATCTCTCTGTTGAGGACCTGATCGTCGAGGAGGACGTTGTGGTGACTGTGACCCGCGCCGGCTACATCAAGCGCGCGGCGGTCTCGATCTACCGCGCCCAAAGGCGTGGCGGCCGCGGCCGGCGGGGGGCTGCGGTGCGGGAAGAGGATCCCGTCGAGCACCTGTTCGTGGCGTCCACGCATGACTTCCTGCTGGTGTTCACGTCGGTCGGAAAAGTGTACTGGCTGAAGGTCCACGAGGTGCCAGAGGCGAGCCCCTCTGCGCGCGGCAAGGCGATCGTGAACCTCCTTCCCGTTACACAGGACGAAAAAGTGGCGGCGCTGGTCGCGGTGAAGGAGTTCGACCCCGAGCGGTTCCTGCTGTTCGCGACTCGCAAGGGCAAGGTGAAGAAGACCGAGCTCGATGCGTACTCCAACCCTCGCTCGACGGGAATCATCGCGGTGGCTCTCGAAGAAGGCGACGATCTGCTGGACGTCCGCCTGACCGAAGGTAACAGCCACATCTTCCTCGGGACCCACAAGGGAATGGGAATTCGCTTTCCCGAGAGCAACGTGCGGCCGATGGGACGGGTAGCCGCCGGCGTGCGCGGAATCTCGTTGCGCGGCGATGACTTCGTCGAGACGATGGCTGCGTTCCCTGCCGATGACAAGGGCGAAATCCTGGTGGTCGCCGAACGTGGATTCGGCAAGCGCACGCCGGTCGCCGATTTTCGGGAGCAGGGGCGCGGCGGCAAAGGGATCACGCTGATGAAGGTGACGTCCAGGATTGGCAACGTCGCAGGGATGCGTCACCTCAGCGGCGACGAAGACATCATGCTGGTCACCGCAAAGGGGATGATGATCCGGACATCGGCTGCAGGGGTCCGTCGCAGCGGGCGAGTCACCCAGGGGGTGAAGCTCATTGATCTCGAAGAGGGCGACCAGGTGGTGGGAATCGCGCGCCTGGCCGAGCACGAAGAGGACGACGCAGAACCGGAAACGATGTTCTAGGAATTCGGGAGGGGACCCATGAAGCTCTTCATCGACACCGCCAACGTCGCCGAGATCACCGACGCCGCATCGTGGGGAATCCTCGACGGTGTGACGACCAACCCCTCCCTGGTGGCTCGGGAGGGGCGCTCGTATCACGAGTTGGTCGCCGAGATCTGTGGGATCGTGCCCGGACCGGTATCGGCCGAGGTGCTCGCCACCGACGCGGAGGGGATGGAGCGGGAGGGCCGGGAGCTCGCGGGCATCGCCGAGAACGTGGTGGTCAAACTGCCGATCACCCAGGACGGGATCCGCGTGTGCGCCCGCTTCTCGGAAGAGGGGATCGCCACCAACCTCACGCTCTGCTTCTCCCCGGCGCAGGCGCTGCTGGTCGCCAAGGCGGGCGCCACATACGTAAGTCCCTTCGTGGGACGGATCGACGACGTCGGGCAGGACGGGATGCAGCTCGTGCGGGAGATCGTGCAGATCTACGACGCGTACGAGTTTCCGACGCAGGTTCTGGTGGCCTCGGTACGGCACCCGCAGCACGTCGTCGAGGGCGCCCTCGCCGGAGCCGACGTCGCGACGGTGCCTTTCAAGGTCCTACAGCAGCTCTTCCGCCACCCGCTCACGGATATCGGCCTGCAGCGGTTCATCTCCGATTTCCGCGAGGCGAAGGACGTCCATTAGGGCAGGACCCAGCAAGGGCAGTGGCTCACCCTCTCCCGCTCGCGGGAGAGGGCCGGGGTGAGGGCGCTGGAGGCGGCGGTCTGTAGCGGCGCCCCCACCTTGCCTCCCCCGCACGCGGGGGAGGAATCTCCTCGAAGCCCTTCATGGGTGTTCCCAGAGGTCAATCTCAAGAACGGTGTGTTGTAATGGCTCAGCCATTTTGACAAATGGCATAGACCGACCTAGCTTAAGTGCGTGCAGGCTCTCCTCTCTCGCGCCCGTCACGCCGTCGCTGCCGAAGCCTCGTTGCCGTTGTACCGGCGGCTGGCGGATGCGCTGGCGCCGGTCCTGACCGAGGAGGTCGGCGCGGAGTTCCCGTCGGCGCGTGCACTCGCTGCAGAGCTCGGACTTAACCGGGCAACCGTGACGGCTGCATACCGAGAGCTGGCGCGTCGCGGCCTGCTGGTGCTGAGACCCGGGCGCCAGCAGGGCCGACGGGTTGCACCGGCGTCATCCAGCGCGCTCGAGCCGGGCGAACCGTTCCCGGGCGCGGTCGACCTCGCGCGATACGCACCCGACCGAGAGCTCCTGCCGTCCGGTGAGGTGTTCCGCTGGCTTGGCCTCGGAGAGGGTGAAGGCGAGGGCGTCACCCAGTACGGCGATGCGTGGGGGTACAAGCCGCTCCGTTCGTGGCTCGCGTCGCGGCTTGCCGGTCTCGGAATCCCCGTCGCCGCCGACACCGTGCTTCTCACGGGCGGTGTGCAGCACGCGCTCGACCTTCTCCTTCGGGCGCTGGTTCGCCCGGGCGACACGGTGTTGGTGGAGGATCCCACCTACCCCGGTCTCCCGCCGTTGCTGGCTCTCCACCAAATCCAAATCGTCGGTCTCCCGGTGCGCCGCGGCGGGATCGAAACGGCCGAGGCCGAGTCGCTCGTCCGAAAGGTGTCCCCGCACCTCGCGATTCTCACACCGACGCTCCACAACCCCTCGGGCGCGGTGATGGATTTGGAGCAGCGCGTCGCTCTGCTCGACTTGCTAAGGAGCCGCGGGACGCAGGTGATCGAGGAGTTCTTCGATCCTGCACTCGTGAGCGAGGGAACAGTCCCGCCCCCGCTGGCGGCGCTCGACGGCGGGGTGATCGCGGTGGGTTCGTTCTCTAAGGCTCTCTTTCCGGGTTTGCGGGTTGGTTGGGTCGTGGGGCCCGCCGATATGCTGGAGGGCATCGCTGCCGTCAAGCGCGCTGCAGATCTCGGTGGGAGCCCTTTCCTGGAGGCCGCCGCCTGGGCGTTGTGCCGTCGGGGTGTGTTCGAGGACCAGCTGCAACGGCTCCGCAGTGCAGCGCGCACCAGGCTCGCGATCGTGACGGAGGCGCTCTCCGAGGCGCCGCCGGGTGTCGAGTGGATAACGCCGAGAGGTGGCTTCTCGCTTCTCCTCACGCTGCCGCATGGGTGGAGCTCTCGGGCGGTCGCTGCCCGTGCCGCGGAACGGGGCGTGTGGGTCCTCCCGGGACCGGCGATGTCGGTGAGCGGGCGGGATGACATCGTGCGCGTCGCCTACGCCGCTGTCGGCGGAGAAGCGCTGCGTACGGCGGTGATGGGGTTTCTGGCGGCACTGGCGCCCGAGCGCGTCGCCTTGCCGCTGGTGTGAGGCTCGAGGCCCAGGATCAGCGGCCGGGTACGTACGGATTGGGCTGAAAAAGGAGGAATGAGATGGACTTCAAGTCACCCGAGTTTCGCGTCAAAGTCGGCCTCGCCGAAATGCTCAAGGGCGGGGTGATCATGGATGTCACCAATGCCTCTCAGGCGAAGGTCGCTGAGGATGCCGGTGCAGCCGCCGTGATGGCGCTCGAGCGCGTCCCTGCCGACATTCGCGCCGAAGGCGGCGTCGCGCGCATGGCCGCGATTGACAAGATCGCGGAGATCATGCAGACGGTCTCGATCCCGGTGATGGCCAAGTGCCGGATCGGCCACCCGGCCGAGGCGCTGGTGCTCCAGGCCCTGGGGGTCGACTTCATCGACGAGTCTGAGGTGCTGACGCCGGCCGACGAGGAGAACCACGTCTGGAAGCTCGACTTCAAGGTCCCGTTCGTATGTGGCTGCCGAAACCTCGGCGAAGCGCTCCGCCGCATCGGCGAAGGTGCCGCCATGATGCGCACAAAGGGCGAAGCGGGCTCCGGCAACATCGTCGAAGCGGTGCGTCACCTGCGTGCGGTCCGTGGCGAGATACGGCGCCTGGGCACCCTCGACCCAGCCGAGCTCGTCCCCGCGGCCAAGGAGCTGCAGGCGCCGCTCGAGTTGGTGGAGTACGTCGCGCGCGAGGGCAAACTGCCGGTACCGAACTTTGCAGCCGGCGGCGTTGCGACGCCCGCAGACGCGGCGCTCTGCATGATGCTGGGCGCGGAGTCCGTCTTCGTCGGCTCCGGGATCTTCAAGTCGGAGGACCCGTCGCGGCGCGCCAAGGCGATCGTGCACGCGGTCACTCACTGGCAAGACCCTGTGGCACTGCTGGAAGCGTCGCGCGGCCTCGAGGGTGCGATGCGCGGGCTGGACATGGCCAAGCTCACCCCGGAGGAGATGCTCTCGCGCCGGGGTTGGTGAGTGGTGGAGAGGAGTCCTGTTGTAGGCCTGCTCGCGCTGCAGGGCGACTTCGACGCGCACCGGAAGGCTCTAGCCGAGCGCGGCGTCGAGTCGGTCGAGGTTCGTGTGCCGTCGGATCTCGATGGGGTCGCGGGATTGGTGCTCCCCGGCGGCGAGTCCACCACCATACTCAAGCTCATGGAGGGTACCGGCCTCGACTCGCGCCTCGTCGATCTCGTCCGGGCCGGCCTGCCGGTCTTGGCCACCTGCGCCGGCGTGATCCTGCTCGCGCGCGAGGTCCGGCACCCAGCCCAGCGCTCGTTGGCTGTGCTCGACATCCTCGTCGAGCGCAACGGGTACGGACGTCAAATCGACTCTGCGGTGGTCGATCTCGAGGTCGCAGACCCCGCTGGCCTCGGCTCGGCGACCCTGGAGGGAGTGTTCATCCGAGCGCCGAGGGTGACGGAGGTCGGGGAAGGCGTCCGAGTCCTGGCGAAGCGGGGCGGCGACCCGGTCCTGCTCCAGCAGGAGAAGGTGCTCGCGGCCACCTTCCACCCTGAGCTAACGGACGGCTCCCCGGTCGTGGATCTGTTCGTGCGTATCCTCTCCGCGCTCGGGTGAGGGCATCATTGCCCGGTCATTTCCTAGAAAGTCCCCTCGATGACCCTTGTCATCCTGAGGAGGAGCGCCGCAGGCGGGCCGACGAAGGATCTCCCCGAACCCGCGAGTGACCGGGTCCGTGCGCTCCCAGGAGATCCTTCGCTCGCTGCGCTCGCTCAGGTTGACAGCCGGTGGTGGGCTGCGTTCGGATCCGTCACTTTCATGGTCCGGGGTGCGCCTCGGCACATGAAGATTGCGGGTCTTGCTGACGGTAAGGCGCAGCGACCGCGATCGTACCGTGCGGAGGATGTCAGAAGCGGTACACGTCGCCTTGCCGCAACTCCTCGACCGGATGCGGGAAGCGAGCCACCGCCAGCTCCTGCCGCAACTCCTCCACGTAGGCCGGTTTGAGGTGGTACAGGTACACGGGCACGTCTCGCTTGAGCTTGGCCAGCTCCAGGGCGAGCGTCGTTGGGGTCAGGTGGAGCGAGACATCCGCGACGTTCTGCATGCGGTTCGGAAACGACACCTCGACGATCACCGCGCGGAGGGCGGCCGTACGGTTGGCGACGTCCCAGACCTCGTGAGTGGGCCCCGTGTCCGATGTGAAGAGAACGGCTCCTTCTTCGTCCTCGACGAGGTACCCGTGAGTAGGAACCGTGTGCCGCACCGGTATGGGCGTGAGCCGAAGCCCGTTGACGGCGAATGTTGCCCTGGGCTCCACCTGGATCAGACGCAGCGCCGGGAGGAGGTCGTTCGGGATGCGCGTGAAATCGGGCCAGGTGTCGTTGTTGAAGAGATGGAGCTTGACCGTCTGCATCACTTGCGGGGTGACGAAGATCTCGAGCGCCTCTCGTTGTTCACCGAAGGTGTTCTCGACGAGGAAAGGGATCGAGGCAGTATGGTCGAGATGCGAGTGCGTGACCACAATTCGCCGGATGCGCCGTTGCGCGTCCACGTCCAGAGCCTGCGTGATTGAGCCAGCGTCCAGGGCAAGCTCGCCGTTGATGAGAAACGACGTCATCCTGCAGGTGGGGCTGGACCCACCGAAGCTCCCTAGGACGTGCCATTCCATCATTGAAGTATAGGTCCAAATCAGGCGCAAGTGTCCGGGTGGCGGCATTGGGACCCAGCGGCTGGCGCCGCTACAATTGCCCGGCGTGATGCCCGATCCGTTTCTCACCGTCCGGCCCTCGGCGCATGCCCTGGCTCTGGCCGGAGTCGACCTTCTCGAAGCTGCCCCTCCGGTCGTCCGCGTGGACGAAGCCAGGGAGATCGTCGTAGTGCTGAGCCGCTCGCGCGACCCGGGGCGCGAGGTCTTCCTGGACCGGTGCACGGACGATCGCGTTCCGGTCGTGGTGCGACCCTCGGGCGGGGGAGCTGTCATCGTGGCGCCCGGGACGGTGACGGCCTCGATCGTTCTTCCGACGGGTGCCACGGAGCGGTTCCCCGAACCGCATTTCCGGCGGCTCTGCGGGGCCGTGGCCGAAGGGCTCTCGAAGTGCGGCGTGCACGGGATTTCGATGCGAGGGGTTTCGGATCTCTGCCTTTCTGACCGCAAGATCGCCGGGAGCTCCCTACGGCTCTGGAGGGGGCGTCTCCTGTTCCAGATCGCCGTGCTTGTGGACTCCGACATCGACCTGCTGGAGCGCTACCTGCGTCACCCGAGCCGCGAGCCCGACTACCGTCGCGGCCGATCGCATCGTGACTTCGTCACCTCGCTGCGCGCGGCCGGCTTTCCGGCCACGACCGCCGAGACAGCTGCGGCGCTGCGGGTCCGCCTCATGAGCGAGGCCGCAGCGTGTTGAGAGTGCGGCGGGCCTTGCCTCTCGCCGCCGCCAGCGTGTACTCTGCCAAACTTGAGGAACGCCGCGGGTCGACGTTCCGCCACGGTGCCATGCGCAAGAGAATCGCCTTCGCCTGTCTTGTCGGACTCACGCTTCCGCTCCTCGCGGCGGCGATCACGGTGACCACGCCTGCAGGACCTAAGGAGGTCTTCGCTCGCGGTGACCTCCTCGACGTCGTGGCGCTGCTGCGATTCGCGGGCGCGGACGTCCAGTTCGCACCTGCGGCCGGCAGCTACGGCGCGGTCACGCCAGAGCACCAGATCCAGTTCACACCCGGTGGCGCCCTCGCGGTCGTCGACGGTCGGCTCACGCCGCTGCCCGGACCCCTCCGCCTCGTTGATGGGCACATCGTCGCGGCGCAACCTACGGTTATCGCGCTGTTGGCTCCGCTCGGGTGGACGATGAAGGGTGGCGCAGGGGCGCCTGAGTTAATCCGAGCTGGCGCCGGCGAGCAGATTGAGGTGTCGGTCGTGCGTGCGCCCACCGGGACGACGCTGGTGATGCGCGGGACGAAGCAACGGCCTCGGGTCGTGGCATCCCAGGGTTCCGTGGCCCTGCAGTTCGCGACGCCTGTGACCCTCCTCCGGCCGGTGATGCCGGAGAGCGAGCTCCTCGGTGCGGAGCTACGAAACACGACGCTGACCCTTCGGCTTGCCTCGGGAATCGAAGTCACCGGCACCTACCCTCTCGATGATCCGCCTCGCTTCGTTGTGCGACTCGGTACGGCCACCCCCGTCGCGCCGGTCGCCGTACCGCGGACCGGCCCCCTCGTGGTTCTCGATCCGGGACACGGCGGTGAGGACCAGGGCGCCAAAGGACCCGGGAGCGAGCTCGAGAAGGACATCACCATGGCGGTTGGCCGCGCCACGGCGGCGCACCTACAGGCCGCGGGCGTGACGGCGAGGCTCACCCGTGACGGGGACGAGGCCGTGTCGCTTACCGACAGGACCGCCCTCGCGAATCGTCTTCAGGCGGCAGTGTTCGTCTCCATCCATGCGAACGCATCGTTGGCGCGGGGCGCGCACGGCGCCGAGACGTACTACATGAGAGCCGACGCGAGCGACCCGCAGGCGGCGCAGGCTGCCGCGCGCGAAAACGCCAGTGCCCCGCCGGACACCGTTCAGCTGATCCTGTGGGACCTGGCTCACGTCGCCAACCTCAACAACTCGGCCCGGCTCGCCCGGACCGTCCAGGAGAAGCTCAATGCGCTCCAGGGCATCAAGGACCGGGGGATCCGCCAGGCGCCTTTCGTCGTGCTGACCGGCGCAACCATGCCTTCCGCGCTCGTGGAGGTGGGATTCCTCTCCAACGCCGAGGAGGCCGCGAGGCTCGCGGCTCACGACGTGCAGGACCAGATTGCGACGGCGCTCGCAGAGGCGATCATCGATTTCCTGCGCGCGCCGGCGCCCGAGGCCGCCCCGACGCAGGCGGTCCCGCCTACGCCATGAGGGCGCTGCGCCCGATCGTCGCGACAGTAGCTGTCGTCGCCGTGCTGGCGGCCTTGGTGCTGCTGAGTCTGCACCACCGGGCGCCGGCCCCGCCGCCTGCCGGGGCCGAGCCCGCGTCCCCAACGCCGGTCCCGGGAAAACTCGTTCTCTTCTTCCCCGGTGACGATGCGTTGTTGCACCGCGAGGCGCGCGAAGTGCCCGAGCTCCCCGCAGCGGCCTTGCCGCGAATCCGTCTGGTGCTCGAGGAGCTGCTCGCGGGTTCCCGCGAAGGCTTCGCACCGGCGTTTCCCTGGACGGCGACCGTACAGGCGGTGTTCCTCGACCGCGAAGGGGACGCGTTCGTCGACTTTTCGGCGCCGCCGCCCGACATCGCGAGCGGGAGCGAGATCGAGATGACGCTCGCGTTCGCGGCCGTCAACAGCGTGGTGGCGAACAGCCCCGGTGTGCGCCGCGTCCAGCTTCTCTTTGGGGGGCACGAGGTCACCACGCTAGGCCACCTCGACCTGTCGCGGCCGCTGGCGCCCAGCGTCGAGATGGTGGCGCCGTGAGTACGCCCCGGTCGACCGAGCGACTCCAAACCACGCCCCTTCGCAGTCAGGTGTTGTAGAAAGATGGGCCGGCGGCTAGTCTGGCCCGTATTGGAGGTACCGTGGTCAATCCCTCGACTCTCGAGCGCCGTGACGGGCGGCGCGACGACGAGCCCCGTCCCCTTCAGTTCACGCTCGACTTCGTGAAGTACCCGGAAGGGAGCGTGCTCGCCCGCGCTGGTGACACCGTCGTGGTGTGCAACGTGACGGTGGAGGGCCGCGTTCCGCCTTTTCTGCGCGACACCGGTGAGGGGTGGCTGACCTCCGAGTACGCGATGTTGCCGCGCGCCACCGAGGAGCGCAGCCCGCGTGAGTCCACTCGCGGTTCGATCTCAGGTCGCTCGGCCGAGATCCAGCGCCTGATTGGGCGCTCGCTGCGCGCCTCGCTCGACATGGGGTTGCTGGGTGAGCGTACGCTGGTGGTGGACTGCGACGTCTTGCAGGCCGACGGCGGTACCCGGACCACCGCGATCACCGGTGCCTTTGTCGCGGTTGTGCTCGCCCTGCTGCACCTCAAGGAGCAGAAGGCACTGCCGGCATGGCCGGTGCGTGATCAGCTGGCGGCGGTTTCGGTCGGGATCGTCGCGGGTCGGCCGCTGCTCGACCTCGCCTATGACGAGGACTCCCGCGCCGGCGTGGACCTCAACTTGATCGGGACTGCTCGGAAAGGGATTGTGGAAGTCCAGGGTACGGCCGAGCGCGAGCCGTTCTCGCGCAAAGACCTCGACAGTCTGCTCGACCTCGCCGAGGCCGGGCTTGAGCGCGCGTTTCTGGCCCAGCGAACCGTACTCGAGCATCGCCTTGAGAAAGCCGGCCTCAAATCGCTCGTCGCCGAAAAGTAGCGGCCGCCCGCCTTCTGCGTCTTCTCGTCCGGCCTGCGGGCGGGGAACCTGGTTTGGCACGACGCGACCGCGCTCCGGAGGCCGTTCCGGCCTTGACGAAGCAGGCGCCGATTGCTAACGTGAGAATTCCCCGGAACTGGGGATAGGTCTTTGGGAGCGTGGAGCTTCACGTAATAGGGGACGGGGCGTGGCGCAGCCTGGTAGCGCACCTGCCTTGGGCGCAGGTGGTCGGAGGTTCAAATCCTCTCGCCCCGACCATCACCCGTCCCGGGCAATTGCTGCCTGTAGCTCAGCTGGATAGAGCAGCGGACTTCTAATCCGCGGGTCGGAGGTTCGAATCCTCTCAGGCAGGCCAGCTTTCTTGCGGTGAGCGTAGCTCAGCTGGTCAGAGCACCGGACTGTGGCTCCGGTGGTCGGGGGTTCAAATCCCCTCGCTCACCCCACCATGTGCGCCCGTAGCTCAGTTTGGATAGAGCGTCAGACTCCGGATCTGAAGGTCGCGCGTTCGAATCGCGCCGGGCGCACCATTTAGTTTCAATATGTTAGCTGGTCCGCGGAACCGACCCGAGGGACCGCGAGGACACAGCCAGGACACCGACTCAGCCAACCTCACCGGAATTCAGGCAAGATCAGCCAACTTGCGGGGTGGCTATTGGGGAGTTGGCGCTCGTCAACGGGACGGGGCTTCTTGTTCGTCAGTCCTCACCCAAGGCCAAGGGGTTTGTCTCGACTGGTGAAAGGGAGACAAAGGATTGTGAGCTCTTGTTGCACGTCGTGTTCATCGATCGGTGCCCCGCTTATCGGCTTGGAACCCCCGTCTCGGCTTCGGTCAGACTGTCGAGGCGAAACTCCGCTGCAATGCGGTGTGCCGCCTCCCACGGATCTGCAGATTCGCGACACAAACGGTCCATTTCGCGGACCATGCGGTCGTTGCCGTAGTGGCTCAAAATCAGCTGGAACTCCTCGTTGCTGACATCACGCCCCATTGAATGCACGATCTCATCTGCCAGGCGTCGCCGCGGATCCATGAAACCTCCCGAACAACTGGACGCGAAGCTGTCCACGAGCGAGCGGGTCAACGCCTCGCCGTCATGTCCCTGACGCGACCACACCCGTCCCGCAAGGTGCGCGCCGAGCACCTCGGCCGCCGACTCCTCCACTATCTGGTGCGAGAGTGAGCGTGAGTAGTGGGAGAGCCCGGCCTGGTCAAAGAGAGCATGGGTGCACTCGTGGCCTATTGCCTGGAGCAAGTCCTGGTCCCGCCAGCTCAGCGCGCTGTTGACGGTGATGACCCGCCAGCTCCCCGAATACGTTGCGCCGACGTGGGCCAGCGGTTGCGCGCGAACGCTCGTTACGCTTACCCCATGACCGACCTCGTCGAGAACCTGGCCCACCGTGGCCACGACACTAGCGCGCAGGTCCTCAGTGCGCCTGCGAGCCTCACTGCGCCGCGCCAGGGCCGGGAGTTGCGTGTAGGCAATCGCGAGCAGCACCACGGCCCCC
>Ga0182019_10000010_pt1 | contig 94075 bp, 75 predicted proteins | sample 812E2MmetaG_FD_120483 | JGI IMG/M metagenome (GOLD analysis project Ga0182019, IMG submission 120483) | Permafrost microbial communities from Stordalen Mire, Sweden - 812E2M metaG | ecosystem: Environmental > Terrestrial > Soil > Wetlands > Permafrost | place: Sweden: Stordalen | collected...
CAGTTTTTAACTCAGCCTCTGTTGAAAATGCAACACCGTCGCTACTGGAAATGACATATAGTTCAACTCTAGCCAATATCGTTCCGGCTGCCTCAGCATTTGCAGTTACAGTGAATACAGTAGCCAGAACTGTCAGTACTGTTGCTATTTCAGGAGCAAAGGTTCAGCTGACGTTAGCGAGCGCTATAAAATTCGGTGATGTTGTTAAGGTTTCCTATACAAAACCTGCAACCAATCCCGTGCAAACTACAAGTGGTGGTTTAGCTGTGGATCTTATTCCTCAAACAATAATTAACAATCTAATTAACCCGGCTAAAGATGGGCCAATAACTGTTACAATGACCCTTTCTCCTAATCATGTACATAAAATATTAAATGTAGTTCTTGCTTACTCAAGTACTCCAACCTCTGCTTTTTCACCAGAGATTATCAGAATCTCCGATCAATCTGGCAAACTTTTTATTGAGCAGGTGTTAGTTACCGGAGTTACGAGCATCAAAATCCCAATAAACCTAGCATCAGGAATTTATACTGTTGTGGTATTATCAAATGGTTTGGAAATGGCCTCACACAGAATAATAGTTTATTAACTTTTAAGATTGGTCCGATGGCTGATAATTAATGCCATAATACATTCTATTGATAACAAGCAAGTTCCGGTTACCTATGTATAAATATGGGAAACCGGAATTGCTTTTTTATACAGACTTTCTTTTAGTCATTTTCTATTCTTCTTGCATGCTTTTTTGAATTCTTCTTTTTATTGGTGAAAAAATGCTGAAATAATGCCAGCGCAAATGATTTTATCTGATCAGAATTCTGAGTTATAAGATTTGTAATACCAAACTGCAGAACTGAACCAATAAGTTTTCTGAATTTAGTTGCTGATGCCCCGACAAATAATTTCTTTAGAAGAAATCCACTGACTGCTCCCATGGCAGAGCCCGACACATCATCCATCAGAGCCTGCGATGAAAATAATTCCTTCAAAGAATTCCTGATAAGATTAATTGGCTTTATACTTTCATAAGTAAGATAGAGCTGTTCCTTTAACAGACGTCCTCTAATACTCTGCTCAATCTCTAATGTCTGAATTGCACTTTTAAGTCCGGCAACGGAAGTGATTTTTTGCATAATCATTATTTAAGTAAGCGTCTTACTAAATAATCTCCGACAAGTTTTTTGATCCATTTATTCAGAAATAAATGAATTAAAATTCCTGCAAGGAAATAAAATGCAGCGACTATAAAAAAACCATAAAATGTTTTTCCAAGGATTTCACCAAGCCAAAAAGCTATTCCCAGATTCAGAAAAAGTAAAAATGAGACAATAAACAGGATGACAACGGAAAGAGGTATAAAGGATGAAACAATATCTGTTGTTTTGTCAAGAGTCTTAAGCTTGACTAAGTCTATACTTGTCTGACCATATTCTGTTGCTCTTTCAAGCAACGTTTCGAGCAACTTAGCATTTTCCTCCATATCTTAAATATTGATTCAATCTTGCAAACTTCTGCATAATAATTCATGTCTATGCAGGTCCCCGGCTTAGGCTGTGGCGGTTTTTGCACCTTTTTTAGCTTCAGCAGTTCCTGTCTTGGTCTTTCCGGAAATGTCTTCAACTTCTTCCTTTACCTCATCAACTTTAGTTGAAACAGAATCAATAAATTCATCAAATTTCTCTTTTAAATCCTCTACAAGGTCCTCTCCTTTTTTTGAGATCCTTTTCCTGGTATTCCAACCTTTATCAGGAGCAAATAACATCCCTAAAGCCACACCGATGGCAACACCTGCCAATAAACCTAAAACTACTTTTCCTGAGCTCATAATTAACTTTTTAATTGATTATTGAAACATTATTATTTTACAGAAATTAAATTAATCATTCTGGCTAATTTTACAATATTTGCGAAACTAATTCATAATAAAGATAAATTATTCATTTTAAGTAATGCTGTAACTATAAGAATTTTCAGCATTATTCCTATGGAAGTTAAACAAACATTTTACCTAAAATGTTCTGTTTCACCACTTGAATGATAAATATATATTAAAAAATCAGTCTTCTCATGACATTCCATGAAAAGACTAATTATCAATTATTTACAATTTCTATTTATTGTACAGGATCCCTTTTTTAACCTTTCCTGTTTTGAAATCAGATGTGTTATGAAAAGTTATAGAGGGGAAATTTTCCTTTGCGAGTTTAAGCATCCATTCGCTTTCTGCAAAAAAGACAGGGTTATGCTCTTTATCATACGCGATGGCTCCTGATTTTCTTTTCAAAAAGTCATCAAGCTCTTTTTTATTATCGGTCGTAATCCAGCAGGCTTTTATAAAAGGAAGATGCGAAAAGCTGCATTTGGCTCCGTATTCATGCTCCAGTCTGAATTTAATCACCTCGTACTGAAGCTCTCCCACTGTACCTATAATTTTTCTGTTTCCAGGTTGTTGCATGAAAAGCTGGGCCACTCCCTCATCGGTCATTTGCCTGACACCTTTGTCAAGCTGTTTGGTTTTCATCGGATCAAGGTTATTGACTTCTCGAAGTATCTCGGGTGAAAAGCTGGGAACACCTTTAAAATGCAAAACTTCACCTTCTGTAAGGGTATCGCCGATTTTGAAATTTCCGCTGTCGTAAAGTCCAACAACATCTCCCGGGAAAGCTTCTTCTACAATACTTTTATTATTTGCCATAAAACTGGTCGGTGAAGAAAAGCGGATCTTTTTTTCTGACCGGGTATGAAAGTAGAACTTGTTCCTTTCAAATTTCCCTGAAGTAATCCTCATAAAGGCTATTCTGTCGTGATGTTTCGGATCGAGGTTGGCATGAATTTTAAAGATAAATCCAGTCAATTGTTCTTCATCAGGTTCTACAGCCCTCTCGGATGCCTCTATGGTGCCAGGGCATGGAGCTATTTCGAGGAAGGTTTCCAATAATTCCAGCACGCCAAAATTATTCAGAGCACTGCCGAAAAACAAAGGAGCTAAGTAACCTTCCCTGTAGAGCGACATATTAAATGATTCGAGCATGTCTTTAACAAAGTCAATCTCTTCCCATAACTTGTTTATGTTTTCTGTACCCACAAATTCTATAAGTTTTGGGTCTTTTATATCCTTTGTGCTGATAAGGCTCTCTGAAATGCTCGTTTTATCAGGGGCGAAAATCTGAACCTCTTTTTTATGCAGATTATAAACACCCTTAAACTGTCTACCATTGCCGATAGGCCATGTATATGGACAAACTGCGATCTTCAGTTCTTTTTCAAGTTCATCAAGCAAATCATAAGGTAAAATACCTTCCCTGTCCATCTTATTTATAAAGATCATAACCGGAGTGTTGCGCATTCTGCAAACATCCATTAGTTTTCGCGTTTGCTCCTCCACTCCTTTTACACTGTCAACAACCAGTATAACGCTATCGACAGCAGAAAGTGTACGGTATGTATCTTCGGCGAAATCTTTATGTCCGGGAGTATCCAATATATTAACCCTAATATTGTTATAATCGAATGCCATAACTGATGTCGATACAGAGATTCCTCTCTGCTTTTCTATCTCCATGAAATCTGAAGTGGTAGTTTTCCTGATTTTATTGCTTCTTACAGCACCGGCAGTCTGTATAGCTCCGCCAAATAAAAGTAACTTTTCGGTAAGCGTTGTTTTGCCTGCATCAGGGTGACTGATAATGGCAAATGTTCTTCTTTTTTGTATTTCAGTTTTTAAATCCATAAGTGAAAAAGTGGCAAACGCTAAAATGTTGTCAAATAACTTAAACTCTGATTATCCGGGATTTTTATTACATGGCGGCACAAAAATAGTAAAAAATAGGAAAATGAAGAATTCAACAGATCTCTCATTCCGATTTTATTAAATTTGCATTTATAATATATTCAGGACTTTCAGTCAGGAATTCATTTATACAGTGTTAATAAAAAACGAACTTTTAACCAGTTATTAAAATTTTCACTATGAATAAATTCGATATTTCACTCTTATTATTTCTTATACTGGCATCTTGCAAAGGACCGGGTTCAGGACCATTGGTCAGAGATTCCTTTAGTAAGCCGGATATGAACCAGTCAATGGGGCACCAGAACAATAAATCGACTGTCACTATAGAGAAAATGAATGTTGTAGTTGAGCCATGCGATGGCTGTGTGAAAATTTCAGACCTGTTGGCAAACAAAAAATCTTATTCGGGCAAGGTTATAAAGGTAAAAGGACAGGTAACCAAGTATAACCCCGGAATTATGGGGAAAAACTGGGTACATATTCAGGATGGTTCGGAGTTCGAAGGCGGATTTGATCTTACAGTCACAACAGACAAACCAACCTCTGTTGGTGAAACAATCACCTTTGAAGGAAAAGTAATTCTTGACAAAGATTTTGGATATGGCTATTATTATAGTGTATTAATGGAGGATGGAAAGCCGGTCCTCTGATAAAACAATAACCTTCAAAGTATTCCTGAAATATTTATTTTACAGGATAACTAACAGGATTATTCAATAACGGATGCTGAGAATCTTTAAGTTTCAGAATCTCCTTAAGCTTAACCTGATCCATAGTTGCACGCGGCCTTGTAATCAGTCCAATACCTGCACAAAAGATTGAAATATTCTGGGATACCAGTCCAGCATCCATATCAGCCATGGACAATTTTCCGGCATCATCGTTCCCCTGAAATCTCGATATATCGGAAACCATTAACAGAATAACTGCAGCTTTTGCGAATTCGATTTGTCTGCCAGCAACTAAAAGTCGCTGATCACCTGAAACAACAGGCTCCAAAGCATGACTTCCAGCATTGTAAAAATATACGCCTTCCTCCATAAATACATAAATATCGATATCCTGTGCATTCATTGCCGATGGAGCAGTGCGTTTTTTAAGTTCCGGCCTGTTAATACCATCAGCCGCCCATAAAAGATCTGATAAATCCTGAATTTTTAATTTATCACTTGAAAATACCGATGCAGAAGCCCTTTTCTCAAAAGCCTGCATTACTGGTAAACCCCTGGTTTTATCAGGAGGATTTAAAACTATGGATTTAAGCTCCTGAGCTTTCAGGTTAACCAAAAGTGTGATCAGGACAATTACAATTGATAATCTTTTCATAACCTCGTATTTATTAATTAGTATAATCTAAAATCAGATTTAAAATCCCGATTAATAAACCCAGTTTTAAGCAAATTGTTTATTTTGTCCAGTTCACCTTTGCTGATTTTACATCTCTGGAGTTAGTACCTATATAAATGACAAAATCACCGGGCTCCCAGTCGTATTTAAGACCACTGTTATAAAACTTCAGGTCATTTGTAGTAATCTCGATACTAATATCTTTCTTTTCTCCCGGTTGAAGCAAAACTTTTTTAAAGTTTTTCAATTCCTTCACAGGACGTGAAATCGAAGCTGCTGGGTCCTGAATATAGAGCTGAACAACCTCTTCCCCTGCTACTTTTCCTGTATTTGTAACAGTAACAGAAGCTGTAAGCGTTTCATCTCCTTTTAGCTGTATCTTACTTAATTTAATATCACTGTATCCGAAAGTTGTATAGCTAAGTCCATAGCCAAATGGATATACCGGATCGTTGGAAACGTCAAGATATTTTGAAGTGAATTTATTACTAAGATCCAATGGCCTTCCAGTATTTTTATGGTTGTAATAAAGGGGTATCTGTCCTACAGTTGCCGGAAATGTCGTAGTCAACTTACCCGATGGATTATAATCACCGAACAGAACATTGGCAATAGCATTTCCTGCTTCGGTACCTCCTTTCCATGCTTCAAGTATTGCACTTACATGAGCATTCTCCCATGGCAAAGTCATCGGACGACCATTTACGAGGACAAGAACAACAGGTTTTCCCGTTGCCAGAAGTGCCTTCAGTAGTTTCTGTTGTACATTTTGAATCCCTATATCACTCATACTTGATGCCTCTCCTGACCATGATGAAGATTCGCCAAGAACAACTACAATAACATCGGCTTTATCGGCTGTTTGTAAAGCTTCTCTCTGTAATTGTTCCGATGATAAAACAGGTTCAGATGATTTTTTCTGATCAGTGATGCTATTTAGCAGATAGGGATTATCAGTCAGTTCAGAACCCTTTGCATAAAGTACATCTACAGACTTTCCTCCAATTTTTTTCAAGCCGTCTACAACTGAGAATACCTTATCCTCACCTCCGGCAAATGACCATGAGCCTTTCATATCTTTACCGCTGTTACCCAGTGGACCTATTACTGCGATAGTTCCTGATTTTTTTAAAGGAAGTATATGATTATCATTTTTAAGCAGGACTATTGATCTTGTAGCTATCTCCTGTGCGGCCTTCAGATTTTCGGGTGTCAGTACATCTGTTTTGGCTCGTTCTTCATTCAGGTAACGGTAAGGATCATCAAATAATCCAAGTTTATATTTTGCCTCAAGTACGCGCCTGCATGCAATATCTATATCTTTAATAGTTATTTTCCCTTCGTTGAGAGATTTTTTCAAAGTGGAGAGGAATCCTTCTCCAATCATATCCATATCTGTTCCGGCTTTCAGAGCGAGTGCTGAAACAGTCTGAAGATCACCCATTCCATGATTGATCATTTCGTTTATTGCAGTATAATCTGTCACTACAAATCCCTTAAAGCCCCATTGATTCCGCAAAAGTTCAGTAAGTAGCCAGTGATTACCGGATGATGGAATCCCGTCAACAAGATTGAAAGAAGTCATTACACTTCCTGTTCCGGCTTCTACAGCAGCTTTATAAGGAGGAAGATAATCGTTATACATGGTTACTTTACTCATATCCACCGTATTATAATCACGCCCTGCCTCAGCAGCACCATATAAAGCAAAGTGTTTTACACAGGCCATCATGGTATTATTCAGAGAAAGATCGTTCCCCTGATATCCTATCACCATAGCTTTAGCGACCTGAGAACCGAGCCATGGGTCCTCACCTGCACCTTCGGCAATTCTTCCCCAGCGAGGATCCCGGGCAATATCGACCATGGGCGAGTATGTCCATTCAATACCATTTGCTGTTGCCTCCTGAGCAGCAATTCTGGCACTTTTTTCAATTAGCGCCATATCCCATGAACAACTCATTGCTAACGGGATAGGAAATATTGTCCGGAACCCGTTAATTACATCCATCCCAAAGAGAATAGGAATATGATGCGGTGATTCCTTTATCGCAATATCCATGGAAGCTTTTATTGAAGCCAGGGAGGGAGCATTAATTATCCCTCCGATCTTTCCTTCCTTAATTTTACCGGGTGTTTGTTCATTTACTGAAGCACCTGTAACAAATCCACCGGAATTGTTAAGATTGAGCTGTCCTATTCTTTCTTCAAGTGTCATTTTATTCATCAGATCACTGATAAATAAATTCATTTTTTCATCCTGCCCCTGAATCTTAAGAAACGAAGCCAGCAGAAGTAATATGAATCCCAGTCTTTTCATTTTTTTTCGATTTTGCATTTTGCAATAGTTTCACTCAAGGGCAGGATTCAGGTAAACGTCAAGCTGTCTGACATATCCACTCCTGTTAAAAATTGAAGTGCTTATCACTTCCGTCAGGATGAGTCCATCAATTTCAGAAATTCCCTCTTCAGTATTGATTTTGATAAAATTCCCTGATGAGATGTGGTATAGAACCGGTACCTGGCAGATTGTAAATGCAAGACTATCAATTCCTACAGGTATAATCTTTTCAATATTTCCGGAAGAGATACAATGAAAGTTATCCTGAGACCGTAAGAACTCGGAACGGCGCAGGAGGCCCGGATTAAATGAAATCTTACCAGATTCGACAACTACTCCAAGTTCGCCGAACCTGGAAATGATATCTTCTTTTACCTGACCTGTCATTCCCGGTTGTTTCGCGCCTCCATTGCCCGGAGTATGTGAATAGGCATCGGTAGGAAAAGCACCGTATACGTCTGGTTTCTTGTTTAAACCAATTCCGGCACGTACATCGTAATAATGCTGAACCATCTTTCCTAATTGATCATTCCCTGTTTCAGACTTAAGCGCCTGAAAATAGTTTTCACATACCGCCAGCATCAGTTTAGAAACCATATGCCAGTATATACAGCCAAGTCCTTCATAACCATAAAACGTTCCTGACCTGCCTGTAAAAGACTGGTGGTCAAATACTTTTTCATAAAGATCAAGTATATAGTCTTTTTCGGCTTGATCAATCTTGTATTCAGACTCCAGAAGATCCAGAGATTTTTTTAAATCTGATGCATTCCTAAAGCGACTGTTAAAGTGAAAAAGATCATCTATGTCTTTATATAGGACGCTAATATTTCCCTTGCTTATCAAACCCTTAAGAAGTTTGGATTTGGTAACCAACTCAGAAGGGATAATATTCTTTTCTGTAAACCGTGGAAGTTGCCTGTCGGGATAAAGCATATAGCTATATTGATCTTCACGAAACATAGCGCTGCTTTTTAATGCATCAAGGACTTCATTAACCTCGCGGGGTTCCAACAAACCGGAAGATAATACAGCTACCTGTCCTTCAAGCATTTCGTATAGACGTCGGATTGTGACTCCTCCTTCATTAAATGAAATCAGGTTGTAAGAATGATAGAGGTTATCACTGCGCTTATTCCTTCGGATCGACTTATCGATAAATTTCAAGTTTATATCAAGAAACTGTATCAGCTCTTTTGCTGAAATAATATTCTTTATTCCGGAAAAACCAACCTTATAAATTTTCCCCCTGTATTCGCTGCCGGCTGTACCAAGGGCATCAATGATTGATTTACGTTCTTTGTCAGAAAATTCTCTTCCTAAGGATGGTTCGTACTGAACAAAAGTATCATTTATTGATTTGAAAAATGAAATAACTTCCTCTGAGACTTCGAATGCGCTCTCCCTGTTTTCAATGAACAATTCCAATAAAAAATGCTGGAGCTTTCTCAAATAGCATAAGGTTACCACCGAAGAACCAAATCCGACAAGTGCATTATTAGCGTCATTCCATTCAGGACGCTGTGTATTCATCCATATTCCTGCCTCAGGTATAAAATTTGAAAGTTTAGTGAGAATGCTCACAAGGATCTTTTCAGTAAAGTTGACAAGCAAAATCTCATCATTATTATCCTGAACAAGTTTCCCATCGCTTCCTATTGAAGCAACCCTGCCCAGTGCCTTTTTTTCAGCCTCATAATCAAAGTCAATAGTTACGAAGGGATTTTTTACCAGATCCTTATATTGCTTAATCCTGTACGGTACATCTGCATAGGCGAAAATATTGTCTGAAAGCATTTTATTCAGCTTACCGGGATGGTGATTTTTTGAAATCTCAAGTAATTTCAGCAAATAAATTACCTGGTGATCTCCCCAGTACCCTATACTTGCCCATGGATCATGAGGATCAGGTGACTCCCAGTCAATACCACCGCGTGTTATGCGATAAGGATTAAATCCATCTGCTGTAGATGCATTTAAAAATTTGCATATCATACTTTCAACATAGGATGGATAGGATAAAGCCAGAGCCTCCCAATTCTGAAAGATATCTCTCCAGTTACCCTGGTAATTCAGGCTTTTTGAACCATTTTCTTTCTTTAATTCAATAGAAAAAATGTTCCAGGGACGGGAAGGGTCACCATGCCTTCTGCTCAATACAAGCGGCAGGTATTCATAGCAAAGTCTTAATAACTGCGGATCTTCTTCCAAAGAAGCTCTTTCAAGTAAAGTTTGAAGGTTGATTTGAATGTCAATCGATTCAAGAAAGGACCTTTTTCTTGAATAAACACTTGAATTGGCTCCATTAATAAAATCAATGAGGTCATCTTTTGATATACAATAATTATTATCAAAAATACCACCCCGCATTACATTGAAGAAAACATTTGACAAGTGTCTGTTAATACTCAATTTATCTTCAGTAAGTTGTAACCCATCAGCAGCGGCAATTATTTTCATCAGATCGTTAGTACCTTCTGCCACATCCTTGTTGAGAAGTTCGATACTGTTATTTCCTTTTAAAAGATGAACAAGTGTGGCGATCTGTCCGGCATCTTTATTAACATCAGCAATTATGTACCAGGTATTCTCTTTCCCAGCTTCAAGTTTAATATCCGCATTTAATAAATAGGCTCCCCTTTCTGCCCTGACATCACTATCTTCTTTAACCTGATGCCCTTTTCTGAAATTATCAATATTGCGTGCCGATAAAAGTATTTTTGCATCAGGGATGCCATCTGACCAAACCACATTTGCAGTTAAAGCTTCACTGGGTTCAGCCCTGTCAACCAGTATTGAACTCAGCATATATAGGGCAATTTTGGTATTCAACAACAGCTCATTCTTCTTATATGCATCAACCAGGTTGCTTAAGGTGAGTTGAAGAATTCTGGTAAGGCCGGCTGGCAAAATATTCAGTATTCCGTCAAGAACTGAGATATTACAGTCAGTTTTCCCGGAATTGGTTAATACTGACTTTCTGATAATTCCGAATCTTTCACTGTTCATCCAGCTATAAGAGAAAGTCAACTTAAGCTGCTCATTTATCTCTTCAAAGATGATTTTATTACCATAAATACTTTTATATAAATTTCTTTGAATTTTGTATACCCCGGGGTATCGATCTGAAAATGGTTCCCATAAAGAGGTATCTTTTCCTCTGGTAACAAGAAAGGTTGATTTACTTCCGGTAATCTCTCCTGAATCCTGGATTTTGTCAACAGTATAATATGGGAATAAGGCATTATCCGGATTTTTTCTGCCAGCGGTAATACCCCCGTTGCTCGAAAGAAACATCCAGTGGTCAGAGTTACTGACGATAGTAATAAAAAACGGATCCATCTCATTGTATCCGGCAATCTTGTAATAAGTCTCACCGTCTATATTAACAAACCCTCCGGATAATCTGTTTTTTTCGTTATTAAGGATACAATTGCCGAGTAAAATCTTCCTTTCTTCCTTTGATGACATAGTTTATGGCTGTTATATTTCTTTATTAATTGAGTTCATAAACTCTCACATAATCAATAATAAATCTGGCCGATTTCATTTCAGGGTCCATTCCTTTGGCTCCTCCCCAACCTCCGCCCATGGCAAGATTGAGAATCAGGTTTTGTGGTTTATTAAAAGGCCATGTTAAATTATTTGAAGTATCATGATAATCAAAATATTTCTTCCCATCAATTAAAATAGAAATGCCTCCATTAAGCCATTCGATGGAATAGATATGGTATTCATTAGTCATATTATTAACATCAACGATTGAAGTCGGTTGGTTACCCAGCTTAAAATAGTATGCCCCGCAATGTATTGAAGCATGCGTTTTCCCATTTCCCGTTTTCGAGTCCATTTCATAACCAACATTTTCGAGAACATCGATCTCGCCACAGTATGGCCATGACAATTCATCCTTGTATTCATCACCCAGTAGCCAGCCTGCTGACCAGGTTCCTCTTCCTGCCGGTACTTTTGCCCTGAATTCGATTTTACCATACAAAAAACTCTCTTTTCCGCGGGTAGTCAGACGGGCAGAACTCCATGGATATATTCCGTCATCCTTTCTTGCTTCAATTATCAGGTTGCCATCTTCCTGTCTTGCATTTTCCAACCTATTTGCAGTGTAATACTCTAATTCGTTATTTCCCCATCCCCAGTTTCCTAAATCGTATGTCCATTTTGATGAATCAGGCAAACCAGTGCCATTAAATTCATCGCTCCAGACAAGCTTCCACTCTTTTCCAGAGGTTTTTTGTGTTAATATAACCGGTGAGCTTTTGTGCTTCCTTAACAATTCAAAGCAGATCTTATCAAATACAATGGTTCCTGTGTCATAATGAAGACGCATCACATGGGGACCCGAAACCATCGGAGTTCCATCCTTCTCAACTATATTATCTGCCTTACCAGCCAAAGCTTTCCTGAGCATCATGTTACCGGTAATATTGTATGTCCTTCCATCTTTATTATAAACATTATCTTCAATCCAACATGCAACTTGTGATGAGTCTGAGGATGAGCCTGATAAACGGATCTTGTACCGGCCAGTTACAGGAATCTGCACTTTGTACTCAAGCCATCCTTTTGCATTGACTTTTACATAGCCTATGTTCTTTTCGCTGAGTTTTACAGCCTCATTAGATTTTGAATTTATATAATCCTGTGCCAGAACAGTAATGGAACAGGAATCGGATTTGCTTATGGCATCCTGAGTTTTCTTTTTGCTTTGATTTGAAGTGCAATTCACTGTAAATAATAGGATCAGGGTGAATGCCGTTATAATTTTTATTCTAAAATGTGATATCATAATCATTGATTAATAGGATTGTACATTAAATTAAAAGTTCTTAAAAAAATCTTAATACTCTGGCAGAATCTTTTATTGTTATTTTTTTACAAGGATTGCTTCCAGCTCTTCAAGAGATCTTCCTTTAGTCTCAGGTAACAACTTCCAGATAAAAGCAAGACCGATCAGAGCGAATATTCCATAAAGCAGAAAAGTTCCGCTGCTCCCAAGAGAAGCTAACTCCCATGGGAAAACAAGCTGAACCAGGAAGCTTATTGCTGAATTTATAAACCCAACAAAAGAGATTGCCGTGCCTCTTATTGCATTGGGAAACAGTTCAGAGAATAAAACCCACATTACAGGTCCGAGAGATACGGCAAATGCAGCAACAAATCCGAGTATTCCGATTAGTATCAGAGTAGGATTCATAGTTATCGAAGCTGAAATGAATTCGGATTCATATTTTTTTTCAACATCTTCGCCCATCACTTTCTTGACCACGTTTTTGAACTCAGTATCACTTTTATAGATTTTGTTCATTATCGGGACAAGCTGAGCCTTGTTAATTTCCACAGGCAGTTTTGAAGATGATGCATCTGTAAGTTCATATCTTGCAGAATTAAAACCAAAGGCAAGCAGAAACATACTAATTGTAATAAAGGAGATACCAATTATTAAGAGTGGTTTTCTTCCAAGTCTGTCTATCAATACCATTGCCACGATAGTAAATACAACATTCGTAAGACCAACCAGAATGGCCTGAATAAAAGCAGCATCAGTTCCGATTCCGGATTGTTCGAAGATCATTGGTGCATAAAAGAAAACGGAATTGATCCCTGTAATTTGCTGGAGCACAGCGATGACAATACCTATTGTCAAAACAAGTTTCATAGCCGGAAGAAAAAGGTTTTTGACCGGGGTCTTTTGTTTCGGGGCAGATTCTTTTGATACGTTATCCTTTATTTCATTGATAACCTTTTCTGCATTATCATCATCGTCAAATCTCTTCATGATTTTAAGAGCTTCATCGTATCTTCCTTTCATTACAAGCCACCTTGGACTCTGAGGAATAAAAATCAGAAGGAAGAAGTAAATAGTTGCAGGTAAAAATTCAATTCCAAGCATCCATCTCCATATATATTCCTTCAATTTCAGCGATTCAACCCATGATGCATCTGATTTTGAAAGATGAACGATAAGGTAGTTGGTAAAAAAAGCAACAGATATACCGACAACAATATTTAACTGATTAAATGACACCAATTTACCACGTCTGTCAGAAGGTGATATCTCTGCAATATACATCGGAGCAAGTATAAGAGAAGCGCCTACGCCAAGACCTGCAATCATCCGTGCCATTACTAATATAATGAATGAAGGTGCAAATGCCGCAAGAAAAGCTGAAAATGCATAAAGAAGTGCTGATGCCTTCAGAACAATTGTTCTGCCAAACCTGTCACTTAATGGTCCTGCAAATATCATTCCCGCTGTTGCTGCAAGAGAAAGAGAAGCGACTGCCCATCCCAGCTCAATTTTAGTCAAATTGAATTCTGGTTCGATAAATTTTATTACTCCGGAAATAACGGAAGCGTCGAATCCCATCAAAAAACCGCCAAGAGCTACAATCAGGGCGGTGAGTACTACGGAGCTTTTTTGTTTTTTCATATTTGAAGTATTAGATTATTTTGAAAAACAGAAGGCTAAATTTATGAATTACCCGGGAATAATCCCATAATAAAAAACATCTTATGTAATTATGAAAACCTTTTTCAATTCATGTTGTTTATATTGCAGCCGGATGCCGGCGATAAGTAGTAAGTAGTAAGTAGCAAGTGGTATGTGCTAAGTAATAAAAAAAAATATTACGAAGTGAAGACTGCAAGACAAAAAAAGGAGTATTCACGTGAATAATAACTAAAAGATCATGGCAGATTTAAAAACACATTATATGGGACTGGAATTAAAGAATCCTATAATAATCGGTGCAAGCAATATTGTGACTGATATTGAAAATCTCAAAAGAATCGAAAAAGCTGGTGCAGCTGCAATTGTTTACAAATCGCTGTTTGAAGAACAGATCCAGCTAGAAAATCTTGAACTATACGAACGGAAGACGGAGTATTCAGAACGCAATGCTGAAATGATTAGCCTTTTTCCTGTATCAATATCCGGAACTTCAGATATAATAGAGCATTTAACTGCCTTGAGGAAAGCAAAAGATTCAATATCCATTCCTGTGTTTGCAAGCATTAATGCAGTTCTTAATGAAACATGGGTTGAATATGCAAAAAAAATAGAAGAAACGGGAGTAAACGGGTTGGAGCTTAATTTTTATTCTGTCCCCGAAAAAGATGATAATGGATATGAAGATATTGAGGATAAACAGATTATGATTCTCCGGGATATCAAGGCTGCTGTCAAGATTCCTGTTTCAGTTAAACTAAGTTCTTACCACACTAATCCATTGAAACATATTTCAGATCTGGAAAATGCAGGTGCCGATGGGTTTGTTCTCTTTAACCGCCTTTTTCAACCCGATATTGATATTCATACTGAGGAACATCAGTTCCCTTATAGTCTCAGTAATAGTGAAGATAACAGATTACCATTACGTTTTTCAGGATTATTATACGGAAACACAAACGCTTCAATATGTGCCAACACAGGAATAATGAACGGTTCTGATGTAATCAAGATGTTGTTGGCAGGAGCTGACTGTGTGCAGATTGTAAGTACTGTTTATTTAAATCAGATTGAAGTTATCAGCTCAATGATTAAAGACATGGAAAAATGGATGGATTCCAGAGGTTATAGTTCGATTGAGAGCTTCAGGGGCAAACTTTCCAAAAAGCATTCAGATAATAAGTTGCCCTACCATCGGGCACAATACATGGATTTTATGATGACTACATCCCAGATCCTGAAGAAATATAAAATTATCAACTAGAAATTGCCCCCTTTGAGGCTGTTGAAAAAGTCTTTTTTAACCACAAAGTACACTAAGAAGACACAAAGCTCACAAAGTTAAAACCCAATATTTCAGTTCTTTGTGAACTTTGTTTAAATCCTTTGTGCCCTTTATTGATAATGGATTTTACCTGTTTCAATAATCCCCTATAAAATCCAATATTTCATTAACTTTGATTATAAGAAATATCTCAAAGTATGAAATACTTCAGATTACTTTTCTCAACACTGCTTATCCTCCTGTATGGTTGCGGCACTTCCTCTGATTTCAATCAGGTCTTAGAGGATCTCCAGGAAAATCTTGATTTTGGAAATATAAGTACGGTAATCCAGATCGACGACTCTTTAAATAAAGTCACCAATGAAAATAAAGAAATTCTTCACATTGCAGACTCCCTCAGACAGATTGCTGAAAGAATCAGCATTGATTTTTGTGTATCTGAAAACCAGGTGATTTCGCAGATTGAAAAGCTGAATGGTGCTTTTTCTTCTAAGGAAAAGACAGCATGGGAAGACAAAGGGTGGCTGGAATGGAGAACGATTGACGGTGAAAAAAAATATTTTAAAAGAGCGGCTTCCAATCTTCTGCTTATTAAGAAGTTCCATGATCAGAAAAATATTGATAACACCAAAGAAGAAAATGATCCAGGAATGATCTTCCGGTTAAAACATACAGGATATGTATTAAAATCGACTGATAATAAAAGTGATCCTGCTGTACCAGTGACAATGGAGATAACTTACACAGTTACAGTTCATCCCGATGCTGTTCCTGAAGGAGAGAGAATTCGTTGCTGGATGCCATGGCCTAAAAAAGGCCAGCCCCGACAGAATGAGATAAACCTTATAAGTGCTTCGAATACGGAATATACCATTGCCCCCGATACAGCAATTCATAGCACAATATATATGGAGACATTAGCAAAAAAAGGAGTTCCAACGGTTTTTAAGGTTTCATATTGTTACATTTCGAGTGCCCAGCATTTTAATATGGCTGGAATCAAGGCACTTCCATATGACAAATCTTCAGCTGATTATCAGAAATATACATCGGAACAGCTTCCTCATATCTGCTTTACTGATAATATCAGAAAACTTACCGACAGTATAACCGGTAACGATGATAATCCTTCTTCCATAGTCAGAAAAATCTACTTCTGGTTTAAAGGAAATATACCATGGACAGGCGCTCTTGAATATTCCATCATGCCAAATATTCCTGAATATGTAATTAAAAACAGCAGAGGAGATTGCGGTATGCAGACTTTTCTATTTATCTCAATGCTTAGATACAAAGGGATTCCGGTAAGATGGCAGAGTGGATGGATGATGCCACCCGACAATGAAAACCTGCACGACTGGTGCGAGGTTTATTATGAAGGCACAGGTTGGGTGCCTGTGGATGTTTCATATGATCTGCAGAAATCGAGTAACCTCACAATAAGAGATTTCTATCTTTCGGGAGTTGATTCGTACAGGCTCATTGTGAATGAAGGGGTTGCAGGTCCTCTCCATCCGGAAAAAAAATATTTAAGAAGTGAACCGTACGATTTTCAGAGAGGGGAAGTTGAATGGAAAGGAGGTAATCTTTATTTTGATAAGTGGGATTATGAAATGAAGATCGAATACCTGAAGTAGCAAAAAACTCCTGCCCAAAACCCTCACCCAGTGCCGGATTCTGAAGAACAAGTGCTTCAGGTTTGGAACTGATTCTCAGATCTCCACCTACCCAGCCTCCACCGGTGAAATATACTAGTGCATGTAACGGCTTTTTCGATTTTCCTGAAGGACGAAGCAGGTACATATACTGAATACTTCCTGAAATCAGAGTAAGGAAGATTGAAAATAAAATCTGTTTCATCTGAAAGATAATTTTATAAAATGCTAATTAAATCTTTCCGATAAATCTATTGATTTTTTCTTCTGTTTTTTCAGGAAGAGATGCTCAAAAATGCAACATTAGAGAGCAGCTGATCGTATAATATGGTGAAAGCGATGGACTAGTGGACTGAATAACATTCAATTTTATCCGGATAAGAATAAAAATGAAGATTTTCTTTATTTCATTATTTCTAATAATCTCATTAAGTCTTTATGGACAGGATTGTAGTATTTTGTCGAAGGCCAACAGTATTATCCCCGACAGATTATGTTCACCCTTATCAGTAAACTGGAAAGTAAATTACACCGGAGTTAATAATGCAGGGACAAGTGTTCAGATCAGATACGACTGGGACGATGGTTCTATTGAAACGGAAAATGCCACCAATATTGGGGTCGGAGCATATCAGACAACAGGAACTCATACTTATGTTTCAACCGGGGAAAAGTGCAATTACAGACCTAAAGCAACTCTGATTGTCAATGGAGTTTTATGTTCATCATCTACTCAGGAACAAATAGTTACCGTTTGGGATAATGATGATCACAATGGCGGTCATATGCATATCAGCCCGACCGTTTATCCAATCTGTTTTGGAAACAGTGCAAATGTCAGATTTCAGGATCTGACCCAGTTTAATTGTGTTCCTCCCCAGGAACAGGATGTACCAAATCTCTTTACACGCTGGGTACAATGGATATATGGAACGGACATTACTATGACAGGTTTGCCGGTCACAATTAACGGGACTCTGAGAACCTTTCCTTTCTCGGGACCAATTATTACTCTTCCGGGACCTGTAACAGGATCGGGTGTATACTCAGACATGATGAACGTTGCTAATGATAAACTAATTGGTCAGTATTTTCAGGTAACATTGCGAAACTGGAATTATTGCAACCCGTATGACGATCCAAATATCCCCGGCCCGCCTGCAGACCTTGTTAACGGAGATCATCCACCCGTAGTTACCACCGCTATAATACTAATTGTACCTTATCCTGATGCCACAATTACTCCGGTTGATACTCTGTGCATAGAAAGTAGTCCGGTTACCCTTCTAGCTCATGATTCTGGCGGAACATGGGCAGGAGATGGTGTCTCGGATAATATTTTCAATCCGGCAGCAGCAGGAGCAGGTAATCATATAATAAGTTACTATATCACAGATGCAAACGGATGCAGAGATTCCGATCAGATTACTATAACCGTAATGCCTTTGCCAGTTGTCAATATCAATCACGTAGGAACAGTGAAAATTAACGATCCGCCTGTAATACTTACCGCTTCTCCTTCAGGAGGGACCTGGACAGGTAACGGGGTGACAGGAAACAGATTCATTCCAGATTCCGCAGGAGTAGGAATACACGTAATCACTTATCAGACTATACCCGATAAATTCGGATGTGTTGGAACAGATACTATACATATACAAGTTATCATGCCTCCTGAACCAATAGCTCTTTTTGAACCAGATACTGTCGGATGTACTCCTCTAAACGTTCAGTTCAGGAATAAGAGTGAAAACGCAGAATCATACTTATGGGATTTTGGAGACAAAATATTCTCTTCAGAGCAAAACCCATCTCATACCTATAATGTACCAGGCAATTATATAATAAAACTGACAGTCACAAACATCGCCGGGCAATCATACCATAACGGATTGATTACAGTTTATCAGAAACCCACAGCAGTTTTCAGTGTATATCCCACCCAGGTTATAAATAATTCACAAATAGTAGTCTTTACTAATTTTTCTTATAATGGAGTATCCTGGTTCTGGAATTTCGGAGATGGCAATACATCAATTGAAGAGAGTCCCTGGCATAAATATGATTCTGAAGGAATCTATAAGATTACACTGAAAGTGACTTCACTGGAGGGATGTATAGATTCAGCGGTATATAAGTCGCCTGTAGTAGTCGATTATAAAACTGGAGAAATTAAGTTTCCGAATGTATTCAAATGGAATGGTTCAGGGCCAACCGGCGGATACTGGGTTGATAATGAAATAGATGATAATATATTCAGACCATTTTTTATTAATGTGATAGAATATAAATTGCAGATCTTTAACCGGTGGGGAGTTCTAATATATGAAAGCTCTGAGCTTCAAAAAGGCTGGGATGGATATTTTGGAAATTCTTATCTGGCTCTTCAGGGAGTTTATGTTTGGAAAGCAGTGGGGCGATATGCTGATGGGAGATATTTTAACAAAATAGGTGATGTAACTTTCTTACATTAAAAAAAATTGATCCAGGTATAGTATATACATAACATATTTCAATAATATCCGTTTTATTCAAGAACAATGCTCTCAAAAAAGACGGATTGAACATGTTGTTTTATCATACGTTCTTTGCATTAGTCTGGTACATTTTTTGAGGTTCTTTAATGTATTTGTGAAATGTCAAATTAATACTTATAGTTATGAAAAGGAACATATTGGTAATTGGTATTGTTGTTGGACTACTTGGCTGGAGTTGTTCCAAGGTTGATAATCAGACACAAACACAACTGGGACTAAAACAGTCAATTGAACAGAATACTGCTGCAATTAATACGGCAATCGGTAAAATTTCAGAAACCAAGGGATATCAGATACTTTCTTTAAGTGCTGATCCTGCTGCAAAAGTTCTTGCTACGGGGACTTCTTATAAAGACAGTATCACACTTGGGCTGATCGCAGGAATCTATGATTATCAGCCTGATACAATTATGTTTCACCATAATATTGCTTTTCCCTACAGGTTGTTTAAAAAGACAGGGACGAGTGGTCTGATGATAGTAAATTTACCCCAGAAGCTGATCTTTCATCCAAGGTATCTCCATAACTTTATTAAGTCAGATTCAGTTCTGAAAAATGATTTTACAATCTCTGCTTCTAACTATCATCTTTATTATAATTCATGGAATAATATTGATTACAAGCTTACTGCAGGTCTGACACTCAGTTCAGCGGATCTGGGAAGTTTCGATATCTCATCTGTTTCAACCTCTTTTAATGACCAGGTAAATTCTTCCAAATATACATTCACCGGAGGTTACAGTATATCTACCTCATGGCAAACAGGCGATACATCCAAATTGTCATTCGCTCTTCTTAAAGACAATAATCCGCTATTATTGGAGTCAACTCTTTTTGTTGGCACTGGTTTTCACAGAAGGGAAAAGCAGTATGATTTAACAATCGGGAATGTTGAGATTAAGAGAGGATTCGGAATTGATTCTATACAGGTGTTTCAGAACGGAGTGCTTCAGAAAACAGCCGGAGTGAAAATTACCGACAGCCCTGACTCTACAGGAACCATCTGCAATAAAAGGGATATCCTACTTACATTTGACGATGGAACAACAACTAAGTTAAGTACACTTATAGGCTCACCGCTTACGCAGTTAAAAGCTTTAGTAACTTCACTTCATGACATGTATTTTGCTGAGAATATAATAGATTATATAGCAATAAACATCTACTTTAATTCGAGGTAATAAACATCCTTATTTTATTTAATTGTCTTATACACCTGCCCCTTTCTCCCATGAGAGAAGGGGGTTGGCTTTTATGATATGTACTGTTTTAGCCCCTCCCTCCTGGGGTATGATAGTTGTTTTACTGATGTAAATATTATCTTCGATGTGTTACCAGTACAGACCATAATGATGAATTTCTTTCTGGTAGTACTTTAATTCAGGTGAGAGGTACAACCCATTTAGGTGATGTTGAAATTGATGAAAGTGCTGAAAATAATAATCAAATTATTCGAGTATATTTTTATGAGGTAGTTTTAACGTTAAATTTTGAAAATTTTATAATTTCTGAAGGTAGTAATAGTATTGTTTTCAACATTATAAAATAGTGAAGCACAGGGAAAACTGTGCTTCGAAAAAAATAAATTAAAGTATTAATATAAAATAGCTGGTAAAGGAGCTCCAGTCTTATATTGGTTTCAAATAATAAATACTTCGTCATTAGATTTAACACATTCATCATAATCGCCACTTTTTTTGTATCGGAAACTGGCATACGTTCGTATAATGATTATCAGCAATAATGCTGACAATTAATAAAATGAAAAATGAAAACATTAAAACAGATTGAAAAACAATTAAAAAGAAATATTGAATATGGTATGATGACATCAAAACAAGCAGCAGCATTTATGAAAGCAGCAGTAGAAATGCATACAGCAGAAATAAAAAATAGTGGTTTTAAAGGTTTGTACCTTGAATGGTGGTAGTTGTATAATTTTTTGATGTAACTGTTCCAGATAGCATATTAATTGCGTTGGTGACAGTAATTACTGGACATTCAACAATGACATTGTTTCAGAAAGATAAAGGTAATGATATACAATAGAACACTAATGGCTTCAATATAAAGTGCATAATCTGAATTATCTAGCCCACAAACAATTTCCCTATCTGATAAACTGCAAAAGATAACAGCCAGGCTATGCCTGTTGTATAAAACACTGTGAATGCAGCCCATTTCCAGCTGCCTGATTCTCTTTTGATTGCAGCTACCACACCTACACACGGAAAGTAGGTAAGTATAAATAACATGAATGAGAAAGCAATAAGCGGTGTAAATACTGTTTTACCAGCGGAATCTTTTTCAGATTGTATCTTTTCGACTAATGATTTCTTTCCTGAATCATTATCAGCCTGGAATATAACCCCTAATGTACTTACGACAACCTCTTTGGCTGCCAATCCTGAAAGTATGCTGACACTCAGATGCCAGTCAAACCCCAATGGTTTCATAACAGGTTCAATGGAACGTCCGATAATGCCCATAAAAGATTTGGTATGCTTTTCACTCTTTTGCTCAAGAATAAGATGTTTTACTGATTCATCTTTTTTATCTGAAGGAACTCCGGATCTTTCAACACTTGAAATTTCACCTGAATAATCTTTTGAATAGGTGACTGACTTGGGAAAATTACTTAATATCCAGACTATTACAGATGCCAACAGGATTACTCCTCCTATTTTTCTAAAGTATAAGCTGGTCCTGAATGATACATGCTTAAAAATACTTCTGACTGTCGGTACCCTGTAAGGAGGTAATTCCATGACAAAGGGGATTTCTTCCGATTTAAAAAACACACGCTTTAAGAACAAGGCTGATAATATTGCAAAAAGAGCTCCAAGTATATAGAGCAGAAAAAGAACTGAACCCTGATTCTTAGGAAAAAATGCACTTATAAAAAGTATATAAACCGGTAACCTTGCGCTGCACGACATAAAAGGTGTTATAAGCATAGTGATAAGGCGGTCCCTGCGGCTCTCAATGATTCTTGTTGCCATTATTGCAGGCACATTACATCCAAATCCCATGAAAAGCGGAATAAATGATTTCCCATGTAAACCGATTTTGTGCATCAGTTTATCCATAATAAATACTGCTCTTGCCATATAACCTGTATCTTCCATGAAGGATATAAACAGGAAAAGGATAATAATATTCGGAAGAAAAACAATCACCCCTCCAACTCCCCCAATTATAGCTTCTACCAGAAAATCCCTCACTATTCCAGGTGCAAGATTATTTGATATAAGATCTGATAATTTACCAAATCCTTCTTCCATCCAGTACTTTGGATATCCGCCGACCTTAAAAGTGGTGAAAAAGGTAAGCCACATGAATAAAACAAAAATTGGTATTCCCAGATACTTATTGGTGAGATAATTATCTATCATTTTGGTTTTCCTGAGCCTTTCAACTTTATTGATCTTAAGGGTCTCCTTCAATGCCCCGGAAATAAAACCATATCTAAGATCTGTGATGACTGTCTCAACCGGGTCAGAAAAGAGCTTTTCAAGCCTGTTGTATTCCTTTCTGCCTATCTCAATTATTTCTGATGAATTGACACAACGGGTAATGCTTTTTGAATATTCGTTATCGTTTTCGAGTAATTCTATAGCAAGGTATCTTGCCGATATGATATTGGTAAATGCTCTGTTCTCCTTAATTTTTATTCTTGACTGAATGGCACATATAGAATTTTCAATTTCGGTTCCGTAGTTGATATGGATATGTCTTACAATGGGCTCTCTGACCTCATAAACTTCAATTATTTTATCAAATAGTTCTTTAATTCCTTTCCCTTTTGAGCTTACTGTCGGCACTACCGGCACTCCCAATAATTTACCAAGAGAAACATAATCCAGAACATCTCCCTTCTTCTCAAGCTCGTCGTACATATTAAGTGCAATAACTATCTGAACACCCATATCTATAAGTTGAGATGTCAGGTACAGATTCCTCTCCAGATTGGAAGCATCAACTATATTAACAACAATATCCGGCTTATTATCAAATATATAGTTCCTCAGATATATTTCCTCCGGAGAATAACTTTTGATTGAGTAGGTACCTGGTAGATCTACAATTGAAAAATTATAGCCCGATTGCTTATAGGTGGCCTCTTTGGAGTCAACAGTAACACCTGCATAGTTTCCTACCTTTTCCTTCGAACCGGAAGCATAATTAAACAGGGTAGTCTTTCCTGAATTAGGGTTACCGACCAGAGCTACCTGTATTTGTCGTGTTTTTTCTAACCAGGAACCATTTTGCTCTTCACTTATCAGGACTCCGTTTGATGATTGAAATTCTTTTAAAGTGGTATTTCTGTCGATCTCTATAAGCTGTGCTTCACTGTTTCTCAGTGAAATATGATATCCCATTATCTTATACTCAATAGGATCTCTTAGAGGTGCTTTCTTAATTACTTCCACCCTTTTCCCGACAACAAATCCCATTTCTGAAAGCCGCTGCCTGAATTGACCTCTTCCCTTGATCTTTAATATTATCCCCTCTTCTCCCTCATTAAGATCATATAGTGTTGTCATCGAATATTTTCAATACTTAAGAATAACCATGAAACTAACACAATGTTCAATGGTGCTGGGTGCTGGGTGCGGGGTGCTTTGGTTAAGTTCTGACCAAGAACCTGGTACCTAGTACCCAGAACCAATTTTTAATCCACCTTCACCTTTATTACAACTTTGCGTACCGGCGAATTCACCCCGTCTTTCAGACCCGGACGATGGGTATCGCCAGGGAAGAATATAAAAAAATTAGATGGGGAAGCTTTATAACTGACTATTTTACTGACAGTAACGAATTCAATATCTTTTGTTTCATCATACGGGGTAATAACTTCTTCGACTGATGTTAACGGAGCAATATTGATCACTTCTTTCCCGCTTATCACATACTGGATATCAATGTATTTCCTGTGAGCCTCAAAATTTACTGTTGCTTCATTTTTACTGATATACTCGCTTACTGTTGCAAAAAGATTATCTCCATCAATATCATAGCGTCTTACCTCTAATTTTGTTAAATCAGAATTTTTTAAGAAATTAAATGCTTTTTCCCATCTCTCTTTGTTTTTAAAATAAGAAACGGCAAACTCTCTTTTATTTATAGAGGCATCTGGTGTAATTGTCCATCCGCCTGACCATTCATTCTTTGCAAACCAATCATCAATTTTTTTATTGCTCCAGGTTGAAGGATCTGTATCGCTTTTGCTTCCCGTTAAGCCGAAGAAACTTATAAGTACCATAATAATAACAATTAATTTTCTCATGTATAATAAAAATAAAATATCAGTCTCCAGAAAAGTTAGCTGCAAAGATCGCAAAGATTTTTCATAAATATTACGGTGCGTTGCACCTTTGAACTTTTCAAAAATTGTTTTCTGCAGGAATGGCAAATAAGATAGTGTTCGATATTATGAGATGGTGATTCCTCGCTGACGCTCGGAAGGAAGCGGAGCGTAATGAGGAATCTCACCTAAGACTAACAGAATTTGATTAATTTTACATAAAATTAAAGTGATTTGCCAGTAATCTGATCCACTTCTTATGAAAAAGATGATTATTACACTCCTTTTAATTCTTTTTGTTAGCAATGTCTACGCACAGGAAAATAAACTTTATCAAACAGGCCTGACAGCAGAACAGAATCTGAATGCCATTGGGAATCTTGCACCCTATTCCACTGGAGGAGTGGGATTCGATACCAGATATGAAGGAATAAAAGGCAGCCCCAGATTATTCGATACGCTTATGCCTTCACTTCTTAATGTTAAAGGGCAGGATTACTATATAGAGCTTAAAACCAATTTAGATCTCATTTCAAACTCTCTGATCTTCGTAAATCCAAAAACGGGCAAACTCCTTTCCATTCATTCCGATATGGTTAATGAGGTAAAAATAAACCACGAGGGTAAAGAGATGATCTTCAGAACAGCAAAAGGAAAATTTTTTAAGGGAGATATTAAAGAAGGGACATTCTTTCAGGTTTTAAAAGATGGCAAATTTTATTTTATTAAACTTCCCGTGAAAAAACTTATTGCTGCTGATTATAAGGATGTATACAGCTCTGACAGACGATATGATGAATATACTACGTATTACAAGTACTATATTATGAGTTCCGATAGCATATTTCACCAGATACAGCTAACAAAAAAATCTCTTGCAAGGATGTATGCTGACAAGAAAGAATTAATTAACAATGTCATTGGAGCAAGATCTTACGAAAATAATGAAGACATGGTTCTTGATATCCTAAACAAACTATAATATATTGATATTCAGAATTTAGAATCGATATAATAATAGTATAGTTTCACGGATTGCAGGGATATGCACGGATAATGAATCATATAAATTAGATTAACTCCATGTTAATCCGTGTTCTCGGTAGTAAGAAAGTATAAATGCTAAATAAACTTCCACAACACTTTAAAGAGACTTTTTTTATCAAATGGTTTTGAGATGAATCCGGAGCATCCGCATTCCATCGCTTTATCCTTGTCATCGGCATATGCGGTCTGAGCAATAATAGGAACTTTGTCGTTTTTTTCCCGGATGAGCTTTACAGCTGTATAACCATCCATCAGCGGCATTTTTATATCCATCAAGATCAGATCTATATTATCAACTGAGAGGCATTTTTCAACAGCTTCTTTTCCATTATAAGCATGAAGCACTTCTGCATTGGACCCTGAAAGAAAGTACCTTATCAGTTTGAAGTTGCTTTCAATGTCTTCCGCAACGAGAATCACTTTTTTCACCGGAAAAACATAATTGTCAGGAACTTTCTTCTCAATAACCGGCATAGTTTTTAAAACTTGTTTTTCATAAGGAATTGTAAAGAAGAATGATGTTCCTTGTCCCGGTTCTGATGTAAGCCAGATCTTTCCGCCTAAATGTTCCACGTAAGCTTTTGAAATAGCCAGGCCAAGTCCAGTTCCTTCATAAAGCCTTTCCATAGCATTAGATACCTGGTAAAACCGGTCAAAGATTCTTGCATAATGTTCCGATGAAATTCCAATGCCGGTATCAGATACATAAAATTCCAAAAAGTTTCCCGCCAGCTTATAACCTATCTTTATGGTGCCTTTATCTGTGAACTTTAATGCATTACTCATCAGGTTTGAAAGGATCTGAGATAGTTTGGTATTATCAGTTAAAACCAGAGCATTGGAATCAGACAAACCTGTTTCACAAATCATATTAATTTTCTTATCAGCAGCTTTCAGTTTGAATTGATTACACAATGATTTAAGTGTCGCATTTATGGATATTTCATTTTTATAAGTTTTAATAAGATTTGCTTCGATATTTGATATATCTACGATATCGGTAATTATCGAAAGCAGATGGTTGCTGCTCTGCATAATAACTTCAATATATGATCTCCGCGATATTTCATCTACTTCAGGCTCTCCCAAAAGTGCAGAAAAACCCACAATTGCATTCATCGGAGTTCGTATTTCGTGAGAAATATTATGCAAAAATGCGGTTTTAAGTTTGTCGCTTTCTTCGGCTTTTTCCTTTGCCCTGATCAATTCCTCCACAATCTGTCTCCTTTCCGTAATATCATGGCCAATACCAACAAGTCCTGTAATATTTCCATCTTTATCCTGCAAAGGGATTTTTGTTGTAAGCAACCAGCGTTTTACACCTTTTGCACTTATAAACTCTTCTTCAAGGTCATATACCGGCTTGCCGGTGTTAATAATTTTTTTATCATCTGCATAACCACGTTGGCCGATCTTACCGGGGAACAATTCAATATCAGTCTTCCCGAGAACTTCTGATTCACTCGCACATCCGATATTCTCCACATCAGCTTTATTGGCAATGACTTTTCTGCACTCTTTATCCTGTACATAAATCGGATCAGGAAGATTATCTATAAGTGCACGAAGCATTCTTCTCTCCTGTTCAACGGCTTCCTCCGCGCGTTTTTGCAGAGTGATATCTGTATCAACTCCACGATACCCGGTTAAGTTTCCATCACTGTCTAACATTGGAATACCACTCGTTGACAGAATTACCTCCCTCCCATCTTTATGAATATTGCTGTTAACAAAATTGTTAATAGTTGCTTTTTGTTTAAAAGCCTCTAAAGCTCCTTGCTTTAATTGTTCTCTTATTTCAGGGCTGAAGAGGTCGTAAAAATGTTTCTTACATATTAATTCATCAGGTTCATAACCAAGAATATCCTTTACTACAGGACTGGAATAAGTATATAATCCTTTTTTGTCTACTTCCCATATCCATTCACCGGAATGTTCTGATATTTGTTTAAATCTCAATTCACTCCGTTTTAAAGCCTCATCTGCCTTTTTTCGCTCGGTAATATCCTGGATAACTCCCACTACTTTCACCTGTTCACCATCGGGTTCAACAACTAGTTCAGCCTTTGAATAGACCGATCTTATATCTCCGTCATTTTCCCGTTTTAGTTTAAATTCTATATCATATGGCTCATTATATTTTAATAAGCGATCCAACGCCTCATCTAGCATAGCCCTGTATTCAGGGAGAGGACCTTTTTTTGCAATTTGAGACGGAATTTCATGAGTTTCCAGGTTCAGGCCATAGATCCTTAATGCCTCATCAGAGCCCCATATTGTTCCTCTTGAAAGATCAAGCTCCCAGTTGCCAACATGAGCAATAGCCTGAGCTTTTTGCAGCCTCATTTCACTCTTTTGCAATTCTTCTTCTGTGGTTCTCTTCTCTTTTGCCAGTTTTGATTTTTTAATTGAGTTGAGAATTGCCGGTCCAAGGCGAGAGAGATTATCTTTCAAAATATAATCATCGGCTCCGGCTTTCATACATTCCACTGCAACCTCTTCATTTACCGACCCGGTTACCAGAATAAAAGGGACCAGCGGAGCATGTTTATTTCGAAGTTGCAGGGCTGTCATACCATCAAACTGAGGCAGCCTGTAATCGGAAATTATCAGATCGGGCTCAAAGTCTTTAAGGTATTCGAGATAATTTTCTCTTTTATCAACAAGTTCTTTTGAGAAAAAGATCTTATTTTTTTCAATTTCGCGCCAGATTAATTCCGCATCGGACTTAACATCTTCCACAAAGAGTATTTTCAGTTTACCTGCCAAGTTGTGCATAGTTTATATCTGTTTAATAGGTTTCATCTGCAATTTGTTACGTACAAATCATCCTATATTAACTTATTTTTGCTTATTTCTACTTATTTCAACGGTTCATTAACAAGTAACCAGTACAATCCAAGACTGCTCATTGCGTTTATAAACTGGTCAAAATCCACCGGTTTTACTACGTAACTGTTTACGCCAAGGGCATAGGCTTCCTTCATATCTGGTTCCTGTTTCGAAGAAGTTACTACAACTATGGGAATATGAGATGTGCGTTTATCTCCCTTAACAACTTTAAGAACCTCAAGTCCATTTACTTTAGGAAGTTTAAGATCGAGAAGAACCACTCTTGGCGGATTAGTAAAACTCCTCTTTTCAAATTTTCCCCTGCAGAAAAAGAAATCGAGAGCCTCAGCTCCATCCTTTGCAACAAGAATATTATTTGCAAGGTTGTTTTTCTTCAGAGCTCTGAGTGTGAGTTCAGCATCGCGCGGGTTATCCTCTACGATCAAAATTTCAATTGCACTAAAATCTTCCATGGGATATTATTATTAATCAAGTGAATACTATTTAATCTTGTTGTTGTTGCTTGTTGCTTGTTTAGGGTTTCTGATACTTAACCAGCAACTAGTAACCAGCAACTTTTTTCTTTTGTCTTAACTTCTTACTACCTACTTCTTACTACCTATTCCATCTACAGGCAAACTGAAATAGAACGTCGCCCCCTTTCCAACTTCGCCCTCCGCCCAAACCTTTCCTCCATGCTTAAGGACAATTCGCTGCACAATTGCCAGTCCAACTCCGTTTCCTTCAAATTCGGCTTCACTATGGAGTCGCTGGAATACACCGAATAATTTATGTTTATATTTCATATCAAAACCAACACCGTTATCCTTTACAGAATATATTAACCTGTCATATTTCAGCTGTGAACTGATTGAGATTTCAGAAATACTCTCTTTTGATGAATATTTAATCGCATTGGAGATCAAATTAGTCCAGACAATTTTCAACAAATTGGTATCACCAAACGCTTTATTGAGTTTGCCAATTTTCAGGTTTATTTTTGATTTTTGATTATCAGAACATATTTCTTCAAATACCGACTTAACAATAGATTTCATGTCGAGTTGAGAAGGATTTATACTGGTTCTTCCGATTCTTGAGAAACTCAGCAGGTCATCAATAAGTTCTCCCATTTGTGTCGCGCTCGAGGAAATTATCCCGCAGATCCTTTTACCTTCATCATCGAGGTTTGCTTCGTAATCCTCGAGCAGGATTTTTGTAAAACCATGGACTGAACGCAAAGGCGCCCTGAGGTCGTGTGAAACCGAATAGCTAAAGGCTTCCAGTTCTTTATTGGCGACTTCGAGGAGTTCTGTTCTCTGCATAACTTTCTGCTCGAGTTCTTCATTTAGCTTATTAATAATCTCCTCCGCCCGCTTAAGAGTTTCCACATCTGTGTTAGTACCAAACCACTGTACTACCCGCCCTTCAGAATCCTTCCACGGATGCACTAGAGTAAGGAATGTGCGGAACAATCCATCGGCCCCTCGCAGTGGGAAACTCATCTCAAACGACTGCCCGGAGGCTATCGAGGCAGTCCATTTTTCCATGACTTTCGGCAGGATCGTTGGATCATGCACTATCTGCCATCCCCAACCCTCCATCTGTTCCGGTTTTGTTCCAGTGTACTCATACCATCGCTGATTATACCAATAAATAAATCCGTCGGCACGGGCGACCCACGCGAGTTGAGGTATAGAATTCGCCATGGAACGGAATCGTTCCTCACTTTCACGTAATGCTTCCTCTGCTCTTTTGCGTTCTGTAATGTCTTCGATACTGGATATGATGCAATTTCTATCTCCCAGTTGAATTACCTGAGCGGATAATAATACAATTGAGATGTTCCCGTTCTTCCCGCGTAACATGGTCTCCTTTTGCAGAACAGCATTTCCGTCATAAAGAGAAGTTATCATTTGCTTTCTGTCATCTTCGCGAACCCATATCTTCAAATCGAGTGTCGTACTTGCAAGAGCTTCTTCGCGTGTGAACCCTGAAATAGTCGCGAATGCATCATTAACCTCTAAAATCCTGCCATCTTCCATGTCTGCTATCATAAAGGAAATAGGTGATGTTTTGAAAGACTTGGAGAAGCGTTCTTCGCTTTTTCGCAACGCCTCTTCAGCAGCCTTACGTTCAGTAATGTCGATCACCGAAGTCATAAAATACTGGGGGTTGTTGTCATCATCGCGACGCAGTGATGTGCCTACATCAGCCCAGACTATGGCATCATTCTTATGCATATATCTTTTAATGAAGCGCGCCGAATCCTTTTTACCTGAAAGAATTAAATTCAGGGAATCGTTAGTCAGTTTAATATCATCGGGATGTGAAATATCTGCCCAATTAATTCTCTTAAGTTCTTCGGGTTGGTACCCAAGCATTTCACAAAAAGCCCTGTTAACATTTATCTCACCGGAAAGAAGAGTAATTGACTTCGCAATTAAAGAATGGTCGAAAATGTATTTGAATTTGTCCTCGCTCTCGCGTAATGCATCTTCAACAAGCTTACGTTCAGTTATATCAAGGATTGTCCCGACAATTGATATCAGATCACCTTCATCATCATAACTGCCTCTGAAGGTCGAGTAGTAATACCCAATACTCTTATCGGGACGAAGAAACTTCTGTTCATAGGTTCCGGATTCATGCGATTCAATTGCTCTGTTGATCAATTCCTTGCCGCGTTGATTATCTTCCGGCCAGGGCGAAAGTTCAAGAATAGAATCTATTTGTGGCTTGAATGTTGCAGGATCGAGACAGAATATTTTAAATACCTCGTCAGACCATTCTACATTGCCCGTTTTAATATCCCAGTGCCAGAAACCCAGATGAGCCATTTCCTGGGCTTCTCTTAATCTTTTCTCACTTTCTCGTAATGCTTTATCTACCTGCTTCCAGTACGTTATATCTTCAATATTTCCGTCATAATAGAGGACTTTTCCTTCTGCATCCCTGATAATGCTGGCGCTTTCTCTTACATAGAGAGTCTTTCCATTTCTCTGATGCCAGGCAGACTCCAATCCAATAATTTTACCTTCCTTCTCCAGAATCTCCAGAAATTTTGCTCTTGGATAATCGGGTTCATATCCCTCCTCTTCAAGATTGCGATGAGCGAGATCTTCAAAAGAACTGAAACCCATCATCCTCACCAATGCCGGGTTAGCCAACAGAATCTTGCCATCGGGAGTAGTGCGGTATATTCCAATTGTAGCATTTTCGTAAAGGCTTCGGAACCGTTCTTCGCTTTTAAATAACTCCTTTTCAATATTTTTTCTTTCTGTCAGATCCCTGGCATTTATTGCAACACCTATGACTTCATTCTGATCATTTAATATTGGATTATGAATTACCTCAAAGAACCTTCTTGTGTCCGCGTTATCTCCCGACCATTCCCTCTCCTCAATATTTTCACCTGACAATGCTCTGTCGATATTTTCTTTTGCCTTGATCTTATCATCATTATTTGTCTGATAATCCAGCATGGATTTCCCAGGTTCGATATCAGCGCCGTATAACAACTTCATTGTAAGTGCATGACTCTTATTGAAGCTTGTATAACAATAATTCCTGTCGAGCGAAAAAATGGGTCCTCCAGAACTTTCAATAATCCCTTTTAGAGTATAGTATTGCCGGCTGAGCAGTTCTTCTGATTTACGAAGAGATATTTCGTCTTTAAGTTGTAAACGGTACATTCTTAAATACTGAACCCAGACCCAGTATCCAAAAACCAGGGTATTCAGAATTACAAGAAGAATTATAACAACAACAGTAATAACGGAGTACCTCTGAAATGGTTCTAATATTTCAGCTTTATCTGTTTTTGCAACCATATACCAGGGCAATCCCGGTATCTTACTTAAAGCCCCGATGACGGGAATATTTCTGTAATCGATCCCCTCTGCAACTCCTTCGAAACCATTCACGGCTTTTGTGGCAAGCAGGTTTACTTTACTTAAAGGAAACTTCAAATTGAAAGATGTATTCTTCACGTGGCGAAGTTCATTGAGATATAGCACACTATCCCCTTCCCTGCGCAGGATAAGTGTTTCTGAACTTCTGCTTGATGTTGGCCATGACTGAACGAGGGGAAACAAGATTTTATCAGGATCAATACTTAGAATAACAAGACCTATCGTTTTTTGCTTTTTGTCCTGAGGATCGAGCAAAGGCACCAGAAGGTCCATCCGGATAGCATGGCTGGTTCCTGTCTTATGAAGATCAGTCATCATAATTTTATGATATCTTATAACATTATTTAACTCTGCCCTGATACTATCGTCTGCCAAAGGATCTGCGTTGGAAGTCGCCAGTCTTACCCTTATTAAGGTATCAAGAACTACAACACTACTGTAATCATATTGCGTATTCAGAGCTTCGAGCCATATTGTAATCTCTTTTCTTATTCCGGTTTGATTTTCATCTTTTAAAAACTGCTTAATTCGGTCTGCTAATGGTTCATTGTCTTTTATAAGTACTGCATCTGCAAGCTTATCAGAGTACCACTGCGAAATTTGTTTTACTTTAAGGGAAGCGATTGCTGAAAGACTTTTTTCCTGTTCCGTAAAAATTCTGTTTCTCTCATAACGGTAATAATAAATGCCCAAAAGGATGATAATACCGGAGAACAAAAGGAAAATCACAGCCAGTTTCCAGGGTAAGGTTTTTTTAATATCAGAGTTAATATTAGTTTCGCGCATAAGGAATATTCCGGGTTCAATTTATTAATATCTGTATTTATTGATTTTTAATAAGTGTTAACTTTACACTTTTTCAATAAATCTCAATAATTATTCAAATTTAAGTAAATTGAAAAACAGTCCTGAACCAATCACAATTTCTGAAAATTAACTATTTAAAATGTATTTAGTTATAGGTGAAAACCTGATAGTTTTGTAGGGGTTTGGACTACAGGAACGGTAATACAGACGGTATAGCGGTATAGCGGTACTATGGTGCGATGGTACAATGGCACAATGGTGCGACGGTACAATGGTATAATGGTGCGACGGTACAATGGTATAATGGTGCAACGGTACAATGGTACAATGGTACAACGGTACAACGGTTCAATGGTGTGATGGTATGCTATCAGAATTTATGGGGTTCTGGCTTTTATTAATTTATTCAACATTATAGAAATCATATTACATTCATTTTCAAGAGAATTTCTTGTCTCCAGATCAATGTAATTTATCTCATGAGAGATAATTAATAAAGTTTGTAATTCAGCCACAGAGCCTTTTGCAATATTAAAATGTCTAACAGATTGTCTGTTTGAACCCAATTCATCTCCTTCACTAATATTAGCTGGAACACTGACAGCAGCCCTTTGAATTTGGTCCTTTAATCCAAAGTCCTTAGAATAATTCTAAGATTTGGTTAGTTTGTAGATTTTGACGGCAAGATTTTTAGCAAGTTGCCAGACTCTTAGTTTTTGAAAATTTCCCATAATGCAGCGATTTTAAATTTAACATGAAATTATCTCCATCCGATTCCACGCGCATGGTCTTTAATCAAAAATAAAAGTTTATTGAATAAGTTCAAAAGTATTCAGTTATGTTTTCAACAAATTACACATATATAGCATTATAACCTTGTATTGCTGAACCGATATACCGTCATACCACCATACCATCATACCGTCATACCAGAATATCAGCCTGAATTTACATCTACAATTCCTTAAGACAGCGAACGAAGCGAGCAAAACCCCTACTTCATTTCTCCCCCCCAATCCCCTCTATTATAGCATACCTGATGAGATCGGCTGTAGTGTGAAGCTTTAGTTTTTCAAGAATCCTCTCCCGGTATGTGCCGATTGTTTTTGGACTCAGAGAAAGTACAGAAGCGATATGAACAACTTTTTTCCCCTCAGCAAAAAGCGTTAAAACTTCAAGTTCCCTGGCAGAAAGTAATTGATAAAGAGGCTTTTCTGAACCGGAGATAAAACTTTCAGCCATCGCATCAGCAAGTGATGGTGATATATATCTTTCTCCTCTCGCGACTTTAATAATCGCCGATATAAGTTCCTCCGGGGCACTTGATTTTGTAAGATAACCTGCAGCTCCGGATTTCAGTGCTTTAACAGCATACATTGATTCCGAATGGATGCTCAGCATAAGTATTGCAGCAGATTGCCGGGTCTTTTTAATCTGACTAATAAGATCAAGTCCACTCCTGCCGGGAAGCGAGATATCAAGAAGAATAACATCAAACAATTGTTCCTTCAACCTCTCAAACAACTCTTTTCCGTCACAGGCTTCCTCAACAAGATCGATTCTTTCATCATCTTCAAGAATCTGCCTGATCCCACGCCTGACAACCGGGTGATCATCTGTAATTAGCACCTTAATCATCGCAATTTTCTTTTATTATTGGAATAAGAACCTTTACCGTGGTTCCTGATCCGCGTTCTCCGATGAAAGTAATTTTGCCATGGACCGATTTAACCCGTTCTCTCATACCTGCTATCCCCATCGATCTCAATGAGTTAACTTTGTCATTTTCAATTCCTGTCCCATCATCTTTAATTACCATCTCAATTTTATTCCTCAGTATATGCAGCTCTATTTCAGTGGATGATGCTCCAGCGTGCCTTGCTATATTTGTCAATGATTCCTGAAGGATCCTGTAAAGTATTAAAGCTATACTATCCTCAATTTTAAATTCTTCAGGTTTAAAATAAAAATGACATCTAATCCCGGTTTGTTTTTCAAATTTGCCAAGCTGCGATTTGATAGCCGGAACCAACCCCAGGTCGAATAATATAGCAGGTCGCAATAAGGAAGAGGTTTCCCTAATGCTGTCAATAGTCTCTTTTATCATACTGCTCATCTCTTCAAATTTTTCCCGTACACTCTTCGACTGAACTCCAATCCTGCTTTTCAGCCATGCAATATTCAGGTTTATAGCAGTGAGTTTCTGACCGAGATCATCATGTAGATTCAGAGCAATCTGATTCCTCTCGTTTTCTCTTACTTCAATCAGATGTTGATTCAATTTCTCAAGCAATTCCTTTGACTTCCTGAGTTCTTCTTCAATTTTCTTCAGCACGGTTATATCATGGGCTGCCGCGAAAACTTCCTGAACTTTACCGGCTTCATCCTTAAAAAGTGTTGCGTTATATAAGATCTCAATCTCCTTCCCGTTTTTGTGAATTATCGTAAGAGGATAATCTTTAACAACTCCTTCTGAAAAAACCTTTTTAAATCCTTTATCCATAAGAGCATGATAGCGTTCCTCACTTTCCTGTAGAGCTTTCTCAGTCTTTTTGCGTTCTGTTATGTCCCTGATGATCTGTGTTGCGAATTCCCTCCCATCAGAATATTTGAAAACAGATGAGGATATTTCTACAGGGAAGAGTGTTCCATCTTTTTTAATATATGTAAGTTCTCCAAAAAAATTACCTGTTTTTTTAAGCTTTCTTACAGCAGCATTCAACTTAGATGTTTGTTCAACTATTCCATCTCTTCCAAGTCTGCATATCTCTTTTTCATTCCAACCCAACATATTACAAGCAGTAGTATTTGCGGCATAGATCCGGCCATCCTTCGACCCGATCATCATTGCATCCAAAGTTTTCTCAAAAAAGATGCTGTTTATCTCGAAAATATTTTCAATAGATTTTTTATCTAATGAACTTTTCTTTTTTTGTTCCTTAATTTCCGGTTCAGTTTTCAGACCTTTATTCTTTTTGGCTGAAGAATCCATTGCTGTTATCTTAAGAATTACCTTATTTATTCGCAGAAAATATGATCAGATACAGGTTAAAGCAAGTTAGGCCTTTTATCTGAAATAATAATCCTATGGAAAACAATAATTGCTTTTCATTATATTAAAATTTAAATTTACAGAAAGCAGCTTAAACGATTTAAAACACAATGTCATGAAAAAAGTTAACCTGATAACCAGTGTATTAATTACTCTTTTAATTTTAAGTTCATCTATCTCCTTTTCACAGGACTGGCCCCAATGGCGCGGAATGAACCGCGACAGTAAAGTAAACGGATTTAAGGCGCCTGCTGCCTGGACGGCTGATCTAAAACAGGAATGGAAAGTTACAGTAGGTTTCGGTGATGCAACTCCTGTGCTGGCAGGCAATAAAATATATCTGAACACAAGACAGGGCGATCAGGAAGTAGTACTTTGTCTCGATGCAGCAACGGGAAAAGAGCTATGGAAAAACTCTTATGCTTCAATGGCTGTCACAGGGCCATCCGCCTCACAACATCCGGGTCCGAGGGGTACTCCGGCTGTTTCAAACGGTAAAATAGTGACATTTGGTGCAGCAGGTATTCTTTCATGCCTCGATGTAGCAAATGGAAAACTACTCTGGAGGAAAGATAATCCGTCAAATGCTTTTCCGGCTTTCTTTACAGGAGCATCTCCTCTTATCACCGACGGAATGTGTATTATCCATGTCGGTAAAAAAGATGATGGTCAGATAATTGCTTATGACCTGAGCACTGGCAATGAAAAATGGAAATGGTCAGGAGAGGGTCCCTCATACTCATCCCCATCTGTTATGACGATTGAAGGAAAGAAACTTCTTATAGTAATAACAGAAAAGAATATTATGGCGCTTGGTTTGGCAGATGGGAAACAGCTCTGGCAGATTGCGACTCCGGTCCAACAGAGGTTTTATAATTGTGTAAGTCCATATATTGACGGACAAACAATTTATCTTACGGGCCAGGGTACCGGAATGAAGGCAATTAAAGTAGAGAAGTCTGGTACTGATTACGTTACAAAAGAACTCTGGAGCACTACTGAAGCAAGTGCAAAATGGAATACTCCAATTCTTAAAGATGGATTCCTTTATGGTTTTACAGATCAGAAAAGAATATATTGCGTTAATGCGGCCACCGGACAAACAGCGTGGACAGATAATGTTGTTAACAGCGATTTTTCAACTATAGTTGACTGTGGTTCAGTAATTATTGGTCTAACCAGCACAGATAACCTTTTAGTTCTGAAACCCGACAGCAAAGCCTATTCGGAAGTCGTCAAATATAAAGTCGCAGATACACCAATTTATGGATATCCGGTAATCTCAGGGAACAGCATATATATAAAGGATGCTGAGACGCTGATGAGATTTAGTTTTTAAGGCCTCTCCCCAAACCCCTCCCCCAGGAGGGAGGGGATTAATTTGTTTATAATTACGAAATTTCATGGTCCATTTGGGCAGATCTGTTTCCAGAGATATGTATTTCGGTGACAAACCTGATCTTTTCAGGCTTGCTGAAAGGATGAGGAGAAATCCAACTGAAGCTGAGAAAATACTTTGGGAACGTCTTAAAAAATTCAGATCCACTGGATTTATATTCAGAAGACAACATCCGATTGATTTTTATATAGCTGACTTTTACTGTCATCAACTTAAACTAGTTATTGAAGTTGACGGAGAAATACATCTAGATGATCCGGTAAGAGAACATGACGAAAGTCGTACTGGAGAACTAGAAAGATTTGGCATAAAAGTAATCAGGTTCACTAACAAAGAAGTTATCAACAATCAGGAATCTATAATGAAGCAAATTAATAAATATCTTGATGATTCAGCCTCCCCCGCTCTCCTGGGAGCGGGGGACGGGAGGGGGTGATGGGAGGGGGTGAGGCTATCTCTCTCCCCTCATAAATTCCCCTTTCGAATTGGTCAGAAGGTTCTTGGTCAGATAAGACACTCCCGATCCTATTGCTGCAATAACAACAGGTTTCATTGTCATCCAGTTAATAGCTCCATTGTTTGCAATAAGCTGATAAAATCCGGTTAAGAAAGTACAGAACATTGCCACTATTAACCCTTTGATAAAATCGCGACTGTTGAGCCTCAGGAATTTAGATCTCATCGTTTTATTTATTAATCAGACATCATTTGATACCAAATTTAGATCATAATATGAATAAGATCAAGAAAAACGGAGGTTTTCTATAAAATTCTAAATGTCTGTTTTGACTTTTTTCTTTCTACTTTTGTCTTTTATCTTGTTTACCAGACTTTCTCCATAAGAAGTATATTCCTCAAATCATTCGGCGTTATATTTTCCCTCATCTCGCCGGTATCAACAACTGAAATGAATCCGGATTCTTCGGAAATAACAATGATAATTGCATCAGAGTGTTCCGACATACCGATGGCCGCCCGATGGCGCATGCCGAAACGTGGAGGCAGTGTCACCTGTTCTGTAGTTGGCAGAGGACACCGGGCAGCGAGGATCAATCCGGCTTCAATAAGCACAGCTCCATCATGCAGGGGAGTATTCTTGAAGAATATTGTTTCAAGTAATTCTGCACTGATCCTGGCTTTCAGTATTTCCCCTCCCTCTGAGAAGAGATCAAGACTGCTTTTTCTTCCAATTACAATCAGTGCTCCCGTTTTATGCGAGGCAAGCCTTTCACATGCTTTGACAATTTCCTCCGCCTCCCTTGGACTTCCCGGCTCATTTGTTGTCAGAGAAAAGAACCTGCTGAATGAAAATCTGCTTCTTGAGATATACTTGTTACCGATTACCAGTAAAAACCTCCTGACCTCCTGCTGAAATACAATAATAATTGCAATGACGCCGACCCCTATCACCTGACCAAGCAATGCGCTTATGAGCTCCATATTCAGAGCTTTTACAATAAGCCAGAACAAATAAATAAAGAATATTCCCAGGAATATGCTCAGGGCTGCCGTACCCCTGATTAACCGGTATAGCTGGAATAATACTGTTGCTACAAGAACAATATCAATAATATCAAGGATGGTTATATGAAATGGCATAATAATTAGGTTGCTGGTTGCTTGTTGCTGGTTACTGGTTACTGGTTACTTGTTCTGGTTACTGGTTACTGGTTACTGGTTCCTGGTTACTGGTTGCTGGTTACTGGTTACTGGTTACTGGTTACTGGTTACTCGTTACTGGTTACTCGTTACTGGTTGCTGGTTTTCTTGTTATTCGTTTTACGTTTTGTGATTCTCGTTTCTCTCTTATCGTTTCCCTGTACTGTAACCAGTAACTAGCACCTGGCAACCAGCAACTTTCATTACTTTTATCTTTATACTTTAATATTTTGTCTTATTTTACCAATTAACCGAACTGTCTGCACAGCCTCCCTAACATCATGTACCCGCAGAATATCTGCGCCATTAAAAAGCGCTATCGCATTAAGAACTGTTGTCCCATTAAGAGCTTCATCAGCAGAAATATTAAGAGTTTTCCAGATCATTGACTTTCGCGAGATTCCGACAAGAAGAGGAAGCCCTGCTATTGAAAAATCACCAAGTCTGCTGAGAAGTTCAAAATTATGATCAATAGTCTTGCCAAAACCAAATCCCGGATCAACTATAATATCTTTCAATCCGGCAGACTTAAGTTTGAAGATCCTTTCCCCGAACCATTTCAGAATATCAGCGACAACATCATCATAAACAGGCTTAATCTGCATATTTCCCGGTTCCCCTTTCATGTGCATCATTATATAAGGTACATTCAGATTTTGAACAATCGAAAACATCTTGCTGTCAGCATCACCTCCTGATATATCATTTATAATATGGGCTCCGCACTCTGCAACCGCTTTCCTTGCAATATCTGCACGGAATGTATCGATCGATATTATTGCCTCGGGAAACTCCCTGCTAATCAGCTTAATAGCTTTAAGAACACGGGTACCTTCTTCCTCCAGAGAGATATTTCTTGCTCCTGGTCGTGATGAGTATCCTCCGATATCAAGAATATCAGCCCCTTCTTCCAACATTCTGGTTGCTGCTTTGAGTAAATCTTCGTCTGAATTAAAACGACTTCCTTTATAAAATGAATCTGGAGTAATATTTAGTATTCCCATTACTTTGGGAATCCCGAGGTCAAGCAGTTTGCCCCCTGCATTTATATATCGCGGCTTTTCCTGAATCATGATTTTTTAGAATAGCCGAAATTAATGAAATTATTATTTAAACCCTTCATACATTTCCTTCTTTGCCCGTTGGTTATTACATTTGTACTGACTGAATTCAAATAAATGAGGAAGCTATTTGTAATTGAAGGTGTTGACGGAGCCGGCAAATCAACGCAGATTAAGTTATTAAGAGACTTTTTTTCAAAGAAAGGATATAATTGTGAATATCTGCACTTTCCACGAACAGAAACCCCATATTTTGGAGAACTTATAGCCCGGTTTTTAAGAGGAGAATTTGGCTCACTGAATGATGTTGATCCATACCTGGTGGCAATGCTTTATGCCGGCGACAGAAAGGATGCAGCACCCTTAATAAGCAAATGGCTTACAGAAGACAATGTTGTTCTGCTTGATAGATATACCTATTCCAATATAGCTTATCAGTGTGCTAAATTGGAGGATGTGTCGGACCAGGATAAACTAATGAATTGGATATTATCTCTCGAGTTTAGCCATTTTTTAATACCAAAGCCCGATCTTAATATTTTCCTCGATGTACCTTTTGCTTTCACAGAAAACAATTTATCAAAAACCAGGATCGGAAATGACCGTGATTATCTTAACGGAACAATAGATATCCACGAAGAGAGTCTGATATTCCAGAAAAAGGTAAGGGATATCTATCTGAGAGTCTCACAATCTGATGATCATCTTGCAGTTATTGACTGCAGTAACAGACGGGATACAATGCTTGCACCTGATGAAATATTTGATCTGATTATAAAGGTTTTAAATGAAAGAGAACTAATCTGAAATGAAAATCTTAAGGATTGCAAGCAGAATAATAATTGGTTTCGTTTTTATCTTTTCGGGAGTTGTTAAAGCAATCGACCCTCTCGGCTTCGCTTACAAATTTCATGATTATTTTCAGGCATTTCATCTTGGGTTTCTTAATAGATTCAGTCTTGCCCTTGCAATATTCATGTGCACAGTCGAGTTCATTTCAGGCTTCTCTGTTCTCACAGGAATACGTCAGAAAACAGGACTCTGGGGTGTTCTTCTCCTTCTTGCAATTTTTACTCCTCTTACTTTCATTCTTGCACTTACTAACCCTGTTTCTGACTGCGGTTGTTTTGGAGACGCGATCCATCTGACTAACTGGCAGACATTCGGTAAAAACATAGTATTATTCTCTTTACTCTTATTGCTTTATTCAGGTAGAGATAAAATTGAACCGATCTTCAGTAAAACAAAAGAATTGTTAACGATAGCAATAGTTGTTCTTCTTTTTACTATTTTTTCACTTGCAAACCTCAGGTATTTGCCTCTTATCGATTTCCTTCCCTATAAAACAGGTGTCAAAATTGCCGATAAAATGATAGTCCCGCAAGGTGTTCCTGTTGATGAGTACCAGACAACTTTTATCTATGAAAAAAACGGGATAAAAAGGGATTTCAATCTCACTAACTATCCGGCTAAGGATTCGACCTGGAAATTTGTTGATCAAAAATCAGTGCTTGTAAAAAGTGGATATAAACCACCTATACACGATTTTATAATTACCTCCTTAAGCGGGGAAGATCTTACTCAGCAAATTCTGTCATTAAAGGGTTATACCGTTTTAATGGTTTCAAAAAAACTTGCTGAAGCACGAAAGAAAAAGCTATCAGAGGGATTTGAACTTGGCAATTATTGTATGGCTAATGGTATTGAATATTTTATTTTGAGCTCTTCAGGTACAGAGGAGATGAAAAGTTATGAAAACGGTTTAAAATTCTGTTCTGCAGATGAGACTACATTGAAAACAATGGTACGGGCAAATCCGGGATATATTTTGCTTAAAGACGGCATAATAATTGGGAAATGGTCGTGGGCAAATGTTCCTGATAAGGAATGGTTTGGAAATAAGACAAAACAATAAACACCCAGGCCTGGTCACTGAATAATTATGTACATTTAAATATTAATTGATATCAGTTATTTTTAATTATCCATAAATTAATTCTATACGATAATTTTTTACCCCCTTCCCAACCTTCCCTCAAGGGGGAAGGGGCAAATCAAAACATCCCGCCTAAGCGGGACAGGAAAGGGGGTTAATAGAATTCAATTCAATAACTGAAATTACAAATTGAATAAAACAGTATAATTTAAACTTTGATTTTTATGAGAAAAAAGATTGTTGCAGGAAACTGGAAAATGAATATGGATCTGGCAGAAGGCCTGAAGTTTGCCGGGTCTATTGAGAAATATTTCAAAGAGACGCCTTCGGATAAAGCTCTTGTTATTTTGTGTCCTCCATTTATTCATCTGGCAGGCATAGCTGAGATTCTTAAACATGGCAAGGTGGCTCTGGGAGCTCAAAACTGTGCAGCCGAAGCATCCGGAGCTTATACCGGTGAAGTTTCTGCCTGGATGATAAAAAGTACCGGTGCTCAATATGTAATAATCGGACATTCTGAGAGGAGAACATACTATCATGAAGATGATAAGCTTCTGCTCAAAAAAACTTTACTGGCAATTAACAGCGGATTGAAAGTTATATTCTGCTGTGGTGAAGTTTTACATGAAAGAGAAGCAGGACAGCATTTTCTTATTGTACGAAGACAATTGGAGGAAGGATTATTCAGCCTCACTGAGGAACAGATGGATATGATTATTGTTGCCTATGAACCTGTTTGGGCTATAGGAACAGGCTTGACAGCATCGCCCGATCAGGCCCAGGAAATGCATAAATATATCCGCGATCTGGTTAAAGAGAAGTATGGAAATGATTGTGCGAAAAAACTTCCTGTTCTTTATGGAGGAAGCTGCAAACCATCAAATGCCGCTGAAATCTTTTCTAAACCCGATGTGGATGGTGGACTTATCGGCGGAGCTGCTCTTAAAAGAGAGGATTTCACAGCAATAGTGGAAGCATTCTAGGATTGCCCCCTCCCACTGCGCGGGATCCCCCTAAAGAGGAATTAATTCCGTAGTGTCTGGATAATTTCTTAAAATACAGAAAATTACCCCCCTTTAGGGGGGTTGGGGGGACAAAAATTAAGGGGGTCGGGAGTGTAGAAAGGATGTCAAAAAAGTTAATATTAGATTAGTTCGATGCTAAAAAAGCTGTTCATTCTGATTCATTTCATTATGTTGATTTCATCAGGGATGGTTTATTCCCAGATCAAATCAGCATTTTCGGGAGATCATTCGAAGTTCAGAACAGAGATAACAGCTTTTATGGGACCAAACCTGAACAACGATCAGCTTATTAACCTTAATAAATTCCTTTCAAGATGGGATAGTGCTGCTTTCAGTGCTGAAATAATGGATAAGATAATTAACGTTTCAAGCCAGCTCTCATCAAGACAAATGAGACCTGTTCCGCACTTTAATAATTTTATTCTAACTATGAATTATTTCATTGATTATAAACATGATGTCGCTTTTTTCACAAACTGGCTTAAAGGATTAAGTGAGATAGCATTCAATCAAATGTATACCAATGATAATATCGACAAATATATTAAGAATAGCAGCCTGATAGTCAAAGAGAATGTGCTGTTCGCATCAGGTAGTGTAAAATGGAAAGTAAAAAATAATACTCTTAATTTTCAGAACGATACAGCAATTTATGTTACTGTCTCAAATGCTACTTTAACATGTTATGCTCAAAATGATAGCACAGAAATATATAATGCCACCGGTTTATATTACCCTGAAACACAACAATTCAGAGGTACCAAAGGTGTCGTTACATGGGAAAAAGCAGGTTATTCCCCAAAGAATGTTTTTGCTGAACTCGCTGATTACTCAATTAATATGGCAAAAAGCAGTTTCACTGCAGATTCGGCGAAACTGACTCATAATATTTATTTTAAAGAACCTGTCTCAGGAATACTTGCCGACCAGGCAATTAGTTTTAAGGATAAAGAAAAGGCTAACTTTCCCCGTTTTGAGACTTATGCAAAAGAATTTAAGATTAAGAATATCTATAAAGGAGTAAATTATGAAGGTGGACTAACTTTTGAAGGTGCCAATGTAAAGGGAACCGGGAAAAATACGGCTCCGGCTAAAATTACACTTTTCAGAAATGATACTCTTTATCTCAGGATCCGTTCTAAGGAATTTTTCTTCTCTAAAACGGGTTTAAACAGCCTGGAAGCTGCCATGTCGCTCTACCTCGACAAGGATTCAATTTACCATTCAAATCTAGGTTTTTCGTACTTTACTGAAACACGGCAGGTAAATCTTTTTCGTACGGGTAATCCAATCTCAAGGAGCCCCTATTTCGATTCATTTCACAAGCTCGACATGTATTTTGAATATTTATCATGGAATATGAACGAATCTAAAATTGTTCTCTCTCATGCAAGAGGTGCTTCAATGGGTCAGGCACAATTTGAATCCAGCTCTTTCTTCAATTCAGACTATTTCTTACAGCTCATGGGACTCGATGAATACCATCCCCTTAACAGGCTGACAAAATTCGCAGAATGGTTTTATTCAGAGACCTTTCCTGTTGAAGAATTTGCCAAATGGCTGAATAAACCTGTTGAAGCAGTTACAGGATTGTGCATAGATATGGCAAACAAGGGTTTTGTTTACTATGACCGCACAAATAATGAAATCACTATTAAGAAAAAAACAAAGGACTTTCTCGATTCATATGCTAAAAGGAAAGACTATGATATTATAAATATAGTCAGTGAAACAAAAGCTCCTGCAGATAATGCCATTCTCGATCTTAATAAATACGGACTGACAGTATTTGGAGTAACAGGCTTTCTGTTGAGTGATTCACAGAAGGTTGCTGTTTATCCTTATAAAAAACAACTTACAATCGGAAAAAACAGAGATATTAATTTTGACGGTGTTGTTGAAGCAGGCCTATTCACTGTATTCGGACATAATTTCTCCTTCAGCTATGATACATTTAAAATCAAGCTTCAAAAAATCGACTCCATTAAGATTTCTGTGGAAACAGAAAAAAAGGATAAAATGGGCAATCCAATTATTGAAAATATAGATAACCTCATCCAGCTGGGAACAGCAGAACTATATATTGACAATCCGAATAACAAGTCAGGATTAAAAAGCCTTAAACAGTATCCAATCATAAATGCTACTACAAACTCATATATATTCTATGACAGGATACCTGGTCTTGAAGGCGTTTACAAACAAAAGGATTTCTATTTCAAGGTTGATCCTTTCACTTATGAAAATATAGATCATTACTCACACCATGATCTGAACTTTTCAGGGGAATTTGTAGGAGGAAATATTCTCAAGCCAATGAGGCAGTATCTTGTTATCCAGGAAAATAACTCTCTGGGCTTTAATATGACAATACCTCCTGAAGGAATTGAAGTTTATGGGAATAAGGGCATTCTATACAATGCTTTGAGTATGAGTAACAAGGGACTAGTAGGTAGCGGGACAATGAAACATCTGACCTCAACAACTGTCTCTGATGAATTCAAATTCTTCCCCGATTCGATGATCACCCAGGCATCAACATTCAATACTGAAAAGGACCCATCCGGCATGTTTCCCATTCTCAACAGCAAAGACGTGGCCATCAAATGGCTTACTCAAAAAGATGAATGGATTGCAACAAACGCTCCCGGCAAAACTTTTAATATGTTCGAAAACGGAACAACACTTGACGGAAGTTTAAGTCTGTCACCGGCAAAACTTAATGGGACTGGAATAGTTAATTTAACCGATTCAAGGATTACTTCAAAATCATTCAATTTTGCCTCAGCAGCAATTAAAGCCGATTCAGCTGACTATACTCTTAAATCGCTATCTACAAACGGATACTCATTTATTGCCCAAGATGTCAACACCGAGATCAATTTTGATCTCAAAATGGCACATTTCAGACTGAATACTGATTCTTCAGTAGTAAAATTCCCGGAGATTCAATATATCTGTACTATGACGGATTTTTCATATAATATGGAAAACCGTATTCTCAGCATGGAACAAAAGGGAAAATCAAATACTCCTCTTCTTACAACTGATAAACTACTCAAGCTTGATTTTAAGAGGCTCGATAGACCGACTTTCTTTGCAACTAATAATCTGTCAGATACTGTCGCGTTTTCTGCGTGGAAAGGAAGTTACCACCTCGATCAGGAATATATTGAAGCCGAGGATATAAATTATATTCATGTTGCTGATGCTCTTATTCAGCCTGAAAACGGCAAAATAGTAATTAACAGGCGGGCAAAAATACAACAGATGCAGAATGCAATTATTGCACTTAATCACAGACATATACTACATTCGGCTAAGATTGATATTGAAAATACAAAACGGTATACTGGAAGTGCGGTATATGATTATATAGGTGAAGATAAAGAGATCCAGCGTATCAATTTCCCTGAGTTGGAGGTAGACACAGCTACTACCAATGCGAAGGGTTATATTCCAGCTTCTCAGAAATTCCTGTTAAGTCCTGCCTTTTCCTTTGCCGGAGATGTTGCTCTCTCGGCCAAGGCTGATAATCTGACATTTACCGGGGCTGCAGGAGTTTTACATGATTGTAAAACACTTGAGAGTTATACGATTAAATTTAAATCTCAAATCGATCCGAAAAATGTTATGATTCCGGTTAGTGATAAGCCGAGAGATATTAATGATAATCTCGTTTTCTCGGGATCTTTCCTAAATACCGATTCAATACATATTTATCCGGCATTTCTATCCGCCCAAAAATCGTGGTCTGATGTTGCACTGGTTAATTCCAATGGCTGGCTTTACTATGAAAAAGCCAAAGGACGATATCTTATCGCTTCCCGTGAAAAAATTATTGACCAGACACTTCCTGGAAACATGGTTGCTTTCGACAAAAACTTTTGTGTTTTGTTGAGCGAAGGAAATATTGATTTTGGTGCAAAACTTGATTTGGTCAAATTTACAGGTGCAGGAAAAGTAATCCACACCATAGATTCAGGAAAAGTAAACATTAATGCCATTATTGCTCTTGACTTTCATTTTTCTTCAGAAGCTTTGAGGGTTATGGCAGATGAAATCAGGTACATGCCGTCTCTAAAACCCGTAAATCTAAATTCAGAGCTTAATAACAAGGGGATGAAGGATCTACTAGGAATTAGTGTTGCATCACAGGTAAAGGAGGAGATGGATCTCTTTGGCACTTCAAAGAATCTGCCCAAAGAATTTCACTACGAACTTCTTCTGAACGATGTAAACCTATACTGGAACGAATCCACATCATCATTCCGTTCGAAGGGGAAGATTGGCATTGGTTTCATTGGACCTCAACCTATAAATGTTTATGTCGACGGATATATAGAAATACAGCGAAGAAGGTCAGGGGATATGTTGGATATTTATCTTAAAGGCGATGAATCAACCTGGTATTATTTCTCGTATTTCAAAGGAGTGATGATGACTCAATCGGGAAATAACAATTACAATACGATTATTTCAAAAATAAAACTTAATGACAGGAAAGACCCTGAATCAACGATAAAGGTACCATATACATATATGATTGCGGTTGAGGATCGGCTTGCCAGGTTCCTCCAGAGAATGACGGAGAATAAAGCTGAAGACAACTCAATCGACCTGAATGGTCTTATAAAATGATTTTGGACCTTTCTCCGAGCTCAATCAGTTCAAGATCATGTATGTTTTTCCCATCTATCTGAAACCTGATAACCGTCATAAATCGGTGAAAGCCGTTGTAACCTGCTGCACCTGGGTTCATATATAAAAATCCGGCTTTTTTATCATGCATAACCCTGGCTATATGAGAATGTCCGCAAATGAAAAGATCAGGAGGATTTATACTTAGATGATGTAATACTTTACGGTCGTAATGTCCGGGTGCACCACCAATATGGGTGAGCCAAACGCTTGTTTCTTCAGCCATAAATCTCAAATTCTCATGATAAACAGACCTTATCAGGTTATTATCAATATTCCCATAAACAGCTCTGAATGGTTTGAATCCGGCAAGCTTATCAGCCGTTTCAATATTACCGATATCACCTGCATGCCATATTTCGTCACATTCCGCAAAATGGTCAAAAAGCCTGGGGTGAATCCATCCATGTGTATCTGAAAGAAGACCAATTTTCATTTCAAAAAAGCTTTTGTACTACTCTGTGGTACTTTGTGTTATACTTTGTGCCCTTTATGGTAAAATATTTAACCACTAAGGAACACAAAGCTTTTTACAAAGGCACTCAAAGGATAGATCAATTTTTTTATTTTTGTACAAAAAGTTGTCATGCAAATATTTTATGCACCAGATATAAACGGGAATACTTATACTCTCGACGAGAAAGAGTCAAGACATCTGATCAGGGTTTTAAGAATGACACGAGGCTCGGAAGTCAGGCTTATTGACGGAAAAGGGAATCTTTATAAGGGAGCCATCATGGATCCTGATCAGAATAACTGCACTATAGAGATCATAGAGACTGTTAAAGATTTTGAAAAGAGAAATTACAGGCTTCACATAGCTATCTCTCCTTTGAAGAATCCGGAACGTTTTGAATGGTTTATAGAAAAAAGTGTTGAAATCGGAATAGATGAAATTACTCCGCTGATATGCAGAAATACAGAAAAGCCCGGGATAAGGAGCGAAAGAATAAATAGTTTGATAATCTCGGCCATGAAACAATCGCTGAAAGCAACAAAAACTATCCTGAATGTACCTTGCAAATTCAGAGATTTTATAAGTATGAACTCAGATGCAATCCGTATGATAGCACACTGCAATGATTCCCGGGAAAAAAGAAGAGTCTCGGATGTTTATATTAAAGGCGGGAACGCCATCATTCTTATAGGACCTGAGGGTGATTTCACCAAAGAAGAAATTGATTCTGCAGTTAACAACGAGTTCATACCTGTTCATCTTGGAACAAGCCGTTTGAGAACAGAAACGGCAGGCATTGCTGTCTGCCATTCCATTTACTTTATGAATCAGTAAAACAGACTTCATCTGGATATAAAGTTTATTATCTCACCGATCTTCTTCTTTGGGACTTTGTACAATTCAGTATACTTGCAATTATGGCAAGTCATAAATGTAAATCTTCGGGTATGAATTTGGAACATTTTTGTCCAAAAGCTGCTGAAAGCCCAAAGTTCACCAATTTCATATTCCTTGTTACCACATTTTGGACAGGTATATCTTAATATTGGGTTTTCGTTCATAATTCTGATTTTTTGATGTTTTCTGAATTTGTTTTCCATCTGCCTGCTTTCTTCAAAGCCTGATCGAGTATGTACTCAATTTGACCGTTAGTGCTGCGAAATTCATCTGCAGCCCATTTCTCCAAAGACTTCAGCTTCTCCGGGTCTATCCTGAGAACAAATGGTTTTTTCTCACTCATATTAAGAATGCAAAGTTCCTGTATTTACAATTGGGGTAGCGTCTTTGTCGCCACAAAGAACAACCATCAGGTTGCTTACCATTGCGGCTTTCTTCTCTTCATCGAGTTCAACTATATTTTTAACAGAGAGCTGTTCCAATGCCATTTCAACCATCGAAACTGCACCTTCAACAATTTTGAAGCGAGCTGAAACTACTGCTGAAGCCTGTTGTCTCCGCAGCATCGCATTTGCAATTTCTTCGGCGTAGGCAATATAGTTGATCCTCGCTTCGATAACCTCTATACCACATATATGCAGTCTTTCCCTTATCTCTTTCTCGAGTTCATTATTCACCTCTTCTCCTCCGCTTCTGAGAGCTATAACAGCATCGTGGTCTTCAAAATTATCATAAGGGTATAATCCGGCGAGTTTCCTCAGAGCTGCATCGCTTTGCACCAATACGAAATGCTGATAATCATCCACATCAAATACCGCATTATAAGTTTCAGCCACTCTCCATACCAGCACAAGTCCTATTTTGATAGGGTTACCGATTTTATCATTTACTTTAATCGGTTCACTGTTGAAATTTCGCGCCCGAAGTGATATCTTCCTCTTAATGTAAAAAGGGTTAACCCAGAAGAATCCGTTCTCCCTTATTGTTCCCTTATATGCTCCAAATAAAACCATCACGCATGATCCGTTAGGATCTACGACTGTAAATCCAATGATCGTAAATACAAGTAACAATATAAGAAATACACCAAGCCAGATGATTTCGTATGCGAATCCTGCGATTGCTCCGGCAATGAATAAAATTGACACCAGAACAGCCAGATAACCCGAAACGGGTTTTACAATAATTTCTTGTTTCATAGATTATGATATTATATTAATATCACAAAGATATTATTTTAAATCAATATTCCAAAAAAAAACACAGGAAATTTTCCTGTGTTCTTTAGAAATCTTTAAACTTTCCTCCTGATCTTTTTTATCAGGCTGGTTGTCAGACATCTCTCCGGAACTGCATTTACTTGCCGGAGCAGGTCAATCACGTCACAAAATTCAGAGTTTAAACCCCATGCATCTTCAATGAGATCTATGTCTTTAACTTTGATATCCCGGAATGTGATTAAAGGAGTAGAAATTAGTACCATAGGCTTCATGTTTTCAATTTGTATGAAAACGGTACTAGTGTTTATATTATTGTAAAACGAATAATATATTTTTCAGGTAATGGATTAATATCTTAACGACTCAATGATTCAATCGTTTAATGAATCAATAAAAGGAATGGCAATACTTATGCTTTTCTGCCGCTATGCCTCAGAGCCTTTCAATTTAGAGTCAGACTGATTTTCTTCTCGACCATTATTCTCCTCATATTGATCAGGGCATATCTCATTCGGCCAAGGGCTGTATTTATGCTAACATCAGTTATATCAGCGATTTCCTTAAAGCTTAAACCTGCATAGTGCCTGAGGATTACCACCTCTCTCTGGTCATCGGGCAAATGGCTTATCATTTTCCTGACATCTTTCTGAATCTGCCGCTTTATCATGTCATCTTCAACATTGTCTTCAGCAAATGATTTCGAATTAAACAGATCGGATTCATAGTTGTCATTGGAAATGGTATTCATCTGTTTGATTCTTCGGAAATGGTCAATAATAAGGTTATGAGCAATACGCATCACCCATGAAATAAATTTTCCGTTATCGGAATATTTACCCGATTTAACAGACTGAATCACTTTAAGGAAAGTATCCTGAAAGATATCCTCAGCAAGAGCCTGATCGCGAATATAAAGACTTATATAAGCGAAAACTTTGTTCTTATGACGGTGGATTAGCTTCTCAAAACAAGACTGCTCACCTTTTATGAACCTCAGTATCAGGTCATAATCGGAAATCATTTTATTCATAGCTCTCTCTTTAAATTAACTAGAGTAGAGATTTTCTATAGGCAGTCTGTTTTTAGTTATTAACGATTGGTAATACAAAGAAAGTAATTTTTTTGATTTGAAAGTATTACTTTTGCGCTTTAACAGAATTTTAACACATTTTTTTAAAGGATCTGACATGGAGGGTTGTATTGAAATCAAGGGAGCAAGGGTGCATAATCTGAAAAATATCAGCCTGAAAATACCTAGAAATAAACTAGTTGTAATAACCGGAGTATCAGGTTCAGGGAAGTCTTCTCTCGCATTTGACACCATTTATGCCGAGGGTCAGAGAAGATATGTTGAAAGTCTCTCCTCTTACGCCCGCCAGTTTCTCGGACGGATGAATAAGCCGGAGGTTGATTTCATAAACGGGATCCCTCCTGCCATAGCAATTGAGCAGAAAGTAAATTCACGAAATCCACGCTCCACCGTTGGAACTTCTACGGAAATATATGATTATCTTAGGCTTCTTTATGCAAGGATTGGCAGAACATATTCACCTATTTCGGGAAAGGAAGTTAAAAAACACAGTGTAGATGATATTGTCGATTTTCTATCCACTCTGGCTGAAGGAACAAAAGTTATTATTACTTCTGCTGCAGAGATACCACCTAATATTAAAGTGTCAGAATATTTTTCATTTCTTGAAAAACAGGGATTTAACCGGTTAGAGTCAGATGGTAAAATTATTAAAATTGATGAACTGAAATCTGTTGATAGCTATATTCCGGGACAACAGATAAATATAGTAGTCGACAGGCTTGTAATAGATCATTCCGCAGACAGCTTCAGCCGGGCAGCCGATTCTGCCCAAACAGCGTTTCAGACTGGCAAAGGATATTGCCAGGCAATTATCACTGGAGATAAAGATATTATCAGAGAAAGTTTCTCAAATAAATTTGAAGAGGACGGCATTCTCTTTGAAGAACCAACCGAGTATTTGTTTAGTTTTAATAATCCTCTTGGTGCTTGTCCTGTCTGTGAAGGTTATAGCAAGATAATAGGCATTGATGAAAACCTTGTTATCCCTAACAAGAACCTTTCTGTTTACGAGGATGCAATTGTCTGCTGGAAAGGTGAAACAATGAAAAAGTGGAAGGAGCGTCTTATTGCCAATGCCGCATTATTCGATTTTCCAATACATAAACCTATCTATCAGCTTACGGAAGAACAAAAAACTCTTCTTTGGAAAGGCAACAAATATTTTTATGGCATCGACAGGTTTTTTCAGCACCTCGAGGAAAAAAAATTTAAAATCCAGTACAGGGTACTTTTAAGCCGCTACCGGGGAAAAACAATATGTCCCGAGTGTAAAGGTTCAAGATTGCGAAAAGAAGCAGGATTTGTAAGGGTTGGGGGAAAAATAATACAGGAGCTTGTTTCACTGCCGGTTGATAAGCTTTTTGAGTTTTTTTCTTCAATTGAGCTTAATGAAACAGATGCTAAGGTTGCCGAAAGGCTGATAAAAGAAATCACTGTCAGGGTCAGGTTCCTGATAGATGTCGGGCTTCCTTATCTGACGCTCGACAGACTCTCCTCATCACTCTCAGGAGGCGAATCACAGAGAATAAATCTGTCGACCTCACTGGGCAGTAATCTTGTAGGATCAATGTACATCCTTGATGAACCCAGCATTGGTCTTCATCCCCGGGATACCAACCTTCTGATTACTGTATTAAAAGAGCTAAGGGACCTTGGCAATTCAGTCCTTGTTGTGGAACATGAAGAAGAGATTATCAGAGCTGCCGATGAAATCATTGATATGGGACCTGAGGCAGGACGACTTGGAGGGGAACTAGTCTACCAGGGGGGCCTCGATCTGACAACTGCAAATAAGTCTCTTACTGCCAGCTATCTGAGTGGCCGGTTAGTTGTACCTGTTCCGAAAACAAGAAGGAAATGGAACAGTTATATTGAAATCAAAGGGGCCAGGGAGAACAATCTTAAAGGAATAGATGTTAAGTTTCCGCTCCACACAATTACAGCTGTTACCGGAGTAAGCGGATCGGGAAAATCGAGTCTGGTATCAGATATATTATATAAGGTATTGTCAGACAGGATTAACGGTACAAATTTAAAACCAGGCCAATATAGAGATATCACAGGTGACACCTCCGGATTGACTGGCATTGAACTTGTTGATCAGAATCCTATTGGGCGATCCAGCCGGTCAAATCCTGTCACCTATTTAAAGGCATATGATGAAATCCGCAAACTATATTCTGAACTGCAAGCTTCAGTCCAGAATAACTTTAAAGCATCACATTTCTCCTTCAATATTGAAGGGGGAAGATGTGAAGAGTGTCAGGGGGAAGGTATAATAAGAGTTGAGATGCAGTTTATGGCCGATGTGGAGCTTACCTGCGAAAGCTGTAAAGGTATGAGGTTCAGAAAAGATATTCTTGAGGTTAAATATCATGGAAAGAACATTTATGATATGCTTGAGATGACTATTGATGAAGCAATCGATTTTTTTGAAGCACACCCTGGAAAGAATGAAAAGAGGATAATAGAGAAGCTGAAGCCACTTTCAGATGTAGGACTTGGCTATATTAAAATGGGCCAGTCGTCAAGCACCCTTTCAGGTGGAGAAAGTCAGAGAGTTAAGCTTGCTTATTTCCTTAGCCAGGAACGGGCAAACGGACATATATTGTTCATTTTTGACGAACCAACGACTGGACTGCATTTTCATGACATAAACAAACTTCTTAAATCAATAAATGCCCTTGTCGAGCATGGTCATTCTGTAATTCTTATTGAACACAATCAGGAGGTGATTAAGAGTTCCGACTGGGTAATTGATCTTGGTCCTGAGGGAGGAGAAAACGGAGGGTGGGTTGTATTTGAGGGTAAGCCTGAGGATCTTGCAAAATGTAAAGAATCTTATACAGGCAGGTATCTGGCGCCAAAACTTGCTAAACATATTTAAAACAGGAAGGGACGTTGCATACAACGTCCCTTCCTGATATTTATGTTTCACAATTGAATTATTTTTTAATTTTGAATCCGAACATTATTGCCACACAGCCACTTGCCGGCGTTTCACCAGGTTTATTAAATGAGTTAACTTTAACTACAATTTTAAGCTGTTGACTTGATTGCAGCTTGAAATCCCATGTTTTGGCAAAGTTTGCATCTTTGTTAGAATAGAGCACATTTTTGTTTGCATCGAGCACCCTGAATTCCACGTCAGGAAGTTTATCTTCACCGCAGATTGAGACCCTGTATTCCATATCGGAATAAAAAGTTTTATATAGTTCAGCTTCTTCACCTTCAACAAGTATTGCAGCATGATAGTTCCCATCGTGTGTATAGGCACCTAATTCAGGGATACAAACCTTTTTGGCGAATGCTTTACACTGAGCATCTACATTAAGAGTAGTCGTAACAATAATCAATGCCAGTATCGGAATTATTTTAGGTATTCTCATGGGATTAGTTATTTACAAATGTCTTTCTTATCTCAGAAACTGTGGTAGAGAGTTCTTTAAATACCTCAGGTGTCATATCAGTCTTTATTTCTGACTTGAGAACCGTTGTATTTGATGACTTGTCAAATTCAGGTCTTATCTTCGAGGTTGTAATTTTGATTTTGTCAAAAACCAGTTTAAGCTTTTTTACCTGAACAATCAGGTCATCGACTGCCGGATTTCCTTTACTACTTTCGAGTAAATTGATAAGTATGTCGATAGAAAGTTTTTGGTCAATAATCCTGCCAACAAGCTTATTGCCATTAAACTCCTTCATATCAACAAGCTGGGTTGAGATATACAAACCTTCAAACCATCCTCCTACTAATACCATTGCAGCAATTGCAGGCTGGCCATTATCAGAGAGATAGGAATTAGAGTTCATAAATGTCTCACTTACAATCTCCATGATAACTTCACTGTTATTTATATTCTCCTCAAGTTTGTCAATCTGAGATTGTTCAATTGCCTTAAGGATACCCAGTCCGTCAGCCATTTTCTTGGCTGCATTCATATAATCAATAATAAGTTGGGTCTGTTCATATAAACTTGCAAAACTCAGATCGCAGGTATAAATTCCCAGATTAAGAGCCATGCTTTTATTCGTAACATAACTATTTACATTTCCAATAGGATTGAGCAAGCTTTCATCAAACCTTGCACCAGCTGATTTTATAAGCATAGCTGATTCAAGTGGTGAAGGCAGCGCATTAAATATTTTTTCTGCCTGCTTAATATCCTCTACCACAGCTGTTTTATCTTTTGGAACACTTACTGTCACTTCTTCCTTGGTTGCTTTGGAACCTCCCGACTTACAGCCAATAAGCAGACTGGCAAACATTAAAACTACTATCAGAATTTTTGAAAAAAATCCATATTTTTTATTCATGATCTAAATATTTAATTGTCAAACCTATTTCACGACTAAATTAGTATAATATTTTTATTTTTCAAAAACAGCCTTAACTAATTGATGGTATTTCTAACTTTGTTCCAAATAATCAATAGATGATAAAATCTGCGAATAAGATCAAAGAGCTTGAGGAAATACTTAATAAAGATAATAATATTGTAATCACAGAAGCAATTGAATTGCTTCGCCAGGAAAAACCGTTTGAAGGTGCCATTGGTTTGCTTACAGCTTTTTATGATAAGACAGACGATTTCCTGATCAGAAAAACAATAGCCGGTTTTATGAATGACATTAAGGATCAAACTGTGTGTTATGAGGTTATAAATGAAATCAGGAAACAATGGAAATCTGATACCATAAGCATGTTAGTATCATCATGCTGGCAATCGGGACTCAATTATTCAGATTTTTCTGTCGATCTGGCTAAAGTGTTCCTTGTAGGAGATTATATAACTGCAATTGAATGTCTTACAGTAATTGAGGAGTCAATTCAAGAATTAAGCAAGGCGACAAGAGATAAAATAATGAAAATGCTTGAGGAGAGTCCTGTTTCCCATATTGCAGAAAAAAAGGAACTGATATTGGAACTTATTGCAATTCTGGAAAGATAATCAGATCTGTATTATCTTTCACCAAAAATAAGACTGCCGATTCTTACCATTGTACTTCCTTCCTGAACAGCTATTTTATAATCTCCCGACATTCCCATAGAGATCTCCCTGAAGCTGTTGACTGAACTGAAAAAACTGTCTTTAAGCTTTTGAAAACAATCTCTCAGGTATCTGAATTCTTTCCTAACCTGATCCGTATCAGAAGTGAAAGTGGCCATTCCCATTACACCGCATATCCTTACATTTCTTAAATTCAATACATCATCTGATTGCAGAGTTTCAGAGAGTTCATGTATGGAAAAACCAAATTTTGTCACCTCAGCTGCTATATGAATCTGCAGAAGACAATCAACAACCTTTCCGATTTTAAAAGCCTCTAAGTTAACAGCGACTAATAACCTATATGAATCAATTGATTGAATCATGCTGATGAAAGGTACTATGTTCCTGACCTTGTTACTTTGCAGGTGTCCGATCAGATGCCATTCAATATCTTCCGGAAGCAGTTCCTTTTTATTGAGAAGTTCCTGTACCCGGTTTTCTCCAAAATATCTTTGTCCTGAATTATAAGCTTCTGTTATGTCACTTACCGGTTTTGTTTTCGATACAGCAATAAGCTTAACAGCAGGGGAAAGCTGTGATTTCAGATAAATTATATTTCCGGCAATATCTGACATGTGAATCTTATTTAAAACATAAAAATAGTGAAAAATGAAATCAATAACCACAAAGTACACAAAGAAGGCGGCCCCCTGTCCGCTTCGAAGCCATCCCGGCAAGCTGGCTCCTTCACTAAACCAGCCCACCGGGCTGGTTCTTAACGCTCGGCCCTCCCTAAAGGGGGACTAATTCTCGTAAAACAAAAAAACGTGGTGAGAAGTCAAGGATTACCCCCCCTTTAGGGGGGAAGGGAGGCAATAAACCTTTATGATCTTTGTGGTTAATTGATTTAGACTTTATCCAAAACCAAACTTTAAGTAACAAGTTTTTCAGTCAAGAAGATGAATTACCAGTCCACTTCGAAGCTTCGGTTCAAACCACGTGGATTTAGGCGGCATTATATTTCCGGAATCTGCGATTGTAATCAGCTGATTCATTGAAATGGGATAAAGTGCGAATGCCACTTTCATCTCACCCGTATCAACCCTCTTCTTAAGTTCCCCAAGACCACGGATGCCTCCCACAAAATCGATGCGTTTCGACCTTCTTAGATCCTGGATATCAAGGATTGGACAGAGTATCTGATTTGTAAGAATCGTTACATCAAGGACACCAATCGGATCATTATCATTATAAGTACCGGGTTTTGCTGTAAGGCTATACCAATTCCCATCGATATACATTGAGAAGTTATGCAGTTTCTTAGGTTTATAGGTTTTATTGCCTTTTTGTTCAATGATAAAACTATTTTCCAGCCTTGCTAATAATTTCTCTGTTGTCAGACCATTAAGGTCTTTAATAGTCCTGTTATAGTCAATTATCTGTAACTGATCGGCTGGGAAATGCACAGCAAGAAAAAAATTATATTCTTCAGTCCCGTCATGTGATGTATTTTTCTCCCGTTTCTCTTTGCCTACAAGGGCTGCAGCAGCTGTCCTGTGATGTCCATCAGCAACGTAGGTATACGGAACCTTTTCAGAGAATAATTTTTCAATCAGTGCATTTGTTTCCTTTTTTCTTATAACCCAGAAATGGTGACCAAACCCGTCTTCCGTAACAAAATCATATTCAGCTTCTTCCATGCTGACTATCTTATGCACTATCTCGTCAATCTCTTTTACGGCCGGATATGTAAAGAATACCGGTTCAATATTCGCATTGTTTACGCGTACATGCACCATACGATCCTGTTCTTTATCGGGACGGGTAAGTTCATGTTTTTTAATAATTCCATTGAGATAGTCATCGACAGAGGCACAACCTACAATTCCGTACTGTGTACGCCCTTTCATTGTCTGGGCATAAATATAAAAATGTGGTGATTTATCCTGAACCAGCCAGCCTTTTTTCTGCCATTTTCTGAAATTTTCAACTGACTTGTTGTAAACCTCTTCTGAATGGGTATCAATATCTGCCGGAAGGTCAATTTCCGATCTCGTAATATGAAGGAGTGAACACTCTTTTCCTTTTGCCATCTTCCTGGCTTCATCAGTATTCATCACATCATATGGCAGGCAGGCCAGATCTTTTGCCAGAGCACGGGGCGGCCTTAACCCCCTGAAAGGTTTAATTACTGCCATTTATCATAACATATTAAGTACTACTTGTTTACTTTGTATTTTACATTCCCCGTTTTGAAATAATCGACAATCTGCCGGGCAGCTGAAAGACAGGCATTTAAATTAGCTTCCTCAGTCTGAGCTCCCATTTTTTTAGCCGTAAATAAAAACCGGCCTTTGTACTTTGCTTCAAACACAGCCTGACAATCGGGAGCCACATCTGAAAGGTACTTAAAATCCGAACGTTCCGAAAATATCCGAAGAAGCGCGTCTTCATCTATCACCTCTTTTCTTGCAGTATTAACGAGTACTGCATCTTTAGGCATCATCCTCAACAGGTTATAACCAACTGATTTTTGGGTTTTATCATTTGACGGCATATGCAAAGATATATACTGGCATTTTGAGTATAGTTCTGCTGTGGTATTGCACACTTTAACGCCATACTTCTTTATATCTTTCTCTATCACAAAAGGATCGAAGGTATAAATGTCCATTCCAAATCCCTTTGCTATTTCAGCCACATGTTTCCCTACATTTCCGAATGCATGAATCCCGATCGATTTTCTTCTAAGCTCAGTTCCCGAATTGCCGGCAAATCCTCCACGGGCATGATACAGCATCAGAGCGAATGCCAGCTCAGCCACAGCATTGGAATTCTGCCCCGGAGTATTCATAGCCACTACATTGCGTTCAGTACAGGCATCCAGATCGAGGTTATCATAGCCAGCACCGGCACGGACAACAATTTTTAACTTTTTTGCCGCATCAAGCACTTCGGAGGTTACCATATCACTCCGAACGATCATTGCATCTGCATCAGAAACAGCAGTAAGAAGATCCGAGACATCTTTATAGTTTTCGAGCAACACAAGTTCATACCCTGCGGCGTCTGTTACCGTACGAATCTGCGTGATTGCTGCATGCGCAAAAGCTTTTTCTGTAGCTACAAGTACTTTCATGATTAAATTCTAATTTTAAACAATGATGATAGATAAACCTGCACTACTAACAATTCCTGTTTATTAATTCTTTGATTCAAACTCTTTCATTGTATTTACAAGAGCCTGAACACTTTCCTTCGGAAGAGCATTATAGGTAGACGCACGGAATCCGCCTACAGACCGGTGACCTTCAATTCCAAGCATGCCCTGTGATTTTGCAAATTCGGCAAATTGCTTCTCAAGCTCCTTATACTCAGGCGCCATCACAAAGCAGATATTCATTAGCGACCTGTCATCAGGATCAGGAATTGTAGGCACAAATAGTTTGTTCCTGTCAATCTCATCGTAAAGTATTTTTGCTTTTTCAATATTCTTTTTCTGTATGGCTCTCACGCCACCCAGATTTTTTAGCCAGGTAAGAGTCTGCTGAGCGGCAAAAACAGCAAACACAGGAGGAGTATTGAACATTGACTCTCCTTTTATATGTGTCCGGTAGTCGAGCATTGACGGAATAGGGCGTGAAACTTTACCCAGGACATCTTCCTTAACAATGACGAAAGTAACGCCAGCGGGTGCAAGATTCTTCTGGGCGCCTCCATAAATAAGAGAATATTTCGAAACATCAACAGGTCTGCTGAAGATATCAGAAGACATATCTGCAACGAGAGGGATTTTTACATCGAGATCTTTCTTAATCTCTGTCCCATAAATTGTATTATTCGTTGTAATATGAAAGTAATCCGCATCTGCAGGAATAGTATAGTTTTTCGGAATATAATTGAACAGCTTTTCTTTGGAAGATGCAACTTCAACTACTTCACCAAACAGTTTTGCTTCTTTAAGTGCTTTCCCGGCCCATTCTCCTGTGGTGAGATAAGCCGCCTTTTTGTCAAGAATATTCATCGGTACCATCGCAAACTGCAGACTTGCCCCACTTCCAAGAAACAGAACCTGATATCCTGCCGGTATCTCAAGCAATTCTTTGAAAAGCGCAATTGTGTCATTTATGCAAGCAACAAATTCCTTACTACGGTGAGATATCTCAAGTACAGATAATCCTGAACCTGCAAAATCTTTAATTCCTTCAATAGTTTTATCTATCGTGTATTGAGGGAGAATTGAAGGACCGGCATAAAAATTGTATTTTTTCATAAAAGACATTTTTAAATTAATATTAGATAATTCCTAATCTATAATTTACAAAAATATACAAATAATTATATCATAAGAAATTTAACTCTAACCCGGCATGTTTAAATATCAGCAACCAGGATACCATTTTTCATTACAGGAATTTTGTCTGTAAAATCAGGAGTAAGACAGAAGGCAATGCAATCATCAAGATTTTTATCTCTGAGACGAGTTCGCTGAGCTGCTTTTTCAATGTATCCCTGCAAATCGGGTGATGCCAGCGACCAGAGATCAATAGCAGCATAAGTAGAATCACAAATGGTTGTGTAAAGACTTGTTCTCATAAGATTGTCTGCTATTGCACCTGCACAGACAGTATCTTCAATATTGAATCTGTTTTTCCATCCTGCACAAAACAGAAGTACATCCCTGTCTTGCCTGACCAACCATTGCGTCAGTGCTCCTATATTGAGAAAAGATCCAATTACTGACATATATGCTGAAGAGGAAAGATTAATTATTCCGGTGCCGTTTGTAGTGCTGTAAACAATAGTTTTACCTTCTACTTTCTCTTTTGTGAAATTGAAGGGAGAATTTCCTAAATCTGCAAAATCAAGAACAAAACCATCTCGTTCAGCTGCCACGAGATAACCTTTTGATTTATAATATTTTACCTCCGCAATTTCTGCAACAGGAATTATTGAAGCAGCTCCATTGGCAAAAGCTGTACATATGGCTGATGATGCACGCAGGATATCTATAATGACCACTATTGAATTGGTATGTCCTTCAGGTTCATACAAAGCAGGTGAAAAGCATGTTTCTAGTCTTCTTTTCTGCATATAGTTCTAATTTATTTGTTGTATGGCCATCTGAGAAAATCAGTGAGATCAGCGGGAAATAAAATGTGGTTTCCCCGCAGATTACGCAGATTTAAGCAGAAAAAGATAGATGCTATACCATTTTTTTATAAATAGGAAGGTCTACAATCTTTGCTTTCAGATCTTTATTCCTGATTCGTATATATATTTCAGTGCCCGTTTTCCAGTAACCTTTATTAAGGTATGCCATTCCGATTCCCTGTTTCATCATAGGAGACATAGTTCCTGAAGTTACTTCACCGATTAGTTCCCCCTTTGCATTCACTACTTCATAATGCTGCCTGGGTATTCCTCTCTCCATCATCACAAATCCTTTAAGTCGTTTCAGAACTCCCCCTTCTTTCTGTTTTAATAACAGAGACTTATCAATGAACTCCTTATAGCCGGCAAATTTGGTTATCCATCCTAATCCTGCCTCAATTGGTGATGTCTGATCATTGATATCATTACCATAAAGACAGTATCCCATTTCCAGGCGCAACGTATCACGGGCACCAAGACCTATAGGCTTGATATTAAATTCTTTGCCAGCTTCAAAAACTGCTTTCCAGAGCTTTGGACCGTCTTCATTTTTAACATAAATCTCACATCCTCCGGCACCGGTATAGCCTGTAGTAGAGAATATTACATCATTTATTCCCGCAAAATCCAGAACTTTAAATGTATAATATTCCATATCTTCCACAGAAGTTTTAGTAAGTTTCTGCATTGCTTTAAGAGCTAATGGTCCCTGGACAGCAAGCTGGGCGATACTATCCGATGCATTAATAAGGTCAATGCCTGTTTTAAGGCCAAATTGCACTGCATTCCTTTCACACCACTTCCAGTCTTTTTCAATATTTGCCGCATTTACAACGAGCAGAAATTTTTCAGGATTATATCTATATACCAGAAGGTCATCAACAATTCCTCCGTTACCGTTCGGAAAACATGAATACTGGATTTTCCCGTCAAAAAGGGCTGAAACGTCATTTGATGTAATATATTGAAGAAATTTCAAAGCAGATGGACCGGTAACCCAAAATTCTCCCATATGAGAGACGTCGAAAACTCCAACACTTTCCCTTACCGTGATGTGTTCTTCAGTAATTCCAGAATACTCTACAGGCATATTATATCCGGCAAAAGGAACTATTTTGGCGCCGGCCTCCTGGTGAAATTTAATAAAAGCAGTATTTTTCATTAAAACTTGGTTTTAGACAATAAAAACAGAATCTTTCCAATAATGGAATTTGCAAAGCAAACAAATACTTTCCTTAAAAAATCTGATGATTATCAGAATTCAAGGATTTTAAACTCAACTCGTCTGTTTTTAGCCCTACCGGCAGATGTGGCATTATCGGCTATAGGTTGTAAAGAACCATACCCTCTGAATTCCATTCTTGAATGGTCGATACCCTTTTTAACAAGGTAATCTACAACGGCTTTTGCCCTGGCTTCGGAAAGTTTAAAGTTAAGCGGCTCGCTTCCGGTTTTATCAGTGTGTCCCGAAATTTCAATTTTCATCTGAGCATTTTCAGTCATAATATTCAATAAATGATCAAGTTCTGTGTATGAACCAGAGGTAAGAACAGATTTTCCGGTTTCGAATAAAATGTTTTTCAGGACAACTTTCTTGCCTATTTTGACTTTAATCAATTCAATATTAAGATTATAATCTTCTTTGGTCCAGTTTTCAGGGACATCTATCCGTTTCAGATCTGACAGGAATCCTGTAGCACGAAGATCGAGAGTATATGATTTTTTTGCCGGCAGTTTAACCCTGTAAGCTCCATCCACATCAGAACTTGCAGTTGTTCCAACCACTGCTCCGCTAGCGTTATCCTTGACGTCAATTTTTGCCATTACCGGAGCACCTGTTTCAGAATCTTTGACTTTTCCTGTAAGATATACCGGCTGTTCCTGTTGAATTACAGCTGGCGCAACTTGTTTAATAATAACAGTATCTCTTATAATTACTGTATCACGTTTTGGTGGAGGAGGTGTTGCAATTACCGGTTTGCAGGGAAGTATCTTTCCCTGATAAATATCCGATCCGCCAAATCCGCCACTACGGTTTGAAACAAAATAAAATGAGCTGTCATCAACAGGAGATGGATAATAGAATAATTCATCCCACTGAGTGTTTATAGGGTAGCCAATGTTCTTTACATTATCCCATGCACCTGATTTGTTTTTTACACTATAGAAGATATCAAATCCACCGATGGAATTGTGACCCTTTGAGGCGAAATATAGTGTATCTCCGGTTCTTGAGAACCTGACTGACTCCTCATCATAAATTGTATTTATGATTTCCCCGGCATTTTGTGGTTTTGACCATTTCCTGTCATTTATCTTCTTTATGAAATAGATATCCTTACCGCCTATGCCATCCTTACCCTTATCTGAAACATAATAAATCTCGTTCCCTGACGGAGTAAAGGTAAAAGATGTTTCGGATCCCCTGGTGTTGATATCATATGGGATTGATTCCGGAGTTTTCCAGTCACCCTTTTTGTTTAATGACACCTTAATATCGCCATTGTTTGAATATCCCTGATAAACATATAGCATATTATTGGCAGAATTTATGTAAAGGGGTGCTTCACAATACTTTGTTGTCAATTCTTTTCCGGCTGAATTTGCCGGTTCCCAGGAATTATTGTTTAGCCGTGAAATGAAGATATTTTCATCAAATTTTGTATCGGGATGACGTTTCCCGGAATTCGGAAGTTCCCTTCTTGAGGCAAAATAGATTGTTTTTCCATCGGAAGATATGACTTCGGAATAGTCGTCAGAATTTGAGTTTATACTTGATCCGAGATTTTGGACAGATATTCTCAAAGTATCTTTGGTTATAATCTGAGCAGAAGTGCATTCCTGAATCCATTCCCGCGATAGCAAAATATTCTTTTGACTTTTCTTCCCCGGGGAACTGAGGTAAGCAGTGAGTTTCCCGATTGCCTCCGAAAATCTTCCGGAATACTGAAGTGACCGACCGGTAAACAAAAGAACGTCTTCAGTAACATTTTTATTTAATTCAAGAGCTTTCAAAAAAAATCCGGCTGCTTCTTCCTTTTTGTCAGAAAAAAGTGCCGACACTCCTGTTTTATAATTCAATTCAGCATTTGAACTATTATATACGAGAGCCTGCAAATATTCATTGTATGCGTCATTGTACCAGACACCCTTTTGACCAAAATAGGCATCACCGTCAGCTATATGTTTCCATGCATCTCCAAATCCAGGTTTATTATTTTTAAAATCCTTCTTACGGATGGACACATCTGTCTGGGCATTCATAACTAAAGAATTAAGAAGGAATACCGCTATTAATGGGTTGAGAAAATATCGCATAACATCCGGTTTTAACACGTATAAAAGTAGCACTTATTTTTTTTATCTAAAAGGCCTTCTTTATTAATTAGATGCATTATGCACCAGGTCAGCCCAAAAAAATATTATATTTGTTAGAATTTCTTTGCAAAGCGAATTAATATTTTACCTCTTAAAAAACAATGGATTACAAATTCATAAACATGGAATATCTGGATTCTGTATCAGGAGGAGATCCAGGGATCATTAAAGAGATAGTCGTAATATTCAAAGAGCAATCGGTTGAAATACATGGAGAGATGAAATCCCTTCTATCATCGAAGAATTATGCTTCTCTTGGGTTGCTCGCACACAAAGCAAAATCGTCAGTTGCCATAATGGGTATGACCAGTCTGGCGGAAATGTTAAAAACATTTGAACTCCAGGCAAAAGAAGTAAAAGAACCTCAATTATATGAAGGTTATATAGCAAGATTTAAAAATGAAACAGAGGAGGCTATCAGGGAACTCGATGATATAATAATTAACAGGCTAAACGGGCAATGAATGATTAATATTGAAAAAAAGGATAAAATAGACATTATATCATTCTCAGTCAATAAGATCAACGCTTTGATCTCCGATGAAATCAGAGAAGGCATTCTTAAAGCCTTTGATAATTCAAATTCAAAAGTAATAATTGACCTCAAGGGTGTTGAATACGTTGACAGTTCAGGCTTTGGCTGTTTTCTATCGGTTCTGAAGGCTGCCAGAAACAACTACGGTGTTTTAAAATTTGCTAATCCTGAACCCAGGGTTTCCGAGTTGTTAGAGACCCTGCATTTACAAACTGTTTTTCAGATATATTCAGATATTGAGACGTGTTTAATGTCTTTCAAGTAATCCTGATTCTATTTTGTTCCTTTCCTGAAAGTGAGATGGCCATCTTTAGTATCAACCACTATTGTGTCCTCTTTTAAAACTTTACCTCCTATAATTTCTTTTGACAATTCATTGATAATTTCCTTTTGAATAAGCCTTTTCACCGGTCTCGCACCTAATTGAGGATCATAACCCTTCTCTGTAAGCCAGTCGATGGCCTCCTCCTTTACCACAAGCTTAAGGTTATAATCAGAGAGCATATGATCTATGCCTTTAAGCTGTATTTTCACTATCTCTCGTATCTGATTTTTATTTAAGGGCCGGAACATTACAATTTCATCGACTCTGTTGAGGAACTCAGGTTTAAGAGTTTTTCTTAATAATGTAAATATCTCTTTCCTAAGGAGTTCTTCTTCCTTCTCAGGCATATTATTGTCATATTTATCCATTCTGTCCCTGATTATCTCTGATCCCAGGTTTGATGTCATAATAATGATGACATTCCTGAAATTCACAGTCCGTCCTTTGTTATCGGTGAGTCTTCCTTCATCAAGGACCTGAAGAAGCAGGTTAAACAGGTCGGGGTGTGCTTTCTCAATTTCATCCAACAGTACAACAGAATATGGCTTATGTCTTACAGCCTCTGTCAGTTGTCCACCTTCGTCATAGCCTATATATCCGGGAGGTGCACCAATAAGCCGCGATACCGAATGCCTCTCCTGGTATTCCGACATATCTATACGTGTCAACAGATTTTCATCATTGAAGAGGAAGCCGGCGAGAGCCCTCGCCAACTCCGTTTTTCCTACACCGGTGGTACCAATGAAGATAAAAGAACCCAGTGGTTTTTTCTGGTCCTGCAGTCCGGCTCTTGATCTGCGGACAGCATCGGCAACCGCCGTTATGGCTTCGTCCTGCCCCACTACCCTTTTGTGCAATTCATCTTCGAGCCTTAATAATTTATCTTTTTCGCTTTCCAGCATCCGTGATACCGGAATACCGGTCCATTTGGATACTATAGCTGCAATATCCTCCGAACGAACTTCTTCCTGTATAAGCGATCCTTTAGTTCTTTTCTTTTCGATAAGCTCCTTTAATTCTGATATTTCCTTTTCGAGTTCAACAATTTTCCCATATCTTATCTCAGCAACTTTACCATAATCGCCGCTTCTTTCAGCCTGGTCGGCTTCAAAGCGCAGGGATTCGACAGCTTCTTTCTTAACCTGCACCTTCTCGATCATCTCTTTTTCAGATCTCCAACCAGCTTTAAGCTCGTCCCTTTTCGATTGCATATCAGCTAGTTCCCTGGAAATTTTTTCTGCTTTAAAAGTATCACCATCCCGTCTCAGAGCTTCTTTTTCAATTTCCAGCCGGGTTATAGTTCTTTCTGCTTCATCAATTTCTTCAGGTACCGAATTCATTTCGAGCCTTAACCTGGATGCCGCTTCATCAATCAGGTCGATTGCTTTGTCGGGTAAAAATCTGTCAGTTATATACCTTGTAGATAGGTCCACTGCTGCAATTATCGCTTCGTCTCTTATAATAACTTTATGATGTGTTTCATATTTCTCACGAATACCCCTGAGTATTGAAATGGAATCTGTTCTGTCGGGCTCATCGACCATTACAACCTGGAACCGTCTTTCAAGAGCTTTATCTTTTTCAAAATATTTCTGATATTCACTCAGTGTAGTTGCCCCGATTGCTCTCAGTTCACCCCTTGCAAGGGCAGGTTTTAGAATATTGGCTGCATCCATTGCTCCTTCCGATTTACCTGCACCCACAAGTGTATGTATCTCATCTATAAAGAGTACTATTTCCCCGTTAGATCCGATAACTTCGTTAACAACCGATTTTAATCTCTCTTCGAATTCCCCCTTGTATTTTGCTCCGGCAATAAGGGCTCCCATATCGAGTGAATATATGATCTTTGATTTTATATCTTCCGGCACATCTCCCCTGATTATCCTGTGGGCCAGACCTTCGGCAATAGCTGTTTTACCGACACCCGGTTCACCGATCAGGAGCGGATTATTTTTTGTCCGTCGTGTTAATATCTGCAATATGCGACGAATCTCCTCATCTCTTCCTATAACAGGATCGAGCTTTCCTGACCGTGCCCTCTCATTAAGATTTACAGCATATCTGTTCAGCGAATCAAAAGTTTCTTCTGAGTTCTGGCTCTCAATGGTTGCTCCTTTTCTAAGTTCGTTGACAGCTGCTTTAAGCTCTTTCATTGTTACTCCATGATCCTTAAGAACCTGTGCAGCTCTGTCATCCGTATCAAGAATGCCCATCAGCAGATGCTCGGATGAAACAAATTTGTCTTTCATCCGGGAAGCATGATCATTTGCCTTCCTGAATGCTTCTGATACTGAAGAAGATATATAAGCATCAGCGCCACTCACCTTTGGATACGAATCAATAATGGTATTCATCTCTTTTGTCAGAGATGATGTATTAACTCCCATTTTGCCAAAGATGAAATTTGAAATACTTTCCGATTCACTCATTATACCTTTAAGTATATGAGCACATTCAACAGCCTGCTGTCCTTTTGATGTGGCTATATTGAAAGCTTTCTCAACAGATTCCTGAGCTTTTAAAGTGAAATTATTTAGATTCATATCATTCTGTTTGATAATGGTTCTGCAAAATTGCTGCCAGTATGTAGTTATTGTCGTTTTGGCATCGTATTATCAGTCTATTATGTCAAACTGACAAAACATTCCTTACTTCCTTTCTATTTTGCCCCCCTTCCCCCCTAAAGGGGTGTTAATACTTATTCTTCTTATATATTTTCTAAATGTGAGATAATTAGTCCCCCTTTAGGGAGGGCCGAGCGTTAAGAACCAGCCCGGTGGGCTGGTTTAGTGAAGGAGCCAGCTTGCCGCGATGGCTTAGAAGCGGGACAGGGACATTCCTAAAAAATTAGAGTTATCTTTGCCCAAAATCTGAATTATGGGCAAAGTTTTATGGAAACCGGGAACAATGATATATCCCTTACCTGCCGTGATGGTCAGCTGCGGATCTGATCCGGATGAGTATAATATTATTACAGTATCGTGGACTGGCACGATTTGTACTGATCCGGCAATGTGTTATATCTCAGTAAGGCCGGGACGGTACTCCTATAAAATTATTAAGGATAATGGTGAGTTCGTAATAAATCTGACAACCAAATCTCTTGCCTATGCCACTGATTGGTGTGGTGTGAAATCAGGAAAAGATCATAAAAAGTTCACTGAAATGGGTCTCACTCCTGTTCCGGCCTCTAAAATCAGAACCCCGCTGATTAAAGAATCGCCCGTCAATATTGAGTGTATTGTAAAGGAGATTAAAGAACTAGGATCGCATCACATGTTTATATCAGAGGTAGTTGCAGTTAATGCCGACGAAAAATATATTGATAAAAACACTGGCCTGTTCAGATTAAATGAAGCGGAACCCATCTGTTATTCGCATGGAAAATATTACGAAACAGGAAAATTGATCGGCAAGTTTGGCTATTCGGTAGAGAAGAAAAATATGAAGAAATAGAATCTTCACCATTTTTATACCTTCCAAAAAGGTATTTATAATCTGCCACCAAGGCGCAAAGGCACAAAGGTTCACTAAGGTTGTAGAGACAGGTCAGAGACTTGTCTCTACCAGTTTATCAAATGATTAATTTCTGGATTAAACTTGAAAAACATTAATTAGGTTTCTTTGTCCCAAATAACTAATTTCATATCTTCAACGCGGAAATTTATAACCTGATCTGATATGAGTGAGAGGATACTGGAAACCCTGATGCAGCTGTTTGCGATTATTGCAAAACCTCAGAGCAACGACAACGAAAGAAGAAGTGTTGTTGAGGTTTTTCTTAAGCGGATGCTTAATCAGGAACTGGTAAAGAAATATCTCACCACATATGATGAAAAATTTGAAGAGGCAAGGAAAAAACTTGAAAAGAGCAGTACAGAAAGGCGCGAAGGGGCTATTGCTATCAGGATCAGGAAGCTTTGCAAGGAGATAAATGAACAGGGTCAGCTCGACCAGGAACAGAGAATTGTTGTGGTGATTCAGGTGCTTGAGTTCTGCAAATCGGGAGGAAAGGAAGTCAGTCAGCTTGAACTCGGTTTTATAAGTACGCTTGCAGAAGGATTAAATATAACCCAGGAGGAATATAAATATATTGAAAGTTTTGTTCTGAATCCATTTACAAATATTCCTTTAACCACTGATCTTTTAGTAATTAACGGAATTAAGAATTTTGAACACAAGGAGGCAAAGCATGCTTACAAAGATTTGTTGAAGGGTCATATCTGGATACTTTATGTACCTTCTATTAACAAGTACTTTGTAAGGTATACCGGGTCAGGCGAACTTTCGATGAACGGACAATTGTTGCAGGAGGATAAAGCATATCCCTTTAGTCAGGGTTCATCAATCAAAGGATACAAAATAACACCTATTTACTATTGGGATGTTACTATGCAGTTCCTGAAAGAGGAGTTCAAGGCATCAAGAGTAGTTTATGAAGTAAATAATCTTGAATTCAGGTTTAAAAGCGGAACAGTTGGTATTCATCACATGAGTTTTAAAGAAGAATCGGGCAGGATGGTAGGTATAATGGGTGCCAGCGGAGCAGGAAAATCGACTCTTCTCGGGGTATTAAACGGCACTTGCGATCCTTATGATGGTGAAGTGCTTGTAAATGGGATCAGCATACATAAGGATAAAGAAAAGATCAAAGGGCTTATCGGATATGTTTCACAGGATGATCTTCTCATTGAAGAGCTCACAGTTTTTGAAAATCTATATTACAATGCCAAGCTCTGCTTTGATAATTTAACTGAAGAGGAGATCATCTTTCGAGTAGATAACGTTCTTAAAAATCTCGGGCTGTATGAGATAAGGAATATCCAGGTTGGAAGTCCTCTGAACAAGAAAATAAGCGGAGGACAGAGAAAGAGGCTCAACATTTCCCTTGAGCTTATCCGTGAACCTGCAATTATGTTCCTCGATGAACCAACATCCGGTCTATCATCGCGCGACTCTGAAAATATTCTGGACCTTTTAAAGGAACTTGCTCGAAAGGGGAAGCTTCTGTTTATTGTAATCCATCAGCCATCATCTGAGATATTTAAGATGTTCGATAAGCTTATTATCCTCGATACAGGCGGATACCTTATATATAATGGAAACCCTGTAGATTCAATTGAGTATTTCAAAAGGAAAATTGAACAGGCAAATTACAATGAAAGTGAATGTTATGTTTGCGGAAATGTTAATCCTGAGCAGATATTCAATATTGTCGAGACAAAAGTGTTTACGGAGAGTGGTCAACCTACAGAGACACGAAGGATTTCTCCTGCAGACTGGAGCAACCTGTATAAAGAAGAAAAGAAAGAGGATAAACGTGAACCCGGAGGTTCAATACCTGAAATAAACTTCAAGACACCCAATAAGTTTAAACAGTTCATAGTCTTTGTAAAACGAGATGTCCTCTCCAAGATAGCTGATACACAATACCTGCTTATTACTCTTCTGGAAGCGCCAATACTTGCATTTTTTCTCGCTTTTCTAATCAGGTATTTCGATGAGAGTAAAAAAAATCCACATTACACCCTTTATGATAACAGCAACCTGCCGATCTATATTTTCATGTCGGTAATTGTAGCTATTTTCATGGGACTAACGGTTAGCGCGGAAGAGATAATAAAGGATAGGAAAATCCTTAAAAGGGAAGCATTTCTTAATCTCAGCTGGAACAGTTATCTGATGTCAAAAGTATTTGTTCAGTTTGCAATATCGGCAATCCAGGCGTTCACCTTCGTGCTTGTTGGAAATGGAATCACAGAGATAAAAGGAATGATGTTTGAGTACTGGCTGGTGCTTTTTTCCTGCTATGCAGGAGCAAACATGCTCGGACTTGTTATATCCGACAGTTTTAAAGCTGTTGTAACAATTTATATATTAATACCTTTCCTTGTTATACCCCAGATTATTTTAAGCGGGGTTATGGTGAAGTTTGAGAAGCTTAATCCTAACATTTCATCACCAATATCAATTCCGATTTATGGTGAATTCATAACTGCCCGATGGGGTTATGAAGCGCTTGCTGTTAAACAATTCATGAATAACAAGTACGAACAGCCTTTCTATGTTTTTGAAAAGGAGATGAGCAAGGCTACATTTAAGAAGGACTACTGGAATGTTGAGATTAAGGGGGCTCTTGATAATATAATCAATAACTTAGATAAAGGATTGAAAGACAAAGAATTCACAGATAATGTTCTTCTGGTATCAAATGAAATTAAAAAGCAGCTTCTGATTGTTCCTGAAATCAATTTTGCCTACGCTGATCAGCTGACCCCCGAAAAAATCACCCTTGAGATTGCCAATGCTGCCCTGGGTTATGTAGAATCAATCAGGAAACTTTACGTAAGAATCTATAATGATGCAAGCGACCGGAAAGAAGCATTAAAATCGAGCCTGACAGGCGAAAATCTGCAGAAATTCCTGAAGCTAAGAGATAATTACTATAACAAATCCCTCGAGGACTTTGTAAGAGACAAAAATGAGTCTACCAAGATCATTATTTATAAAGGTGAACTGGTTCAGAAACTAGATCCAATATTCATGGATACCAAATACAAATTTATAAGAGCTCACTTCTATGCTCCTGAGAAGAAGATATTCGGAATGAAAGTTGATACCTATATAGTAAATGTGATCATTCTCTGGGTTATGACATTCTTGCTATACCTGATACTTTATTTAAGATTGCTTAAGAGACTTCTTGATTCAGGGGAGGATATAATCGGGAAAAAGATTAAAAGTTCCGATTAATAAAAACTAAAAAGGCTGCCTCAGAAGAGACAGCCTCAATAATTTTTGGAACAACCGATCATTTTCAGAATAACTTTAAAATCAGTTATTCAACAATCTCGATCATTTTAAAAGGTACCCTGATAATAGATTCATAATCCTCACCTGCCTCAAGCATATCCTCATCGTCTTCCTCATAATACCAATTCACTTCAACCTCATTTTTGGCTTTATGTATTGCTTCCAGTTTCTTGAATACATCGAGGATACACTTTGATGAACTTGTATTGAAGTATTCCAGCCGGATATTTACAACAGTTTTGTTGAGAGGAGATTCCTTGTATGTATCGAGCCAGTCAACCAAAGGCTTATAGAATTCTACTGAGTTTTCTGGAATTGAACGTCCCTTAATTTCAAAGACACCTTCTGTAGAATCAAATTTAACTGTAGGAGTTTTAGCGGTTCCTTCGATGATGATCGGTTCCATATTTATCAGATTTAAAAGTTGTTTTACACTATTCGTTCACTAAAATATCGAGATAGAAAAATGAATAATGAGCATTGTACGATTTAAAAGAATATTCAAGTTTATTTCCTGTTTTTCTTGCAATATCAACAAGTCCAAGACCGCCTCCACCTTTTGCCGAAATTCTCTGATGGTTCAGAATAAACTTATATAACTCCTTTATCTCCTCATGGCTCGACCTGTTAATCCTTTTTATTTTCTCTTCAAGTTTCTCAATATTTTCAATATGCACAAAGTTTCCGGTAATTATTCTATAGCCATCACTTACCTTTTTTACCACAACCAGTCCGAACCTCTCAGCTGTCTGATCCTCAAAGTCATCGGGAACCTTGTCAACATGATGGTATAAATTCTGAAGGCTTTCAACAAGAACATTATAGACTTTTTTCCTGAGCTTCGATTGTTCACTAACCTCAACCATCTTATCCTCAACAGAATCGAGAACATGATTTATGACGTCCGAATCAACATTACCTTTGTAGTAAAGGATTGTATTCCCTGCAGACAGGTCTGAAAAGTAATTCTCTATATTAAAGCTCATTTAAGCTTCATTTTAGATAAGCTCTAGTTTTCCAATAACAAATATAATAAAAATATAAAGTTACCAAATTATAACTTGCCCTCTTTAGAGTTTTTTAAATAATGGCTACAATTTTGATAAATGTAATGAATTGTTATGATCAACATCATTTATAATGTGATATCATGCTTTCTCCGGCTTTTTTGTTCCCTGGTACATCTCATATTTTAGGAGAATGCATTCCAATGCGCCATTAAAAAGAGTGAGTTTTTCTTTAGGTTTCAAACCAATATGTTTAAGAGATTCTTTGTTTGATGTTATTAACCAGGCTGTGGTTCCTGAGAATTTGTGTTTCAGTGTCGTACCAATCATACTATATAACTGGTCAATTTCTTCAGGTTGAATCCGCTGTCCATACGGCGGATTTAGAAAAACAAATCCATGATCATCAACGGACCTGAGATCCTTAAAATCAGATTTTTCAAGAATTATTACGTCGCTGAGCCCCGCACGTTCAACATTTGTTCTGGCATATTCTAAAGCCTGTTCAGAAATATCGCTTCCAAAAATTTTAACTGGAGTAGGTTCTGTCTGGCTGTTAGATTCGAGTTTAATCTTTTCGAACAGTTCCTCGTCAAAATCTTTCCATCGCTGAAATCCAAAGAAATGTCTGAATTTTCCAGGAGGTATTTTGCAGGCTATAAGTCCCGCCTCAATAGGTATTGTTCCAGATCCGCACATTGGATCAGTAAGGCTAGCTGATGCTTTCCATCGTGACAAAAGCAAAATACCTGCTGCAAGAACTTCATTAAGAGGAGCCACCGATTGCTCCAGCCTGTAACCTCGTTTAAACAATGGGACAACTGAAGAGTCAAGAGAAACAGTTACGAAATCGTTGCTTATGTGAAGATTTATAAGTATTCTGGGATTGCTTGTATCAACAGAAGGTCGTCTTCCTGTCTTTTCCCTGAAAGAATCAGCAATAGCATCTTTTAGAATAAGACCAGCATAACCAGAGTGACTAAAATGAGGAGAGTTTATCACCGGCACAATGGAAAAGGTATCATCGGGATCCATAAATCTATCCCATTCAATCTTTGATCCATTTTTATAAAGATCGTCTTTTGACCTTATTCGAAAATCAGCTACAGGCATCAGTATCGACAAAGCAGTTCTGACACAATAGTTTACCCTGTATAGCAGACTTTTATCGCCTTCAAATATAACTGCACGGTTTGCAACTTGAACTTTATCGGCTCCCATGCTGATGAGTTCCTCAGAAAGAACTTTTTCGAGTCCAAAAAGAGTCTTTGCTACAAATCTCATTATAAAATTATTGACGACTGATTACTGATTACCAAGAATCGAATTGTAGGTCTTTTTGTCCGAGATTACCTGAAGCGCTTTATCAATAACTTTATCGTTGGCAAAAACAATCTGATAAAAGCCATTTGGCGCCCACATATTATTCGCAATGTATCCTTTCAACCTTAACAAGATTTCATCCTTCGATTTGTTAAATTGAATCTCATTGAAACTGACTCCTTCAGATTCTCCCTTAGCAACAAATGATTTAATTTCATCAGGACTGAATGTAAATTTTGTTTTAAAGTCATCAAAAGATTTATACTCGGAATTTAAAAATGCCCTGTTCTTATCATAATACTCAACTGTATAGGATCTTAGGATATCTTTTGCAGCAAGTTTACTAAAATATGCGGAAATATATGAAGTATCTGCCGGTACAAAGACGTCAGGCATGATTCCACCCCCTCCGTATACCACACGATGGTTAGTCAAAGTTTTAAATTTTAAAGAATCAGCAAGACGGACACTGTCTGCTGACATAAGTTCACCATCTGTAAATCTCTTATAGAAGCTCTCCATGTATTTGTCATAGCCATCGTTATATGATCTCTGAATCGATCTGCCTGTAGGAGTGAAATAACGCGCTATTGTCAATCTTATCATTGAACCATCAGTAAGATAAAAACCATTCTGTACCAGACCTTTACCAAAGCTTCGTCTCCCCATTATAACACCACGGTCCCAATCCTGCATCGCTCCGGCAAAGATCTCGCTGGCCGATGCCGATCCCTCATCAGTAAGAACCACAAGTCTTGATGAAGACAGAATTCCATTGCCGGTTGATTTAAAATCCTGCCTCGGAGTTTTTCTTCCAACCAGGTAAACAAGAAGTCTCTGATCTGCGAAAAATTTCTCAGCCAGTTCTGTTGCAGCCAGCATATATCCTCCGCCATTTTCCCTTAAATCGAGTATCAGGTTCTTCATGTTGCTCTTTTTAAGGATGGTAACTGCATCAGAAAACTCTTTTTCAGTTGTTGCAGCAAATTTATTAAGCTTGATGTATCCTGTTTCTTTATCAAGCATGTAGCTTGCATCCAGACTAAGTATTGGTATTTTATCACGAACTATGGTGAACTCGAGGATCTCCGGTACCCCTTTTCTGTGTATAGTAACGTTTACTTTTGTTCCTTTCGTCCCCAGCAGTCTGCTTCGAACCCCTGTGAAAGTAATATTGATCCCGGTAACTTTTTCCTTGTCAATAGTCAGAATTCTGTCACCCGATTTGATTCCAACTTTTTCTGATGGCCCTCCTGCAACTGGTTCAACAATTATTATTGAGTCACGCAGAACATTAAACTGGACACCTATTCCTTCAAAATTACCATTAAGAGGCTCGTTCATCTCTTTAACATCTTTTGCGGAAATATAGGTTGAATGAGGGTCGAGGTTTTTAAGAACTTCAACTATTGCTTTTTCAGTAAGAAGGTCAAGGTTTGTTGAATCAACATAAAAGGCGTCGATCAGGCTCAGCGCTCTGCCGAATTTAAAAGTCCCTTCATTTAATACCTGCGAATATGTTTTTATTGTAAACAGAAATAATGCAACTGTCAAAACTGTTCCAATTAATGTTTTATTCTTCATATTTTGATTTTCAATGTTATATTCTATTTCAACAATCTGGGAGCCTGAAAGTTTTGGGTAAATTTATGTTAAACCCAGCCCCTTGTTATTGCCCCCCAACCCCGCAAGGCGGGGCTAATTCCCTATATAGTAGAAAATTTGCTTTAGTCTTTTTACTTTTATCTTTTATCTTTTATCTTTAACTATTCCCACTCTATTGTAGAAGGTGGTTTAGAGCTGATATCATAAACAACCCTGTTGATTCCTTTTACTTTGTTTATTATTTCGTTCGAAATTAACCCAAGAAATTCATATGGTAGATGTGACCAATCGGCCGTCATTCCGTCGGTTGATGTTACAGCTCTGAGGACAACAGCATTTTCATAAGTTCTTTCATCACCCATCACCCCTACTGACTGAACAGGGAGAAGTATTACTCCGGCCTGCCAGACAGAATCATATAGTCCGTGTTTTTTGAGACCTTCGATAAAAATATCATCAGCCTCTTTAAGCATCTCAAGTTTTTCCCTGGTCATTTTCCCAAGCAGGCGGATCGCCAATCCCGGACCGGGGAAAGGATGTCTTTTAAGAATATAGTCGGGGAGTCCAAGCGCATGTCCAACTCTTCTCACCTCATCTTTAAACAGGAGGCGAAGAGGTTCAACTACTTTCAGATGCATCTTTTCCGGAAGTCCTCCGACATTATGATGCGACTTAATTGTTGCAGAAGGTCCGTTAACTGAAACAGATTCAATTACATCGGGGTAAATTGTTCCCTGAGCGAGCCATTTGACATCTTTAACTTTTTTTGCCTCAGAATCAAAAACCTCAATAAATACCCGTCCGATTATCTTTCGTTTTGTCTCCGGGTCACTTACTCCTTCCAGCTGATCGAGAAATCTGTTACAAGCGTCAACACCAACTACATTGAGTCCAAATCCAAGATACGATTCAAGTACCTTGCTATATTCGTTCTTTCTTAATAATCCATTATCAACAAAAATACACGTAAGGTTTTTGCCTATCGCTTTGTGGAGCAGAAATGCTGTAACAGAGGAGTCAACTCCCCCTGAAAGCCCAAGAATCACCCTGTCGTTGGCTAACTGTTGTTTAAGATTATCAACAGTTGAGCCTACAAATGAATCAGGGGTCCAGTTCTGGGAACAGCTGCAGATCCCGATTACAAAATTCCGGAGTATACTGGTTCCTTCAGTGGTATGGTACACCTCAGGGTGGAATTGTATTCCCCATGTCTTTTCACCCTTTATGTGAAAAGCTCCGGCTTCTACGTCAGCTGTAGATCCGGTAATCTCATAACCTGCAGGAAGTGTTGCGATTGTGTCAGCATGCGACATCCATACCTGTGTTCCGGGTTTTATATTTGTAAAGAGAGGATCACTGTTTTTTATGGAAACAAGATTTGCCCTGCCATATTCCCGTATTCCTGATGGTTTTACTTCTCCTCCGAAATTCTGAACAAGATATTGTGCTCCGTAACAGACGCCTAGTAAGGGAATTATTCCCTTTATCATTGAGATGTCAGGAAACGGAGCATTCTTGTCACGTACTGAAGAGGGGCTGCCCGATAAGATTACTCCTTTTACATTTGCATCAGGAGAAGGAAAATGGTCAAAAGGATATATCTCACAATAGACATTAAGTTCCCGTATCCTTCTGGCTATAAGCTGAGTATACTGAGATCCGAAATCAAGTATTAAAATTTTCTCCTGCAAGACTTAACAATTTTATTAAAATGGTCACAAAGATAGAAATTCTTTTAATAAGGATCGGCAATATTCCCAACCTCATAACTCCTGCCATCTATTGCCGGATAGGTTTTAGGGAAAACCGACCTGGCCTCATCAACAAGGTGTGTAATATCTTTGTACCTGGCAGAAAAATGTCCAATTATCAGAGCTCCTGCTTTAGCATCATTAGCAGTTTTCGCGGCATCGAGTGTTGTTGAGTGACCGGTTATTTCTGCAAGGTCTTCTTTGCTTTTATCGAAAGTTGCTTCGTGGTATAACAGGCTAACCCCCTTTACGAAAGAGGCCAGCCGTTTGAAATATTTCGTATCGCTACAATAGGCATATGACAAAGGTTCTGATGGAGGCAGCGTCATATCTTCATTTTTAATTACTGCGCCATCGGTAGTAATAAAATCTTCTCCTTTCTTGATTGCAGGAATTCTCACCAAAGGAATCTTATACTTTACGATGCATTCCCTGATTATATTTCTCTCTGAAATTTTTTCTCTGAAGAGAAATCCGTAAGATGGCACCCTGTGCTGAAGAGGAAATGATGTTACAGTAAGATATTTATCATCAAGAATTTTAACCGCGTTTTTTCCAGAGAGTGGTATAAAATCGATTTGAAAGCTGAGATTTATATCAAAATCACTGAGATGTGATTTCAGAATTTTATCATAGTTTTCAGGAGCATAAAGATGAATTGGATTTGTCCTTCCCATTAAACTGAAGGTCGATAAAAGACCATATAGGCCGAAGACATGATCGCCATGAAGATGGCTTATAAATATATGATTAATTTTTGCAAACCTGATCCTGGTTTTTCTGAGCTGCATCTGCGTGCCTTCACCGCAGTCTATTAAAAATAACCGCTCATGCGCATTAAGCACATGAGCGGACGGATATCTTCCTGATGTCGGCAATGCAGAGCTACTACCAAGTACAGTCAGTTTCATCGCACTCTGCAAAGCGACCTGCTTAGGATATCATCTTTTCAGCATCATCTACCGTTCCTGTTATTGTAAGTACGGTATCGAGCTGTGAAATGGTGATAAGTCGTTCAACAGCCTCATTTAGTCCGCAAAGAACGAATGTACCACCTGCATTTTTACATAACCGGTTGGCTACTAATATAGCGCTTAGCCCAGAAGAGTCGCAATACTGGCATTTTTCAAGATCGAGGATGATATTCTTTTCACCCTTTCCTGAAACAAGTACAAGTTCCGACTTAAGTGCCGGAGCAATGTGCGTATCAAGCTTTTCCGACTGTATCTGGATAACAGTGCTGTTATTCCGGCTCTCAATATTAAAATCCATAGTGATAAAATTTGATAGCCTAAATTTAATTAATTTTTCGATTTCTTGGAAGCTTTATTCTCTTTTTCTTCCATTTCTTCTTTTAGTGCTGCAAGCTGAGAGATATCCCCAAGTGTAGTTTTCTCGGAGCTCGATTTTTGTTTCCTTGTTGTTTTCTTTGGTGATGCAGGTTCTGCTTTCTTTACAGGAACATCAACAGCTTTCTTCTCATCTTCAAATACTCTGCTGTGCGAAACGATGATTTTCTTAGCTGATTTATTAAATTCAATGACTTTGAACATCAGCTTTTCATCAACTTTTGCCATCATTCCGTCTTCCTTCACGAGATGTTTTGGAGTAACAAATCCTTCAACACCATAGGGAAGAGCAATAACCGCACCTTTGTCGAATACTTCAACAACCGTGCCTTCGTGTACTGAATCCAATGTAAACAGATTCTCAAAGACATTCCATGGATTCTCTTCAAGCTGTTTGTGACCAAGACTCAGACGTCTGTTTTCTTTGTCAATTTCAAGAACAACTACTTCAATATCAGCATCGATTGCCGTGAATTCGGCAGGATGCTTAATTTTCTTTGTCCACGACAAATCAGAGATATGAATAAGTCCGTCAACGCCTTCTTCAATTTCAACAAATACACCGAAGTTGGTAAAGTTCCTTACTTTGGCAGTATGTTTTGAACCAACAGTATATTTTTCATCAATATTCTGCCATGGATCAGCTTTAAGCTGTTTGATACCCAGAGACATTTTTCTCTCATTCCTGTCAAGAGTCAGAATGACAGCCTCAATTTCATCACCTACTTTCAGGAATTCCTGAGCGCTTCTAAGATGCTGTGACCATGACATTTCAGAAACATGTATCAGACCTTCGACACCCGGTGCAATTTCAACAAAAGCACCATAGTCAGCCATAACAACAACTTTTCCTTTCACCTTATCGCCGATATTCATGTTCGGATCTACAGAATCCCATGGATGCGAGGTTAGTTGTTTAAGACCGAGAGCGATTCTCTTCTTGTCATCATCGAAATCGAGAATAACCACGTTTAGTTTCTGATCGAGTTGAACTATTTCCTCAGGATGATTAACGCGGCCCCATGAGAGGTCCGTGATATGAATAAGTCCATCGACACCGCCAAGATCTATGAATACACCATATGATGTAATATTCTTAACAGTCCCTTCAAGAACCTGTCCTTTCTCAAGTTTTGCAATAATCTCTTTTTTCTGTTGCTCAAGTTCAGCTTCAATAAGCGCTTTATGAGAAACAACGACATTTTTAAATTCCTGGTTAATTTTTACAACTTTGAATTCCATTGTTTTACCAACAAAAACATCATAGTCGCGAATAGGTTTTACATCAATCTGTGAACCGGGAAGGAAAGCTTCAATGCCAAAAACATCTACTATCATTCCACCCTTGGTACGGCACTTTATGTAACCCGTAATGATTTCGTCTTTTTCAAGAGAAGCATTAACCCTATCCCATGAATTAATTGCGCGAGCTTTTTTATGAGAAAGCAGAAGCTGACCTTTTTTATCTTCCTGGCTTTCAACATATACTTCAACTTTATCTCCAACTTTTAGATTTGGATTATAACGGAATTCATTTAAACTGACTACCCCTTCCGATTTGTAACCAATATTGATTACGACTTCACGCAATGTCATCTGGATAACTGTTCCGATCACTACCTCGTCAACAGCAACAGTCGACAGGGTTTCGTCATAAAGAGATTCATATTCTTTATATTTTGGTGAATTGCGGAGTTCCTCACTTTCAAATGTATCCCAGTCAAAATCTTCTGCTGATGTGGCAATTCCGGGTTCAGCTTTAGATTTAATATCTTTCACCGGTTCATCTTCCGGTTCTGTCTGTGTTTTTTTCGGTCTCTTTTCTTTCTTTACCTCAGAATCGAATCCGTAATCTTCTGCCTTTGCACTTTCAGTAACATTTTCTACTGCAGGAAGCTCATCCGAAACAACTGTTACAACTTCATCGGAGGTTAACGTTTCGTCAGATACAACCTGTTTTTCACTTTTTTCTTTAGCTTTTGCTTTTTTTACCTCTTTTACCGGGGCTTCGCTTTTTTCAACAACCTCCTTTTTGGTTGTTTTCTTCTTGTTTTCAGTCATAAGTTTAATTTAAATCAACTAATAATTAATAAGTTAGACATTATCTTGTATGAAAAATTGGTTGCAAAGATATGCTATTTTTTAAAAACCCCATAATATAACAGTATAAATTCATAGGTATGAGGCGTGAGGCATGAGGCGTAAGGTGTGTCAGGTGAAAAGAACAATGAAACACTTTTAATTTCTTAAGTCTGAAACACGAAGCCTATAGCCTTTCTTTCCAATCCGGAAATTTTTGTATTAGACTTGTTATATTATCTTTGCATATATGATGAAGTTATTACCTAAATTATCAGAGGATCTATGAGAATTATTGTTGTCGGCTCAGGTTACGTTGGTTTGGTGACAGGCGCTTGTTTTGCTGAAAGTGGAGTTAATGTAACCTGCGTTGATGTAGACAGAGATAAAATACAACGTCTTAGGGACGGCTCAATCCCGATCTATGAACCCGGACTCGAAAGCATGGTCAGAAGCAATATTGAAAAAAAGCGACTTTCCTTTTCAACAGATATAAAAGAGGGGATTGATGGATCGGAAGTGATATTTATTGCTGTCGGAACTCCTCCCGGGGAAGATGGTTCTGCCGACCTGAAACATGTATTGAATGTGGCTGCAGAAATTGGACGTATTATTACAAAACATATCGTTGTAGTAACAAAAAGCACTGTGCCGGTCGGAACATCTGAAAAGATCCGTCAAGCCATTCAGAATGAACTCGACAAACGCAATGAATCCATACCTTTCGATATGGCGTCTAATCCGGAATTTCTGAAAGAAGGAGCAGCAATCGACGATTTTCTGAAACCCGAAAGAATAGTTATCGGAATAGATAATGAAAAGGCCCGGGAGATAATGTACAGGCTTTACATGCCATTCGTGTTGAATAATCATCCGATATTATTCATGGATATCGCTTCAGCAGAGATTACAAAATATGCAGCAAATGCCATGTTAGCTACACGCATTAGTTTCATAAATGAAATAGCAAATTTATGTGACATTCTGGGAGCTGACATAAATAATGTAAGAAAAGGAATCGGCAGCGATTCAAGGATAGGAAGTAAATTTATTTATCCGGGTACCGGCTACGGAGGCTCATGTTTTCCAAAGGATGTAAAAGCTATTATCAGAACAGCCAAAGACAATGGTTATGAGCTCAATGTAATTGAAGCGGTCGAGAAAGCCAATGAATACCAGAAAAATGTCATTTTCAATAAAATGACTATATTCTTTAATAACAATCTGAAAAACAAAACAATCGGTGTATGGGGCTTATCATTTAAACCCAAGACAGATGATATCAGAGAAGCCTCTTCCATCATTCTGATAAAGAAGCTGCTTGAGGCAGGTGCCATGGTTAAAGCGTACGATCCTGCAGCAATCAGCGAAGCTAAAAAAGTGTTGGGAAACCTGATTGAGTACACATCTGATCCATATGAAGCCCTTCTAAATGTTGATGCATTCGCCTTGATGACAGAATGGTCGGAATTTCATCTTCCGGATTTTAGCAAAATGGCTGAATTAATGAAAGGGAAAGTCATATTTGACGGAAGAAATATATATGACCCTGCCCAACTCAGAAAGATGGGATTTACTTATTTTGGAATAGGGAGAAGATAGGACTGAGAGACTGAGAGACTGAGAGACTGAGAGACTGAAAGACTGAGAGACTGAGAGACTGAGAGACTGAGAGACTGAGAGCCGAAAAAACAAAGAGAATCAAGAAAAGAAGGATTTGACTCTGTCGAAATCAGTGAGACTCGAAGTTGAAAAAGGTCAATGAACAAAAAATGCTAAACGAATAACGAATAAAATGAAAGGAATAATTCTCGCCGGAGGTTCAGGAACCAGACTTTATCCGATTACCAGCTCAATATCAAAACAGATGTTGCCAGTGTATGATAAACCGATGATTTATTACCCGTTATCAGTTTTAATGCTTGCCGGGCTGAGAGAAATCCTGATTATCTCTACTCCAAGGGACCTTCCCGGATTTAAAAACCTGCTTGGTGATGGCAAATCTCTCGGAATGAATTTCAGCTACAAAGAACAGCCCTCCCCTGACGGACTCGCCCAGGCATTTATTCTGGGGGAGAAGTTTATTGGAGACGATTCGGTTTGTATGATCCTGGGTGATAATATTTTTTACGGACATGGTTTTGGTGATGCCCTGCTTAAAACCGCAGAAATGAAGAGCGGCGCCTGCATATTTGGATATTATGTGACTGATCCTGAAAGATACGGAGTTGTAGAATTTGACAAGAATAAAAAGGTTCTGAGCATTGAGGAGAAGCCATTAAAACCCAAATCGAACTATGCAGTTACCGGTCTGTATTTTTATGATAATACAGTTGTGAAAAAAGCCAAAGCCTTAAAACCGTCTCTCCGGGGTGAGCTTGAAATAACGGATCTTAACAGAGTATACCTTGAAGAAGGCACTCTGGATATAAAACTTATGGGAAGAGGAATGGCATGGCTGGATACAGGAACATATGAAAGTTTACTTCAGGCAGCCAATTTTATCGCCACGCTGGAACAAAGGCAGGGATTAAAAGCTTCATGCATTGAGGAGATAGCTTTTAAAAGAGGATTCATTAATAAAAATCAGCTTTTAGAATTGGTTCAGCCAATTAAGAATAGCCAATATGGGAAATACCTTTTAAGAATCGCAACTGAAGAGATTTATATATTCGATGGGTTAAAGTAAGATATTCAGAAAATGAAAATTATTGAAACCGGTTTTAAGGGACTTATTGTAATAAAGCCCACAATTTATACGGATACCAGAGGATACTTTTTTGAAAGTTTTAATCAGTCTGCATTTAACAGTGCAGGTATCAGTTTCTCTCCGGTACAGGATAATGAATCAAAATCAATCAAGGGTGTAATCAGGGGATTACATTATCAATTGAACCCTTTTCCACAGACAAAACTTATCAGAGTGGTTATGGGGAAGATCTTCGATGTAGCTCTCGACTTACGCAGGGACTCCCTGACTTTCGGGAAATGGTTTGGTATCGAGCTTGATTCTGAAAATAAAGATCAGCTTTTAATACCTCACGGTTTTGCCCATGGATTTTCAGTTCTTAGCGAAATAGCTGTTATCCAGTACAAATGTGATAACGTTTATAATTCTAAGTTGGAAAGAGGAATAAACCTGAATGATCCATCGCTCGACATCTACTGGAAATTGGGATCAACAGTTCCTGTTATCAGCGATAAAGATCTTGCACAACCATTAATGAGGGATGCAGAAATTAATTTTTAAGAAAGAAGATAATTAGTATGTCAATAATTCTGATTACAGGTGCAAATGGCCAACTGGGAAATGAGTTAAAAGTCGTTTCAAAAAATTTCTATGGCTATGATTTTATATTTACCGATGTCGATTCCCTCGATATAACAAGCCTGGAACAAACTACAGAATTCATTAAAAAATCGAAACCTGACTGGATTATTAATTGTGCAGCTTATAATCTTGTGGACAAGGCAGAAGCTGAGCCTGAAAAGGCTTTACTGCTAAACGGAACTGCTGTTAAAAATATTACGGATGTAATAAAGGGATCAGAATGCAGGTTCATTCATATCTCTTCAGATTATGTATACGACGGACAAACTAATGTACCATACAATGAGAGTATATCTGCAAATCCGTTATCAGCATATGGCAAGTCGAAGCTGGCTGGTGAAAAATATGCGCTTCTGCACCAGGGATCGATGATCATAAGGACTGCCTGGCTGTACTCTTCTTTCGGGAATAACTTTGTCAAAACTATCCTCAGGCAAGCCACTGTGAAGGAATCCTTAAATGTAGTATTTGACCAGACAGGAACACCAACTTATGCAGCTGACCTGGCAGAGGCTATTATGACAATTATTTCTGGAGTGATCAGAAACCAGATAGCAATGAATTCAGGTGTCTATAATTATTCGAATGAAGGTGTTTGCACATGGTTCGATTTTGCAACTGAGATAATTAGCGAAGCCGGACTGAACTGCAAAGTATTTCCTGTTCTTTCAAAAGATTTTAATCAGACCGCTCAGAGACCTTCTTATTCAGTGATGGATAAAACCAAAATAAAGGAGAATTACGGGCTCATAATTCCACACTGGAGGAACAGCCTTCTAAAATGTATGAAACTGTTAAAATAATACCACAATTATGTTATCAATAGCTGAGATCAGGACAAAAGCCGGAAGCTGGCTTGGTAAAGAGTTTAACGAAGAAACCCGCAAAGAGGTAAGTGAAATGCTTGAAAAAGACGAAAATAAACTTATTGATGCATTTTATCAGGATCTGGAATTTGGCACAGGCGGCCTTAGAGGAATCATGGGAGCAGGTACTAACAGGATGAATATATACACATTGGGGATGGCGACACAGGGTTTGTCGAATTACATCATTAAACAGTGTGGAAGTTCAGGAGTAAAAGTTGCTATCGCACACGATTGCCGAAACAACAGCCGCTATTTTGCAGAAACAACAGCTAACATCTTCTCTGCTAATGGATTTGAGGTATACCTCTTTGAAGCATTGCGGCCCACACCTGAGCTTTCTTTCGCTATTCGTCATTACAAATGCCAGAGCGGGGTTGTAATAACTGCTTCGCATAATCCGCCCGAATATAACGGATACAAGGCATACTGGAACGATGGCGGACAGGTTGTGGCTCCTCATGATGACGCTATTATTGAGGAGGTCAGGAAAATAACCTCAGTAAGTGATATTAAGTTTAACGGGAAAAAGGACAAAATAAAAATCATCGGGAAAGAAACTGATGATCTTTTCCTGAATGAGGTACATAAAATGAGCCTTAATCCGGAGATCATTGAGAAGTTCAGCAGTATTCCAATTGTCTATACTCCTATTCATGGTACAGGGATCACACTAGTTCCGCCTGCGCTGAAGATGTTTGGCTTTAAAAACATAATAAGTGTGCCGGAACAGGATATAACCGACGGAAATTTTCCAACAGTCAAATCACCCAACCCCGAAGAACCTGATGCACTCAGACTGGCTATTAAAAAAGCTGTTGAGACTAATGCTGAATTAGTTATGGCTACCGATCCTGATGCTGACAGACTGGGCCTTGCAGTAAAAAACAAAAAAGGGGAATTTATACTTCTCAATGGCAACCAGACAGGGGTAATCCTTATCTGGTATATCCTGTCACAATTCAAAGAAAGGAATAAATACAAAGGCAATGAGTATATTATAAAAACCATTGTTACGACCGATCTCATGGAAAGGATAGCCGAGGCTTATAATGTTGAGTATGTTAATGTTTTGACAGGCTTTAAGTTCTTTGCGGAGTATATCAGGGAAAATGAAGCAACTAAAAAATATATCGGCGGAGGAGAAGAGAGTTATGGGTTTTTACCTGGCGATTATGTGAGGGATAAAGATGCTGTTTCATCCTGTGCACTTGCTGCAGAAGCAACGGCATGGGCGAAGAGCGAAGGAATGTCTCTGTTTGAGCTTCTTCTCGATATTTATGTAAAGTATGGTTTCTATAAGGAAAAACTTATAAATATTGTAAGAAAAGGGAAAGAGGGCGCTGATGAGATCATAGCTATGATGACAGAGTACAGGAATAATCCCCCAAGAGTGATCAATAACAGTCAGGTTGTTAAGATAAATGACTATGATACACAGGTTTCCAATGATATTCTGAAAGGAACAAAAACAAAGATCTCTCTGATTAAATCTGATGTACTACAGTTTTTTCTTGCCGACGGGTCCAAAATCTCTATACGACCTTCGGGTACTGAGCCTAAGATTAAATTCTATTTCAGTGTAAATACAAAGCTTTCCTCATCAGATAAGTTTGACGAGACGGAGAAGATTCTCGATAAGAGAATTGCAGACATTGTTCATGACATGAAGCTCCAATAATTTTTTTTTCTGGTTAAGTAAATAAAAAGAAAGAGGTTGTATCATCTTATCAACCTCTCTCAATTTTATTAAAATCTATATCTCAGATGTTAATGAGGGAATACCCCATTACCATTATTCCAAAGAGATGCAACTTGTTCATCCGATAAACCTGTGTTCCAAACAGCAACTTCGTCTATATAACCATTAAATAAACAATCCGGTATTGTATTGACTTTTGCACAGCCTCCAATGTAGGTTTTTAAATTAGTACCATTACCTGTTTGATCCAGAATTGTTAATGGCGCAGAATTTGTACTTGCAACGACTGAATTATTCAATATTATTTTCATGGTTGTCCCGCTCTTAACGAACACAGCATGATACCATTGACCTGTGGAAATTGTATTCACGGGAGAGATAATATACGTAAGATCGTTTAAAGGAGTAAAAACAAGAAACTCAATTTGTCCGCTTGTATTTATATGTGTTCGATAACACTTATATCCGTCAGAAGAAAAGTATCTTGAAAACAAATCCTGAAAAGATATTGACGTCGTATAAAACCACAGAGAAATGGTAAAATCTGTAGTGAAACGATAAGTGTTATCTCCAAGATTTATCGCTGATGAGCCGTTAAATGAATAGCAATAATTGTGTTTCCCGGTTTGTTGCCTTGCAGGGTTTCCATAAACAGTTCCATTGACTGATCCCGTCTGTGTAAGGACACTGCCTGACGATTCTTCCAGGTTATAATATCCGATTAGATTGGGAAATAATATAAATGACATGTCTTCACCATAAGACGTTCCAAGCTCATTCACTGCTTTAATTCTGAAATGATAAGTTGTCCATGTTGTCAATCCGGTTAGTGTTGCATTCTCATTAGTATTTGTATTTCCTGTTAAAGGACTTTGTGTTGCTGGAATTGAATTTCCATAGTTAGTTGTTGTACCATATTCAAATGTAACAACTGTTGACAGGTAATTAGCGTTAACGATTCCATTTAGTGTGGCTCCGGTAGTTGTTATGGCAGAGACCGAGCTTGTTGTGACAGTTGGGCTTTGACCAAATTCATTAAATGCTATATCAGCACCATAAGATGTTCCAAGCTCATTCACTGCCTTAATTCTGAAATGATAAGTTGTTCCGGGTGTCAGTCCGGTTAGAGTTGCATTCACATTCGCATTTGTATTTCCTGTTAAAGGACTTTGTGTTGCTGTAATTGAATTTCCATAGTTAGTTGTTGTACCATATTCAAATGTAACAACTGTCGACAGGTAATTAGCGTTAACGATGCCATTTAGTGTGGCTCCAGTGGTTGTTATAGCGGAGGTCGAGCTTGTTGTGGCAGTTGGTTTTTGGCCAAGTGTGGTAAATGACAAATCTACACCATAAGACGTTCCAAGCTCATTAACTGCCTTAATTCTGAAATGATAAGTTGTTCCGGGTGTCAGTCCGGTCAGAGTTGCATTTACATCAGTATTTGTATTTCCCGTTAAAGGACTTTGTGTAGCTGTAACAGAGTTCCCATAGCTGGTTGTAGTACCAAATTCAAATGTTACGACTGTTGATAAATAGTTTGCATTAATATTACCATTCAATATGGCGGTAGTTGTAGAGATATCTGTGGTCTGTTGAGTCATTGATGAAGGAGCCTCACCTAAAGTTGTGAGAGATACTGCAGTCCCATAACCTGTTCCTGCTTCATTAGTTGCATATGCCCTTACGAAATATTCAGTAGCGCCTTTTAGCCCTGTAATGCTGCTCGAAAAACTGCCGGCACCCGTTCCGTCTGAAGTTATGCTATTTGTAATTGTTGGATTTACCGTGGTATTCCAGCAAACACCTCTGGAGATAATTGGGCCAGAACCCTGATTATTTATTGTTCCCCCACTCATGGCTGTGGTTCCTGTAATTTCAGTTATTTCACTAGTTACCACAATCGGAACTTCTTTCTTTTTACATGAAGTAATTACACCTAAAAATATCAATAGACCCAAGCATAAAAAATAGATAGTATTTTTCATAATTCAAAAATGATTTTTAAGGATGATTAAAAAGTAATTCAATCTTGATCAATATTTATCAGATTGTTTAAATATAATAAAATAAAATAAAATAAGGAAGTGGACTTAAATCTTACAGTTTAGCAGGTAACGCTAACTACGGATAACACAAAAGCAGACGGAGAAATCCAGAATAAAAATCCGTGCCACTCCGTTAACTCCTTGGTAAGTTGATTTAAATGTGTTATTCTCCAATTACCTTAACAAGAACACGCTTCCTTCTTTTACCGTCAAACTCACCATAAAAGATCTGTTCCCACGGCCCGAAGTCAAGTTTTCCTCCGGTAACAGCCACAACAACTTCCCTGCCCATCACAGTGCGTTTGATATGAGCATCGGCGTTATCTTCGAATCCGTTATGCTTATACTGTGAATAAGGTTTCTCAGGGGCTAGTTTTTCAAGCCATACTTCAAAATCGTGATGGAGACCTGCTTCATCATCATTGATAAAAACACTGGCAGTGATATGCATTGCATTCACAAGTACCAGGCCATCCTGAATTCCGCTTTCATAAAGGCACTTTTCCACCTGTCCTGTAATATTTAAAAATGCCCGTCTGGTTGATGTTTCAAACCAGAGTTCTTTTCTGTAAGACTTCATAATAATTGAATTTAAAAATTATTAAAATTTCCCATAGATCACGCGGATAATCGCAGATATTTATTTTTTAATCTGCGTAAACCTGCCTGCCATGTAGGCAGGTCTGCGACATCAGCGGGAAAGAAAAAAGTCCTCTCCAAAATTGACAAGGTATACCCTGTCTGTCGACCTTGTCAGCGCGGTATAGAACCAGCGCAGGTAGTCGATTGTGATTTCGTTCCGGTTGAACATGCCCTGATCGATAAACACCCTCTCCCACTGGCCACCCTGAGCCTTATGGCAGGTAACGGCATAGGCGAATTTTATCTGAAGAGCATTAAAATATGGATTGTTTTTAACCGCCTCAAATTGTTTTTTCCTGGTTTTAAGATACAGATAATCGGCTAGAATATTCTGATACAGTTCCTTGTTTTTCTCCGATGGCAGCGCCGGTGTATCAAGATGGAGGACATCCATCATAACCTTTGCTTCAATTTCCAGGTTATAGTCAGGAAACTTTAGCACCATATCGGCAAAATGAAAGCCATATCTTTCTTCAAATTTTCTGATCTTCCTTACTTCCGCAATATCACCGTTTGCAATAAACCCTGCCCCATCCTCTTCCTCATCGATTATAAAGTAGTTATTTTTAACTACCATTACCATATCGCCCGCACTAATCTCTTCTTCACGGAAAAAGATACGGTTACGGATCCCCTGGTTATAACGGTTTGCCTGCTTATTTGAATTGACAACTATTATCGTTCCTTCCATGCCACATGTTCCATAAGCTGAAGAAATTTCATCAATCAGCTCCTCACCAGTTATCCTTATGGTATCCTTGTAGTTAATGCAATCAATTGCAGGATGAATGAGGTTATTTTCAGCAACCTGCAAACGAACCCGTGTAGCGTTCATCAAAACTCCCGAATTTTCGCTCTGCCTTACAACCTGTCTCATCTCACATGAAATCAGTCCGAATCCATATCCTCCAAGAGATGCAGGATCGAGTGCCGGACTCAGAATTGATCCTACAGGCGGAAGCTGGGCAGTATCGCCAACCAGGATCAGCTTGCATTCAGTTCCTGAATAAACAAATTCAATCAGATCATCAAGAAGTCTCCCGCTTCCAAACAGTGATGAATCTCCTGAACTGTTGGATACCATTGATGCTTCATCAACAATGAAAAAAGTATCCTTATGAAGATTTCTATCAAGTGAAAAACTGCCAAGACCGTCCTTTGAGGACTTCTGACGATATATCTTCTTATGAACAGTAAACGCCTGTCTCCCTGAATATGATGAAAGCACTTTTGCAGCTCTTCCGGTAGGCGCCAGAAGAACTGACCGCATTCTTAACATATCGAGTGTTTTAACAATGGAACTGATGACACTTGTTTTACCAGTACCTGCATATCCTGTCATCAGGAAGATCACATCATTATTATTGTCACAGATATATGAAGCAATTTTTTTTAAGGCTTCAGACTGGTCATCTGTAGGAGTGTTCCCCAGGTTCTTGCATAATTGATTAAAGATAATGGTATCGCGCATTGCTAAATAACAAAAACTTAAATTGCGAGTTGGCTTTTTTTTATAATTTTGTTTGTAAACTTAGTCAAACTTCTTATCATTTTTAGAAAAAGAGGCTATTGAAAAGTCCTTTGTGAACCTTTGTGCAGTCCTTTGTGTACCTTTGTGGTAAAGCAAAACTTATTGAACCACACCCCTCGGCAGGATCGGGGTAGGATCACGAAGTAAAAATCAAAGTAATACAAAGGGAAGGATAATTAATATCATTTTGGATTGCTTTAAACCTAAGCTTTAGTTTGAATTAAAATAAGATCAGTTATGTCTTTTCTGGAACTTTTTGATGAGACACTCGATATAAACTCTACTGAAAACTATGAGTTATCCATACAGGTAAGTCCCGACGGATTATCGTTTTGTCTTCTCGATACAATAAGAAACAAGTTTATCCTTTTAAGGTCATTCGGAGCTGAAGAGAATAAGAACTTCAATTCTGATAAAATAAGTGAGCTGTTACACAAAGATGACTTTCTGACTAAGAGATACAAGAAGGTGAATTGTGTAATGTCTTCGTCAAAGTTCACGCTCGTACCCTCAGCATTATATGATCCGGGCAAAAAAGATGAATATTTTACTTTCAATCATAACCTCGAAGAGGATAATAATATACTGGTAGATAAGACTGGCGATCCCGATGCATTTCTTGTATTCTCAGCACCCCGATCAATCACACAGGTAATGAACAGCTATTATCCCGGCGTCTATCTTCATCATCATATAAAAATATTATTGGATCACACTTGTTCAACGCGAAAAAGCATAAGTGGCAATTATATACATGTACATATTGAAAGAGATTTTTTTAATCTGATTGTCTTTAATGATAATGCCCTTAAGTTCTGTAATTCATTTGTCTACAGAAACATCTCAGATATCCTTTATTATGTACTGAATACTTTTAAAAATCTGGATATCAAACAGGAAGAGACAATATATTTAAGTGGTCTGACAGAAAAATATGATGATCTGTCATCCAGTTTTTCATTATATATCAGGAATTTAAAATTCGCAGAACCTTCAGGCAGTTTTACATTCAGTTATGTCTTTAATGATGCGGAGCTTCACAGGTTTATTAATCTGTTTACAGTTGTAAATTGAGAATAATAGGAGGCAGATACAAAGGAAGGAGGATCAATCCTCCTTCAAACTTTCAGGCAAGGCCTACCACTGACTTTGCAAGGGAGGGTTTATTTAATATTCTTAACAACAGAGTAGAATTTGAATCTATTAATGTTCTGGATCTCTTTTCCGGGACCGGTAGCATAAGCTACGAATTTGCTTCGCGTGGAGCTGCAACTGTTCATCTCGTTGAAACAAATCCGCGTCACATTGCCGGGATAAAAAAAATACTAAAGGAGCTGGATCTTCAGAATGTCAGACCTATCCATATTGATGTGAGGGCTTATTTAAAGACGTGTACAGCTAAATATGACATCGTTTTTGCCGATCCGCCATATGAACTGTCATGGCTTAAAGAGCTGCCTGACCTTGTTACGCAAGCAGGAGTAATTAAAGCTGATGGATTTTTCATACTTGAGCATCCCAGAGATTTAAATTTTGACAGTCATAAATTATTTTTTGAGCACAGGAATTATGGTGGTGTGAACTTCAGTTTCTTTAATCCATTAAGTATCTGAATGGCAATATCTTACGCCTAATTCCATAATAGAGCACAGGAGAAATTTATAGATAATATTTTCAAAAATAATTTTGCGGAGTTAAAAATTAGGTTAATTTTGCAACTCGTTTTACAATTGGTGCGGTAGTTCAGTTGGTTAGAATAACGGCCTGTCACGCCGTGGGTCGCGGGTTCGAGTCCCGTCCGCACCG